>Ga0206863_1193_pt1 | contig 19345 bp, 19 predicted proteins | sample Alteio_BWOrgCont_41_FD_152634 | JGI IMG/M metagenome (GOLD analysis project Ga0206863, IMG submission 152634) | Enriched cells from forest soil in Barre Woods Harvard Forest LTER site, Petersham, Massachusetts, United States -... | ecosystem: Environmental > Terrestrial > Soil > Temperate forest >...
GAAATCGCCTTCCTTGGTCCACCCTGTCCCCTGGCAATGCGTGCAGACCGTACTGTGGACGCAATTTAGGTTGATCTTATTGTTATATAGATTTTGGGCTAAAGATTTGGTCAGGGCACCCGTAATGGAGTTCCTTTTGGCTTGCCCGTTCTGAATGATGTTCAGGATACCGTTGCCGATGGCCGCCACAGCATTATTGACTCCTTGGGTCTGGTCGTTCGAAGAACCTGCCGTCTGGCCGGAAGAACTTCCCGAGCCCGAAGCGTCGGCGTCGCAGGGAGGGATGGGTGTACTGATAGAGGCCGCGCAACTGGTAGTCCGGCCGGCCAGCTCATCCACCATACATTGGTTCCAGTTAGAATATTCCATTAGGACTGCTGACCTGTCGGGGCACTTTGTTTTACCGGCGGCCGCCTTATAGAGGTCCCTGGCTTTTTCATAATACACGCTTTGTTGGGCATGGACCCGGCAAAGCAAGAATGTGGTCAGAACAGTTAAGCAAAGAATGTGTTTCATATTATATTTTTTAGCGCAATTGAAAAAAGTCGAAGTCTGCGATTCCTTGTAACAGGCTGCTTTCCGACTGCTTATAGGCGTCAACGGCTTCCTCGACAGCCGAGGGCGTTAGGAGAAGGGCGGTGGAATATGGCTTTCCATAGTGCACCACCACATTCTGAAAGTTGTTGGCCCTTAAGCCCTCAATCAGGTCTTCTGGCTTTTGCTCCATTTGGCGGTCTATGTCCCCGACAAATTGTTCTTTCTCGCTGGACAGGAGATCGGTCAATTGACCCTTGTGTAGAATGGGTTTGGAAATCACGAATACCTTCTTGGCAGATTTCAGGGTGACATTGGCGGTAAAGAAAACATAGAATGTCTTTTCATCTCCTTTTTCCCCACTGTGAACCGGGCCTCTGGATAAAAACCGGAAATCGATAACCATGTCCATAACCCTCGTGCGGCTTTCCGCATCCTCATACCCGTCTATGTAAATCCGTTCGTACCGACCCGGATATACCGGATAATATTGGGACATATTGGATACGGTGGCCATGAAACCGAGGTCGCCCTTATGTATATACTTTCCGAGTCCTTTGGCCGAGCCCCTGTAATACACGGTATCTTTCCCATGATTATAAATGCTTACGTACCGGCCTTTCTCGAAATGTTCCCCGTTTTCTTTACAGATGGTGCAGGTCGTGGAGGCATTCCGTTCCAGGAAGGTATTGCTCAAATCCGCATGGTCGATAGTGACATCCACCTCTATCCATTTCACCTGCTGGTGCTGGGAAAAAGCCGAAAGGATAGGGAAAGCTAATAGGAAAAGACACACATGTTTCATGGTAAGCGTAATTACAGAGGAATGGCCCGGGCCAATACAATGTAGCCTTTATTCCCGGATAATGACTAAATCCATTATTCCCTTACGATATCCGTAATCGGAATCCCCGGACTCATCGTCTGCCCATACCCGGCTGAGCGCGCAGCATAATCATAAATCGTCCGGACCACATCCATCCCTTTCACCACCTTTCCGAAGGCCGCATAGCCCTGCCCGTCAGGGTTGTTCGCCCCTCCGTAATCGAACCCCGGCTGATCCCCCACGCATATGAAAAACTCGGTGGAGGCGGTGCCCGGCGCGGTCCGCGCTAAAGAAATGACCCCGTCGGTATGAAGGATATGCGTCTGCTGTGTCGTTTCGTGGGGAATTCCCGGAATAGCGGCCGCCTTAGCGTTGTTCGTCTGCCAGATGCCACCCTGAATGAGCTTGGAGGCCCCGGAACCGCTGGGTTGGTTGTCTTCACTCAGGACACGATAGAAAGATGCATTTTTAAAGAGCCCCGAATCCACATAAGATAAGAAAGCCCCTGCCGTCTTGGGCGCCTGCAGAGGATACAGCTCTACTTCGATGGTTCCAAGGTTGGTCTTGATGAGCACGTGTGGTTTGTTTGGGTCGGAGGCAGTAGTCCGGCATCCAACGAGGGCAACGATCAGTATGATTAGGGGGAGCTTCATATGACTTGCTCGATTTGCCAGCGATGCCCGAAGGGATCTATTACTGAACCCTGCCGGTACCCGTAAAAATAATCCTGCGCGGGGGAACGCTCAACCGCGCCGGCCGCAAGGGCCCGCGCCATATAGGTGTCTACATCGGAAACCATCAGCCCGACGATGACCGTAGTGCCGTCATGACGGGAAGGCGGAAAAGTGCCGATACCTTCTTCGTGGAAGTGGAACAAAGCTCCGTCGATGGTCATCTCCGAGACGTGAATGCTGCCGTCGTCATTGAGGAACTCGCGGATGATGACGGCGCCAAAAGCGTTAACATAAAAATCAAGCTCGCGGACCCCATGCGGGATGATGAGCTCTGGTGCGAATGAAGCAGACATGGTATTATTGTTTTTGCATGACAGGCAGCTCGATGCAACTGGCAAAAGCCGCCGAGTGAAATACTTTTTGGGTAGCGCTTTGGTAATCGGCCGCGGAGGCTTCATAGATATTCGGCACGAATTTCTGAGGGTTCCGGTCATAGACCGGGAACCACGTGCTTTGCACCTGAACCATGATCCGATGCCCGCGCTTGAACACATGGTCGGCGCCGTGCAAGTTGATCGTGTATTCTTCAACCTTGCCGGGAACCAGGGGCGCCGGCAAACTGAAGCCGTTCCGGTAACGGGCCCTGAAAATCTCGGCGTTGATCATCAACTCGTATCCCGACATGCTGAGTTCCTTAGGGTAGACATCCGGATACACGTCGATCAGCTTGACAACCCAATCGGCGTCCGTGCCGGAAGTGGAGGCGAACAACCGTGCGACCACATTGCCGGTGATGGTTAAATCGTCCGAAAGGGTATCCGTTTCCCAGGAAACGACGTCTTGCCGGATATTTACGAAACTTTGATTGGACGTCAACCAGGGATACCAACGCGAATTGGGGCCGTAGGTTTCCTCGATAGGTCTGGCCCGGTAGGGCACGGGCTTTGAAGGGTCGGAGACGTACGAGGTGAATCCACCTCCAGCGTCAGGCGATGAAAAGGCTAGCGTACCATGGGGTTGCAAATAGAGCCGCCGCAAAATCGCCTCACGCGGCGGCCATGCTGAATATCCCTTCCATTGATTGGATCCCGTTTGAAAAGTGATCGCCTCGGCAAAAGTGTCGTCGCCAGCGCCTTTCAGGTAATGAGCGAACCATCGGGCCTGGATGTGCTGCCGAAAGTAAAGCGCCGTTTTCTGTCCGTCGAATTTGATATTGGCCAGGCTCGTCCCGTCCCCATTTGCCCACTGCCCGTGCAGCCAGGGTCCGATCACGAGGAAATTGCGATGGCTGCTGTCGCGCTTTTCCAGGTATGCGTAAGCATCCTGGGGACCAACCATGTCCTCTTCATCCCACCATCCTCCGACGTGCTGGATGGGTACCCGGGGATAATCGAGGCGGTTGAGCAAGGCCTGACGCTTCCAAAAAGCGTCATAGTTGGGATGCGCGATGAAGTTATTCCAGGTTGGCAGGGTCCTATGGGCGTATAGACGGTTGAGGTTCGACAAAGGGCCCAGGCGCAGATACCAATTATATGTATCGTATTCGTGAAAATTGTAGAGAGAATCGGTCTTGGCCGCTTCAGTCAGTACTGAATATTCAAAACCATAGCTGAGACGGAAGGCCCCGTTGTGGTGAAAGTCGTCGTTGAGGAACATGTCCGACGGGGTCGCCTGTTCTGATACGGCTTTCAGTGCCGGGTGGGGATCGGAGGCTGCGATAATGGATAGCCACCCGTCGTAGGAAATCCCGTATATGCCGCATTTCCCGTTATTGTTCGGGATATTTTTCAGGAGCCAGTCCATGGAGTCGTAGGTATCACTGGCTTCATCGACTGAACGCGGGTCGTTTCGGTCGCGGGACATGCGCGTCATTTCGAAGGTGCCTTCCGATTGGTAACGGCCGCGGATATCCTGATATACGAAAATATATCCGTCCTCCGCGAGTTCCTTAGTGTAATCGCTTTTCTCGGGGCTTTCACCCGAACCGACACCATAGGGCGTACGACTCATTAGAAAAGGCAACAAACCACTTGGTTTTTTGGGCGTGCAAATCACCGTATGCAGTTTCACGCCGTCACGCATGGGGATCATGACTTCCCGGCAAGCATATAAGTCGCCGCTGGACACGAAAGATGCGCGCAATCGTATATCATCAGAGGCACTTCCAATCATGACGTCGAACTGTCCCGTCCGCTGAACCCATTCCAATTGATCATTATAATAACTCAGTTTATCAGGTGTAATAGTAAAGCTGATGCGTCGGCTCTCCCCGGGTTGGAGAAATACCTTCCGGAAGTCTTTCAATTCCTTGACCGGGCTCAGGGGTTGGGACACCATGCATCGCAAATACAATTGCGCCACTTCCTCTCCGGCGTAGCGGCCCTTGTTGGTCAAAGTAAACGAGGCGGTCAGTGTGGTCGAATCGAAAGAAAGATCGCTGTAGGCAAACGTGGTATAACTCAGCCCGTATCCGAAGGCAAATCGGGGAGAAACGGGCAAATCCAGGTAAGACGAGGTGTACCAGCGGTCCGAGTCATTAGCGGGGGGACGTCCGGTATTGAAATGGGCGTAGTAAATGGGAACCTGCCCTTCGGCACGTGGAAAGGTGATGGGCAGCTTCCCCGAAGGGTTGTACTTTCCATACAGTACATCCGCTATGGCATTCCCACCCTCGCTGCCGGGCCACCAGGCATACAAAATGGCGGGCACGTGATCCGCGGTCCAATTGAAAACCATGGGCCGTCCGGCGAAGAGCACTACAACAACCGGCTTCCCCGTAGCTACGATGGCTTTGATCAGGTCTTCCTGCACACCGGGCAGGTGAATATTGGCTTTGCTCTTGGCCTCGCCAGTCATATCGGGAGCTTCGCCCATGGCCATTACAACGACGTCCGCAGAACGCGCCGCGGCAATCGCTTCAGCAAAGCCGGCCTTCAGGGAATCATTGATTCCGCACCCGCGCGCATACAATACATGCGCACCCGCAGCCTGCAGACCGTCGTATAAAGAAGGGATATCCTCGTTTGGATCGACATCGAGCGCCCAAAATCCCTTCAGTTCTTTTTTAGCTTTGCCCAAAGGGCCCACCAAAGCAACCGTACCCGGCGACAGTGGCAACAGGGCGCCTTCATTTTTAAGCAGCACCATGCTTTTTCTCGCCATGTCCCGTGCGGCTTCGAGATTTTCCGGCCGGTTAAGGGCGCCTTTTTCGCGTGCCGGGTTGATGAATTTATAGGGATCGTCGAAAAGACCGAGTTGATATTTCTTCAATAGGATTCGGCGCGCCGCGGAATCGATCAGGCTCATGGGAATTTTACCGTCCGCCACCAGCGAAGCCAGGCTATGAATATAGCTGCGGCTTTCCATGTCCATGTCGTTTCCCGCCTTTAGGGCCAGCTCTGACGCCTGGGAATTATCGCGCGCGTAGCCGTGGTTGATCATTTCTCCAATGGAGTTCCAATCGCTGACGACAAAACCCCCGAACCCCCATTTGCCCTTGAGGATGTCCCGTTGCAAATAAGCACTGGCGGTTGCCGGGGTGCCGTTTAGGGAATTGAATGAATTCATGACCGTCGAAACACCCGCATCGACTGCTGCCTTGAAGGGAGGCAGGTAGACGCTCCAAAGGGTCCAAAGACTCATGTCCACGCTATTGTAATCGCGGCCGCCGATGGCTGCCCCATAAGCGGTAAAGTGTTTGGCGCAGGCCAAAACGGAGGTCGTGTCCCCGATCCGGGCGCCCTGAAATCCCTTGACGCGTGCCGCCGCGATCAGGGATCCGAGATAGGGGTCCTCCCCCGCCCCTTCCATAACCCTGCCCCAGCGCGGGTCCCGGGCAATGTCCACCATGGGCGCAAAAGTCCAGTTGATGCCGGAGGCCGCAGCTTCCGTAGCGGCAATGCGCTCGGCGTGCTCAATGGCATCCAGGTCCCAACTGGCCGCTTCGCCCAGGGGAACGGGGAAGGTGATCCGGTATCCATGGATGACATCCTGCCCGAACAGCAGGGGTATTTTCAGGCGGGACTGCAAAGCTGCGTCCTGGAAGGTGCGAACATGTCCCGTACCCATGATGTTCAGCACGGCGCCGACTTTCCCCTGGCGGATTTCTTCCAGTTTATCGCCGACATCCTTGGTGACCGGCCCGGTGGCTTCCCAGTCGCCATTGTACTGATTCATCTGGCCGATCTTTTCTTCCAATGTCATGCGTGAGAGCAGGCTATCCACGAAGGATTGCGCAGCCGCACCCAGGGCGGCGGTGGCGAAGACGGCTGTGAGTATATATTTCATAGGGCGCCATTTTTCATTTCGGCAACCGAGAAATTAGCCGCCCGTGCGGTCAGTGCCATATACAGGATGGAGGGGCTTTGATTTCCGGTGCTGGTCATGCAAGCCCCGTCCGTGACAAATACATTTTTGCAAAGGTGCATTTGGTTCCAATTGTTGAGTAAGGAGGTTTCAGGATCGCGCCCCATCCGGCAGCCACCCATTTCATGGATGTCCAGGCCCGGGGCCTGCTTGTTTTCATACGTCTCGATGTTCGTACAGCCCGCAGTTTCAAGCATGGCCCTGGTTTCCTTGAGGAAATCCCTGACCATCCTTTCGTCGTTATCATCGTATTCCACGGAAGTGATCAATAGCGGTATACCCCATTGATCCTTCTGGTCCGGGCTCAGGCGCACGTGGTTCGTAACCTTGGGAACGGTCTCCCCCTGGAGATACATGTACACTTTCCAGGGACCCGCTTCGCACAGCGAAGCCTTATAGTCGGCCCCTACCTCCGGACCGTCGAACGCGGCACCGCGATCGCGGTAGGCGCCCATGAAAGTCGTGTAGCCTCCGAAGTAATCCGTTTCGTGTCGATGCAGGTTCTTATAGTTCGCCAGAATAAGTTCGGTTGGATTCCTGCCATAATAATAGTGATCAAGGTACCCGTCCATATCGGCGTTCACGGACGCCCGGTAATTCTGGAACATTACGTATTTCCCCAGCAACCCGTTGTCGTTTCCCAGGCCGTGCGGGAAGCGGTTGGATTGCGAGTTGAGCAGGACCAGGTTGGAATTCAGTGCCGAAGCATTCACGAAAATGACCCTGGCCTTGTATTCCATCACTTCCTTCGTGTTCGCGTCGATGACCCGGACCCCGGAAGCTTTTCCCAACTTGTCGTCGTAAAGGATGGAATGTACTACGGAATAGGGGCGGATCGTCAGGTGTCCCGTTTTTTCCGCCCAGGGCAAGGTGCAACTATTGGAGCTGAAATATCCCCCGAAGGGGCAGCCCCGCATGCAAAGGCTCCGCGCCTGGCAGGACATCCTGCCCTGGTCGAGGTGGATCTGCTTGGGCTGGGTGAGGTGCGCCCAGCGCGCATGGACAAGGTGCCTGTCCTTATAAGTATCGTGGATGCGCTGACTGATGACCCGCTGAACGACGTTCATGTCGAAGGGCGGCAGGAATTCCCCGTCGGGCATGGATTCGATCCCATCTTTATTCCCGCACACGCCGATGAATTCTTCGACGTGCGAGTACCAGGGCGCCACGTCTTCGTACCCGATTGGCCAGGCGATCCCATAGCCGTAACGCTCGGGGTTGATGAATTCATACTTGCTCCAGCGCTGGCAGGCCCGGCCCCAGGTAAGTGACTTTCCGCCCACCTGGTATCCGCGGATCCAATCGAAGGGCTTTTCCTGTATGTACGGGTGGTCTTTGTCCCTGATGAAAAACAGGGCCGTGTCTTCCCCGAAACCGGCCGCCTTACTGATGATGGGATTGTCCTTCAGGAAACTGTTGTCCATCCGCTGGCGGTGCTTGAATTCCCAGGGGGGCATTCCGGAAGTGGGATAGTCCTTGATGTGCACCACATTCCTTCCCCGTTCCAGGACCAGGGTTTTCAATCCATTTTCACAAAGCTCCTTGGCAGCCCAGCCTCCGCTGATGCCGCTGCCAATGACGATGGCATCGTATGTTTCCATTACAAAGGTTTCACCGCTACTTCCCTGAAGTCCACCACATCCGAATCGCTATGGTTCTGCAGGCCTATCCAACCCGAATCGGGACGGCGTCCCCGCTGGGGCTCGTATTCTAATTTCCGGGGGGGCACCGGTTGCCCTTCCCAATAATCCGTGACCTTGACCCCATTCAGGTAAACGATCGTATGGGGGCCGTCCAGCGTGATGATCATCGTGTTCCATTCCGGCCCGGGCTTGCCTGGCTTGGCTAGAGGTTTGGTCAGCGAATACAAGGTTCCGGTAACGTGGTAGTCGTCCTCTCCCGACGTTTCGGGATGGTTGTCGATTTGAACCTCGTACCCATAATGAACGGGCATCATCTCCTCCCGGGGTTCGATGGGGATACGGATGAATACCCCCGAATTGCTGTTTGCCTTTTCCATGCGGTAGACCACCTTGATTTTGCAGTGGCCCAGCTTTCCACCCGTCCAATACAGCAGGCCCATGCCCCCATGGCTTCGGATCGTGCCGTCCAGCACATAACTGCTGCCCGGGCCTACGTGCTTCCAACCCGTCAGGTCTTTCCCGTTGAACAAGGGTCGCCAGCCCGTATCCTGGGCGTCAGCTTTCAGCGCGATGAACAGCATACTGGCAAGTACGCATTTACTTAGAAACATCGCCCGTGATTTCGCTGGGAAGCTTCCAATTGGGCCGAATGTAATGGCAGGTATATCCTTCGGGGTATTTCTGGAGGTAGTCCTGGTGGTATTCCTCCGCCACCCAAAAATCCGAGGCGGGTGCCACTTCGGTCACGATGGGATGGGACCAGATATGCGCCGCTGTCAATTCTTTGATCAGCGCTTGCGCGGTTTCTTTTTGCGCCTCATTCGTGTAGAAAATAGCCGAACGATAGGAAGTGCCCACATCATTCCCCTGGCGATTTCGCGTGGTGGGATCGTGAATCTGGAAAAAGAATTCCAATAATTTGCGGTAGGATAATTTTTCCGGATCGAAAATAATTTCGATGGCTTCGGCGTGCGTTCCGTGGTTCCGGTAGGTCGCATTTTTTACATCCCCGCCCGTATACCCGACGGTCGTGGAAATCACCCCGGGCAGTTCGCGGATCAATTCCTCCACCCCCCAGAAGCAGCCTCCGGCTAAAATGGCTTTTTCAGTATTCATGGTTGACCATTGTAAAAGTTAACGACTGCAATATAGTCTTTGTCGGAATGTCCCTTCAGGTGATGCTCCTTGATGAAGGCGCCCACCGCATCCTTCTTTTCCGGTAGTTGATCCTGCAGGTCCTTCCAACTACCGAGCGGGATGAAATTCCCATGCACCATAAGGAAATAATAGTTGACGTCCACGATTTGCTGGTCGACGGTAGACGTACCGTAGGGGATGGTCTCGCGGACGGATTTGTGCTGCTGGAGGCACAAGCTCACGGGCCCATTGACCAATACCTGGAACCAGACCCCAACCAACGCCTTATCCTGCGGGTGGAGCTTGTCCCCCCGGACGAAGGCATACTGAGTTCCGTTCGTCGTATCGGTCAGGTTCAATTGCTCGATGGGCGTGGTGCATACAACTTCCTGGCCCTGGGCATTCTGGAAATTGATCTGGTTGTCGATGAGGTTGAGTCGGACCAAGCCCACGTAACGGCTCCCGCCGGCGTCAAATAGGACGCCCTTCATGAAATCAGATTTGAAGAAGGGGCTACCGGAGCTCACCGAAACGTACTTGTTGGTGAATGCTATGGCGCCGACCGGAATGTCACCACCGCCACCGGATAGAAACCTGTAATTGGTTTCAGTATTATCGACATTGATCACCTGCTGCCCCAAAACGGGATAAGCAGCGACGATCACGAAGGCTGAAAGGATGAGGTGCTTCATACCCTAAATATAAGTCAATTCTATTGGACCTGTATCTGGCCCGGGTCAGCCCTACTGGACCTGAATCTGGCTCGGGTCCGTGACGACGATTTCCGGTTTTCCCCGGTACATTTCCTGCTTTCCCGTAACACAGATTTGCTTTCCCTGATAATACGTCTCGGGTGCCTGCGGGAATTTCCCGCTGTCCGCTCCCCGGATCACGATCGTCATTTTCTGGTTGGGGTATTCGGCGCCCAGGTTCAGGAGGGTCATGCCGGAATCGTCGAAATGTCGGCCGCCATACACCTTATCGCAATAGTGCGCGAGTGCGGTGGTATCGGGGGCGGTCGCCACTGCTGCGGCGGCTGTGGCCGCGGCGTTAACCATCGGCTTGCTCAGAATTCCGTTCAATACACCCGCCAGGCGGATCCCGGCCTGCTGTAACCGCTCTTCTATAATGGGCATATGCTGCTGATAATAATCGTCGGTTACCGTATGGTTGGTCATTTGATCGACCTCCGCGTACAACTTACTGCTGATCTGGTAGCTTTCCCATATCCATTTAATGAGGGGGTCGCCTTGCCATTCCTTGATTTTTGCAGGAGAAATATGGTCGTATTTTTCTGCCAGTTGCTGGTCATTCAATCCCTGGTGCTCGATCAGCTTCGAGTCCCAAAGGGCGTGCAGGTTCGTCCCCTGTCCCTCATAGTTCAACTGAATGGTATTGCCCCCCTTGTCCTCAGAGCGGCTGACGTGCATGGGCTGGTGAAGATCTCCCACAAAGTGCACGATGAACTTCAGGGCGACAATCTTCTGATCCCTGGTGGTAGTGCTGCTAGCCAGGTCGCTTTCACATTTCAGCAGGGCGCTGTACACGTTGGGATCCGTCATCCCCTTCACCTTCGCCTGGAAGTCTTCATAGCTCAGTCCCAGGGGCAGGTTTATATAATGCCAGGGGGCCGTTTGACGATATTCGGGGGTGGGTCTCACCTCGTCTGCCCAAGTGCTGGCATCGGCCAGGGTCTCATTCCCCAGGAGGTCACGGACGGCAGCTTTGGCTTCGGGGGTGAGGTGGTTTTCGGCGATCCTGCCGATGGTACGGTGACCGGTGGCACCCCACGAGATCAAGGCTAATGCGAACAGGCTCAGGGCGCAGGCGGAGAGGAGCTTCTTTTTCATAAATGTTGGTTGGCTGCAAATATCTTATATTGGAATGACAATGAAAAAATGAACGAATCCTTGTATGAATATTACCAGGGATTGCCCACGGCCACCCTGCTGATCCTATCCAGGAAGCCCCAGGATTATACCCCGGAGGCTTTCGATGTCATCCTCGGTATTTTGAACCAAAGGCAAATCGGAGAAGGGGACCTTCAGCAGGTAGATGTACATTTCCAAGGCATCGAGGTTAAAAAACAGCGAGTCGAAGCTAAAAAAGTTAAAATAAGTGATTTTATAAGTGATTTTTTCCGGCCCAAAAACGGGATGACTGCGGAAAGGTGGCTCCCTGTCGCCGTAGTTCTGCTTGGGCTGAGTTACCTTATTACCCTGGCCAACGACTGGAGGACGCTGTTTTCGAAATATTTCTTCCCGCTGAATATTATCGATATAATCTACATACCCATCACAATAGTTCTATTGCTCACGAAAAGAAAATGGGGATGGATATTTCTCTATGCCTATATGCTCTTTTCCTTTCTTGAAAACCTTGACTTCATATACCATTGGATGTTCGAGTGGCATTTTTGGAGTCGGGTACCGGTTACCGGTACGCTGACGGCGCTCTTTTTTCAGTTGCTCTTTGTCCTGTTCCTTTGGAGGGACGACATTGCGGGATATTGTAAGGTCACCCCCCGGGCAAAACGCTACACGGCCGCTTTTGCCGTCATTTTAGCCGTCCTTTGTATCCTGGTGATCCCCTATCTCTAATTATTCACCATCTTCATCGCCCCCTCTCCATACCTGGGTCCGGTATTAGGAAACTTCTTCAATAAGTCCTCGATAGCCGAACGATCGGCGGCCGTCAATACGACATCCACGGAACCGGCATTCTCTTCCAGGTATTTCCTGCGCTTGGTTCCGGGTATGGGAATGATATCCTCCCCCTGCGCCAACACCCACGCCAGCGCCAATTGGGCTGCGGTACAACCTTTCGCGGAAGCGAGCGCTGCGAAGGCCTGCGCCAGGCCGGAATTGTTCTTCTCGTATTCCGACTGGAACCGCGGCAGGGTCTTGCGGAAGTCTTCCGCTCCTAGGGTCCCTACGTTAAGCCTCCCGGTGATCAACCCGCGGGAAAGAGGGCTAAAGGGAATCAAGCTGATCCCAAGTTCGCGGCAAGCTGGCAAAACCTCCGCTTCCACATCCCGCGTTAGGAGGGAATATTCGGACTGAAGGGCGGCAATAGGATGCACGGCGCAGGCGCGACGCAGGGAAGCCGCCGAGGCTTCCGAAAGGCCCAGGTACCGGACCTTTCCTTCCTTTACCAAATCAGCCATGGCACCAACCATTTCCGCCACGGGGACATTTGGATCGACGCGGTGGGCATAATATAAATCGATCACTTCGATGTTGAGTCGTTTGAGGCTCCTTTCCACGGCGGTGCGCATATAGCCGGGGGAGCCATCGAAGTAAGTTCCCGGGGTGCCCGGCGCGATGGCCTTTTCGCCTTCCTTGATCCGGAATCCGAATTTGGTGGCAATGAATACCTTGTCACGGTTGGGGGCGAGAACCTTTGATACAAGTTCTTCATTTCCCCCGTTCGCATAAATATCAGCGGTGTCCCAAAAATTGATGCCTAGATCCAGTGCCAGGTGCAGGGTAGCGATGGATTCCGCGTCATCGGCTTTACCATATCCATGGTTCATTCCCATACAGCCAAGGCCAATGGCAGAAAGCTTTTCCCCGGTTTTTCCTAAAATGCGATATTTCATATAAAGTGATTTTTAAGAAAGTTCCTTGCAGGCGCGCACCAGGACGTCCAACTCCGACGGCAGCGTATACACGTTTGGCGTCACCCGCACCCCATGGACCCCGGCCCCATCGATGGCCACGGTGTAAATTTTATATCGTTTCATCAAAACATCTGCCAAAGCAGCCGGCGCCATGCCCTGGATCCCAACGTTGGCGATCCCGCAGGTCCTGGACGGGTCCGCCGGCGTGTTGACTGAAACATGCGGAATATCCCGAACCTGCGAAGTCCAGTATTGTTGCAGGTAGCGCAGGCGTTCCTCTTTACGCGCAGGCCCGAGATTTATATAATAATCCAATGCGGCATTGATCGCCAGGTCCGAGTGCACAGGCACGGTCCCCGTATGGTTCAGGACGGCGATGCCGGTAGCAGAATGGTCGGGTTCCGCAAAGATGGGCCACAGTTCGGGGATATGGTCCCGGCGCACATACAGCAGCCCGCTACCCAGGGGGGCGCTGAGCCACTTGTGCAGGCTGGCTCCGAAATAATCGCAATGCAGATCGGGAATGGTAAACTGGACATGCGCGTACGTGTGCGCCCCGTCCACCATGACCTGAACACCTCGTTCGTGCGCCATATCGCATATCTTCCGGATGGGCAGGATCTGGCCCGTGATGTTGATCATATGAGAAAGCATGATCAGTCGCGTCCTGGATGTAATGGCGCCCGCATACAAGGCCACCAGATCTTCGTCGGAAGCAGGGTGGTTGGGAATAGAAAGGATTTTATTCACCACCCCATAGCGCGCGCCCACCTGCCGGAACATTTCGAGCATGGAACCGTAATCCTGTTCGGCCATGATGGCCTCATCTCCCTCCTTCCAGTGGATTCCGCCGATGATCAGGTCCAGGGACTCGGTGGTATTACGCGTAATGACCAGCTCTTCAGGGGAGCAGCCGCCCAGGACCGCCAGGCGGGCCGCCACGGCTTTTTTATTGTCGAATTGAACGGTGCGCATGTAATGGGCGCCCTCCATGTTTACCTCACGGACCCGGCTCATGAAGGCTTCCAGGATCTCGGTGGGCATGATGTTGTAGTTCAGGTTGTACCCACTTCGGACCCCGGCCCAGAAATCCTCGGCGTAGGCGAGGTCTCGTGACGACAAATGCTCGAAACGCCTAATCCAACCCGACAGGCCCGCCAGGGCGGAATGCGACAGCGGCACCCCCACCCCCGCCAGGGCAGCCTGCTTCAGAAAAGTTCTTTTATCCATACCTGAATGTACGGTATCTTACCGGGAGATCATATGCTCGCTAAAAAGCTGGGCCTCAAGGAAGGCCAAAGTGTAAAACTGATCCAGCCCCCCACGGATTATCCCGTAAAAGGTGGCGGCAACCCCCCCTACGACTTCATCCACCTCTTTGCCAAAAGCGTGGCGGCGCTGGAGCACTTTCTCCCGGAATGCAAAAAAGACCTGAAGAAAGATGGAATCCTCTGGGTCTCCTGGTATAAAAAAAAGCTCGGGGAAGAATACGGACCTGACGGAAAGCGGAGTCCGCGATGCCGGCCTGGCCATAGGTCTGGTAGACGTCAAGATTTGCGCGGTGGATGAGGACTGGTCAGGCCTGAAGTTCGTGTATCGACTCAAGGACCGGTAGCGCTACGAGCGCATAAAAAAAGGGCGCCCGAAAGGAAGGGCAACCCCTAAAGTATAACAGAACCGCTTGTAACCGACAGGCTATTGTTTTTCATGGCTATACCTAGGACGTAGAAGCCTGGAAGAGCTTCAGGAGGTCCGGGGAGGCCTGCGGCATCAATATCTTCAGACGGAAGGCCCGCCCATAATGGTCCTCTTCTTTCAAAAACAGGTGACGGTCCTTGCTGATCCAATAGGTTTCGCTGTAACGTCCTCCGTTATAGGCCCCTTCTGTTACCAGGGTCCAGCAGTCCACCTTTTGGTCGTCCAGCGTCTCAAGGACCTCGCTGCCCGTGACCTTGTAAAGCACGAATTGGGGAGGATCCAACCCGGCATCGTAGAAGTTGATGGCAAATGTTTTTCCGGGGCCCAGGGGTAGCATCTCAAAGGTTTCGATGTCGAGGTTCCAGTTCAGGTTCGGACGTGCGAAGTCGAGTCCGAAATTTTTGGCGGCGTTGTCCGCGACCGTGTCCGCCCCGCTGATCCTGGTATCCTCCCAGTTATACGCAAACACTTTTCCACGCTTTGCTTCCATATGGTACTCGGGAGAAAAATCCGAAGCCTTGTTCCGGGAATAGACTTCACGATAGAACGCAGTATCCGCCCCGAACCAGTGCTGGCTGATGACAAAGGAAGGCACGCCGTTCACTTCCGTCTTTTCGATACGACGCAGCCAATACCAGAAGGTCAGGGTCTTGGTCGCCGATGGGTCCTGCATATAAATCATGTATTGATGCAGTCCTTGAGGGAGGTTGGACGTGACAAGCGGGGTATGGCCCGGACCAATGGTATCGATGGTTTGGGCGCGACCCGGAAGGGACAGGAAAACCGCCAGAAGTAACCGTACGTTCATCCCTGCAAAATGGACCCTTTTTCGTGGACGAACAAGTCCATTCAATACCCCCCGTATTCTTTTAAACACGGGGTCCGTTTAAGGAAGTAAGCGATCCGTTGAATGCACACCGGGAATGAAAAAGGATCGTACATTTAAGTTATGAGACCATTTTACGAGCGGGTATCTCTGAAGACCTTGCAGTGGTTGTTGTGGATATTTTCGGCGCTCATCATGTTCGTGTCCTACATCTCGGAGGATGGCGTTGTCATAGCCGGCTGCTGGGCCGTTTTCAATGGCGTGTTCCTGGCGATCGTCATGTACACGAATATCCTGGTGCTCTATCCCAGGTTTTACGAGCGGGGAAAAAAGGGGTTGTATTTTTTCTGGGTCGCCGTTCTGATCCTTGGCATCACTCCGATCCGGGCCCTTGTCACCTGGACGATTTTTTACTATTACCTGATGAAGGTCCCTGATAAACTCACCTACGTCTGGTTCCTGAATTCATTTCTCTCCACCGTCTTTGCCTATGTGATGAGTTTGATATTCCGCATCGCCATCGCCTATTTTACCTTGAAGAAAGTGACGGAAGAAATCATGCTCCAAAAAACCCAGGCTGAACTGAACCTGCTTAAGTCCCAGGTCCAACCCCACTTCCTGTTTAATACCCTCAACAACATCTATTACGAGTCCTACAGGGAGTCCCCGAGGACCGCGCTGCTCATCGAACGCCTATCGGAAATCATGCGATACTTCGTGGACGAAAGCCCGCGCCAATTCGTCCTGCTGGCAACCGAAATCCGTTTCCTGGAAAATTATATGGCCCTCGAACAGATCCGGATCCGTTACGGGGTGCACATCCGCTTCGTGAAGGATTGCAACCCCGAATGGAAGGTCCCCCCCATGCTCCTGATGACCTTTGTGGAGAATATTTTTAAACATGGTATCGATAAGACCAGCCCCTTGAATAGCGTGGATATTTCGCTGAAATGCGAGGGCTCCTATCTTCATTTCCGTACCAAGAACCGCTTGAATCCACAAGAGATTGAACCTCATACCGGATTCGGGATCAAAAACCTGGGAGAACGCCTGTGCCTCTTGTACGGAAAGGATTACGAGTTGAGCACCTACTCCGATGAAGCCAATTTCAATGCTTTCCTGAAATTTCCCCTGACATGAACCTGAACTGTATTATCATAGACGACGAGCCCAACGCGGTGAACCTCCTGGAAATTCTCATCAAACAGAGCACCGCCTGGACCCTTTGCCATAAGTGTTACGATGCCCTGGAGGCGATCACTTTCCTGAAGGGACACAAGGTCGATTTCGTATTCCTGGATATCAATATGCCCCAATTGAGCGGTATGGAGCTCGCCGCGCTCCTCCCCCGCGAAACCAAGATCGTATTCACGACCGCCTATTCTGAATACGCCCTGGACAGCTTTGAATTTTCCACGATCGACTACCTCCTAAAGCCCATCACGCTGAAGCGCTTCCTGGCAGCCCAACAAAAAATCGAGGATTATTTCCGCCTCCAGCACACTGAGGCAGAGCCTGCCGCCGGTTCGCCAGGCTTGGGAGACTATTTCTTCGTCAAGTCCGGGAAAGAGCTTCGGAAAATCCTCCTGGAGGATATATTGTATTTTGAAGGAGAAAAGGAATATGTGCGCCTGGTGACGGGGGAAGGAGCAGATGCTCATTTATCGTCGCCTGAAGGAGATCGAGGATCAGTTGACGCTGCCTTTTGTGCGGGTGCATAACTCATATATCATCAACATCCGTCAGTTGCAAAAGATTCAGGATAATCACGCCTACATTGCCGGAAAACAGATACCCATCAGCGAGAAATATCGCGATCATTTCATGGGGGTGATACAGGAAAAATTATTTTAAATTTTTTGCGCCTGCGGCGCGTGCGGTTTTTGCGCCTGCGGCGCGTGCGTTTTTGCGCCTGCGGCGCTTAAGTTTCTACGAAATCGAGGTCGCGGCCGAAGCTGTCCTTAGTATAAATTGCGGCGACGACGCCGATCACCATAAGAAATAGCCCCGTCACCCACGCTCCGGTTAAATAGCCCAGGTACCCACGGGCGAATTTAAAAAGCAAAAGAATCAACGGTAACGCCCCGCGTACCATATTGGGTATGCTAATCGCCGCCGAAGCACGAAGGTTCGTCCCGAATTGCTCCGCGCTCATGGTAATGTATACCACGGTAAATCCCGTGCCATAGCCGAGTCCCGCGCAAATCCAGTAGAAACAGGTCGCGCTGCCTCCGCGTTGCAAAAAGAATAGCAATATGAACACCGCCGTCACACCGTAGAAGATCAGCAGCGCTTTTTTCCGGCTGCGGAGCCACTGACTTAGCAACCCCACGCTCATATCTCCGAAAGCAATGGCCAGGTAGAGATACATGATCGCCCTCCCCGGGTCGATCCCGGGAATACCCAGTTCCGTGCCGAACTTATCCGAAAAGGTCACGAGCACGCCGATGATGTACCACGCCGGGAGCCCGATCAAGATGCAGCGCATATACCGCACAAAGCGTTCGCGGTTATTGAAGAACATCAGGAAATTCCCGCGGGAAACGTGCTTATCACTGAGACCCCGGTAGAGACTGCTTTCGTGAACAGACACCCGAAGAGCTAGCAAAACCAGACCGAGGCCGCCCCCAATATAAAAGCAACCCCTCCAGTCGACAATGCGACTGAGCAGGAAGGCGGTGACGGCGCCCAGGATCCCGAAGGAGGCGATGAAGGCCGCCGATATTCCCCGTTTCGAAGGAGGCAACAACTCGCTAACCAAGGTGATACCCGCCCCTAGTTCGCCAGCCAGGCCCACTCCGGCCAGAAAGCGAAAAACTATATAAGAACCAACACTGTGCACCGTTCCGTTGAGAATGTTAGCGATCGAGTACAGCAATATTGAACCGAAGAGTACACTGAGCCGACCCTTTTTATCCCCTAAAATACCCCATACGATGCCTCCCAGGAACAAACCAATCATTTGTACGCTGATGATCAGCTCTCCCTTTTGGAGTACCTCCGCAGGAGACAGGCCCAATGCGGCCAGGCTGGGTTTTCGGATAATGCCGAAGAGGAGGAGATCGTATACGTCGACGAAGAACCCCAGGGCACTAACGATGACGGCTAATTGAAAAAGGCTGCCAGGTTTTTTAGCCATGCTTGATCGTTTTCCCGCCAAACCACCGGTCAATCAGGATAAAGAGGTAAAAAATGAAGAGAAAAACCCCTAGCATGATCAAGCTGTTCAGGGCCACCTTCCCGTACCCAAGGTTGCCCGCATCCACGAAGGGATAAGGGTACCAACCCGTATTTGCTCCACGAACGAGGGAATACAGCAGGTAAACCAGGGGAAAGAGGAGCCACGGAAGGGGCGACCGAAATGTCAGTGTTCCTTTAGGTACAAAGAAGACCCAATACAGAATATACATAATTGGAATCGCGGTATGGAGAGAAAAATCGACGACCCACTGCGCGCCCTGCGGATTCCAAAGTTTGGCCAGGATGAGGTTGTAGATCAGCGCCACGACCAGGATATTTCCTGCAATGGCGGTTTGCACGGAAATTCGGTTGAAGAAGGCGCCCACACGCGAGTGCGGCTTGAGGAGGCCCATGCTTAAGCAAAAGGCCGCCAGGAAATTGGTGAGGATGGTATAATAACTGAAGAAATTCAAAAGGATCTCTCCAAAACCTTTGGTCGGGGTCAACATCAGGCAGAGCTGCCATACTAAAGCCACCCAGCCCGCGAGCCCGATCAAGATTCTGAAGAAAGCGGAGGGCACTGAATAGGATTGTAGCATAGTAAATTATTACCTACCTTAACCGGCAATATAATTAAAATCGCCATGAACTTCAAAAACGCCATCAGTTGGTTTGAAATTCCCTCCCAGGATTTGCAAAGGGCGCAAACCTTTTACGAAACCATTTTCGACTTCAAGCTCTTTCCCATGGACACGCCCAATATCCAAATGCGCATGTTTCCCATCGAGGATCCTATGACGGGAATCGGCGGAGCCGTGGTCTATAACAAGGAGTTTTACC
>Ga0206863_1194_pt1 | contig 19267 bp, 14 predicted proteins | sample Alteio_BWOrgCont_41_FD_152634 | JGI IMG/M metagenome (GOLD analysis project Ga0206863, IMG submission 152634) | Enriched cells from forest soil in Barre Woods Harvard Forest LTER site, Petersham, Massachusetts, United States -... | ecosystem: Environmental > Terrestrial > Soil > Temperate forest >...
TTCAGCTTAGGGTATCAGACCCTCACTGCAGGCGGTTTTCAAATACCACAACAGTCCACCAAGTCAATGGCATTTGGCGGCGCTTTTACGGGGTTTTGCGGAGACGCTTCCACCGTATTTTATAATCCGGCAGGAATGAATAATTTATCGGGACAAAATTTCACTGCGAGTATAATTGGATTATACCCTTACGTATCTGTTCAAACTCTCGCTAATGGAAATGTTAATCAGACCTCGAAAGTATATACCCCCTTTGGCATATACTATGTAGGGAGTTTTTGGGATAAATTAAGGATAGGGCTTTCTGTAAATAACCAATTTGGTTCTTCTGCTTCTTATCCTAATGAATGGGAAGGCCAATACATAGTGCAAAGTATAGAATTGAAAACGTACATGTTTCAACCTACCGTGTCGTATGAGGTATGCAAATACCTGAGCGTGGGAGGTGGATTTGTATATACTCTTGGAACTTTTTCGGACACGAAAGCTATTCCGGTGGCAAGTAATGAATACCCAAACGGGGAGGTAACCTTAAATGGCAACGGGCACGCTACGGGTTACAATTTTGGGCTTTTTTCCAAAATATGGAAACATGGAAACGATAGTTCTTCCCACCAGTCTTTGCAGTTAGGGGTAAGTTATCGTTCAGCGCTGAATATGACGGTGCCTAATGGAAATGTAAGCTTTTCACAAATTCCGGCATCCCTTGCAACTGAATTTCCATCTTCCGAGAATTTTTCAACGAATGTAAATATGCCTGCCGTATTTACGGCTGGATTTGCATTCAAGTTTTCCTGTTGTAAAAACTGGGATTTTATGGTAACCTATGATTTCAATTATACATTCTGGAATACGTACGATTCATTACATTTCAACTTTAGCAATTCCAATACTCCTTCACAAGGATTTGTTTATAATTGGAAAAATGCCACGGCTCATCGCTTTGGCGCCGAAGTAACATTCATGAAAAATTATTCTTTACGCTTAGGCTATTATATTGATAATACTCCGGTTCAAAATGGATATGTAAGCCCTGAAATAGTAGATGCTAATGCAACTGGTTTTTGTTTGGGAGCCGGAGTTAAATTCTGCAAGCATTATTCGGTAGATGTGTCCTACCTGCGTTCCGACTTTACATGGAACAACACTACTTGGAACAATCCAAGTGGCGGCCAGGAATCAGTTGCCGGGCCTGATTTTGCCGCATCGTATCATAGGGTGATAAATATGTTTGGAGTAGGTATCAATTATCAATTTTAATTAAAAAAATAATTGTCATGAAAAAAGCATTCATATATACAGCGGCTGTTGTTTTAATTTTATCTGCTTGCACTAAAACACAATACAATACTCCGTCATATTCTGCAGGCAAGGCTAATTTCTCCAACTTCATTTCTGTAGGTAATTCACTTACCCAGGGATATATGGATGGAGGCCTTTATGCCTACGGACAAAGTAATTCGTATCCTTCCATTATGGCCAAACAAATGCAAATGGCCGATGCTTCTATGTCATTCTCACAACCCATGGTTACTGGGAATGGTTCGGGGTATATTCATTTAGTTTATGCAAATGGCCAACTTGTTCCCATTCAACCGGGAGATGATTCTACTGCCGGCCCTAACCCTTGCGATCCTGACCCTTCCTGGGCTAATTGGGGATATAACTTACAGGCTAATTACTATAATAACTTAGGTATTGCCGGAATACTGCTCAATAATTGTGTGGCGCTTAATTCTACCCAGGCTATTATTAATAATGTAACATGTGGCTACCAGGTTATTTCCTTTTTAGGGCCTGCACCGGTGGGAAACCCTTATGGACGATACCTTGATTTTGGCAGTGCTCTTGCTGCTAATCCTACTCAGTATATTGATTTCATCAGGGCGAGTAAAGCCACCTTTTTTACTTGCTGGCTCGGAAACAATGATGTGTTGATGTACGCTACCAGCGGCGGAGTAGTACAATCGGAGAGCGTTCCCGGTTTTGGAACCATAACATTAAATGATATAACCCCTCCGGTAGAGTTCGCTCAAAAATATGATTCCATATTAGTTGCTTTCTATAAACTGGGAGCTCAAGGCATCTGTGCTACCATTCCCAATGTTACTACTATTCCATTTTTCACTACTGTGCCATCTTATGTTATGGTAAACGGGGTAAAGCAATATCTATACATAACCACTGCTAATGGAGTAAGGCAGGCTACGCAAGGAGATTACATACTCCTTACAGAATATAATAGTGTGTTGGCAGGACAGGGTGCTACTGCTTCAAATCCTATACCAAATAACCAGGTTTTAGATGCTTCAGAAGCTGATTCGGTTCAAATAGCAACGGCTGCATATAATGCTTCCATTAGGAGTCTTGCCGGCTCATTCGGTTACCCGGTGGTGGACATGAACGCATTTTTGGCCGGATTTCAAAAAAGTATTACGATTGATGGGGAAACCCTTACCCGGCAATTCATACAAGGCGGGGCTTTTGGCTTAGATGGAATACATCCTACTGCCATCGGATATGCCCTTATAGCCAATCAATTCATTGCTGCCATTAATGCTAAATACGGCGCTACTATTCCTCCTGCTGATTTATCTAAATACAGGGGAGAACTTTTTCCGAATTAGTGAGGCTATAATACCGTATGTTTTTTAGGGGTGGGGAGGAAGGGTTAGAACAATAAAAAAGCAGGTCAACTTTCATCAACCTGCCTTTTATTATAGTTTAAGAGATTGCCCACTCGGATGAACCCGGGCTTATCTCTTATAACTCATCTCTCATCTCTATTACGACTTCGCTTCTTCCTCGTTCCCTTTCTTCTTACCGGATTTGGCTTTCGTAACTTTTATTCTAATCTCATCTTTCGCTTTATCGAAATCTACATTTACAACGTCCCCTTCCGATACGCCTGCCTTGATTATTTCTTCAGCCAGCGGATCTTCCAGGTATTTCTGTATGGCTCTCTTCAGCGGACGTGCGCCAAATTGCGGATCGAAGCCTTTGGTAACAATATAATCTTTAGCTTCTTTTGTTATTTTAATGGTATAGCCTATTCTTTCCACACGTTGATATAAACCTTCCAGTTCAATATCAATAATCTTGTGCATGCTTTCCTTAGTCAGCGAGTTGAAGATAATTACATCATCTACCCTGTTGAGGAATTCCGGAGCAAAGGTTTTACGCAGGGCGCTTTCAATTACGCCTTTATCCATTTCTTCTGCGCTATCTTGCTTGGCAACCGTATTAAAACCTACTCCGCGTCCGAAATCCTTCAGTTGGCGTGAACCAATGTTAGATGTCATGATGATAATAGTGTTCTTGAAGTCTACTTTTCTGCCAAGGCTGTCGGTAAGTTGGCCATCATCCAGCACTTGCAGTAATAGGTTGAATACATCCGGGTGGGCTTTCTCAATTTCATCGAGCAATACGACCGAGTAAGGACGATTGCGAACCTTTTCTGTAAGCTGTCCGCCTTCTTCATAGCCAACATATCCCGGAGGGGCACCCACTAAACGCGATACGGCAAATTTCTCCATGTATTCACTCATATCTATGCGGATAAGGGCATCATCTTTATCGAACAGGTAGCGTGATATTACCTTAGCCAATTGGGTTTTACCAACCCCTGTAGGGCCTAGAAAAATAAATGTCCCAATAGGCTTGTTGGGGTCTTTAAGACCGGCGCGGTTCCGTTGTATGGCACGTACTACTTTCTTTACAGCATCATCCTGTCCTACAACTTTATCTTTCAGCTCTTCATCCATTTTGGAGAGACGTGCGCTTTCATGTTCAGCAATACGTTGTACAGGCACGCCTGTCATCATAGCCACCACTTCAGCTACATTCTCTTCGCTAACTACTTCGCGGTGCGATTTGGTTTCTTCTTCCCAGGCTTTTTTGGCTTCTTCCAGTTGTTCATTCAATAGCCTTTCGCTATCACGCAGTCTGGCAGCTTCTTCATATTTTTGATTATGAACAGCTTTGTTCTTTTCTTCTTTCAAAGCCTCCATTTTCTTCTCCAGATCAATAACATGCTGAGGCACATTTATATTAGTAATATGCACCCTTGCGCCTGCTTCATCCAGCGCGTCAATAGCCTTATCGGGTAAGTGACGGTCGTTGATGTAGCGGTTGGTAAGGTATACACAGGCTTTAATGGCATCATCGGTATACGTTACATAGTGATGTTCTTCGTATTTAGCCTTAATATTATTCAATATTTGAACGGTTTCTTCGGGCGATGTAGGCTCTACAAGTACCTTTTGGAACCTTCTTTCCAATGCCCCGTCCTTTTCTATATATTGGCGGTACTCGTCAAGCGTGGTTGCACCAATACATTGAATTTCTCCACGGGCAAGGGCAGGCTTGAACATATTGGAAGCATCCAGCGAACCGGAAGCTCCACCGGCGCCTATCAGCGTATGGATTTCATCAATGAACAATATGATATCGGGAGTTTTTTCCAACTCGTTCAATACGGCTTTAATCCGTTCTTCAAATTGTCCACGGTATTTTGTTCCGGCTACAAGGGCAGCCAAATCAAGGGTTACTACTCTTTTGTTAAAGAGCAACCTGGATACTTTCTTTTGCACAATACGGATAGCAAGGCCTTCAGCAATAGCCGATTTACCTACACCCGGCTCCCCAATCAAAATAGGATTGTTCTTTTTCCGACGGCTCAATATTTGCGATACGCGTTCTATTTCTTTTTCCCTTCCTACTATCGGGTCCAGCTTGCCATCTTCGGCCATGCGGGTCAAATCCCTGCCGAAATTATCTAGTACAGGGGTTTTTGATTTCGATTCGGAAGAAGCCCGTTTTCCAGGTGCGCCTGTTCCTGCACCGCCGCCACCCATTGCTGAGCTGTCATCGTCATCATCGTCATCATCGGCTGGTGTATTGGGCGATTCCCCCTTAGGGCTTATTTTATACATTTCCAATTCCTGGCGGAAGCTTTCATAGCTTACATTGAATACATGCAGGGCTTTAGCTGCCACACTGTCCTCGTCTTTCAGGATGGCGAGGAGTAAATGCTCGGTTCCTATTACCAGGCTTTTGAAATATTTGGCTTCCAGGTAGGTGATTTTCAATGCTTTTTCTGCTTGTTTTACTAGTGGAATATTGGCAAGGTGATTTATTTTCTTATTGGTAGCCGGAGCGTAATTTTCCACTGTTTTGCGGAGGTCGCCAGTATCAACGCCTAGTTTCTTAAGCAGTTGAACGGCTACGCCTTCGCCTTCGCGGATAATGCCTAATAATAAATGCTCGGTGCCTATATAATCATGTCCCAGCCGGAGCGCTTCCTCCCGGCTATAGGATATTACGTCTTTAACTCTTGGTGAAAATTTAGCTTCCATATCTATTATGGTTTGTTCTTGTTTAAAGTAATGGTTCAAAGGTAGTCTATTCATATATACGTTTGACAGATGAGAACGGTTGGATTTTTGAACTTAAAAATGTTAATAATTCGAGAATAATTTTTTTGTACCTTGCTAACCGAAAATACTTACTTTCGGCGCACTTATCATAAAACGATTAACCCTATATTTTATTTTAATTAAGTAAACATTAACAATATGGCAACAGGAGAGACTATAATACCAATTAATATTGAAGAACAAATGAAGACGGCCTACATTGATTATTCAATGTCGGTAATCGTATCACGCGCCCTTCCCGATGTACGCGACGGATTAAAGCCCGTGCATAGAAGAGTGCTATTCGGTATGTATGAGTTGGGTGTGCTGTCTAACAGAGCGTATAAAAAGAGCGCCAAGATAGTGGGTGAGGTGATGGGTAAGTATCACCCGCATGGCGATGCGTCTATATATGATACCATGGTTCGTATGGCACAAGATTGGTCATTGCGCTACCCCTTGGTTGACGGTCAGGGTAACTTTGGTTCCATTGATGGCGACAGCCCCGCGGCCATGCGTTATACAGAAGCCCGCCTTCGTAAGCTAGCTGAGGAAATGATTGGAGATATTGACAAAGAAACCGTTGATTTTGTCCCTAACTACGATGATTCTGAAGTAGAACCGACCGTTCTTCCTTCCCGCATCCCCAACCTCCTTCTGAATGGGGCGTCGGGTATTGCGGTAGGTATGGCAACCAATATCGCTCCTCATAATCTGACCGAAATTGTAAATGCTACCCTTGCTTACATTGAAAATCCGGCAATAACCATTGACGAATTAATAATGCCCGATGCAAACGGCAAAAGTATTATAGAAGCTCCTGATTTCCCGACGGGTGGAACGATATATGGCCTCGACGGAGCAAGAGAAGCCTTTAGAACCGGACGTGGCAGGATAGTGGTAAGGTGCAAGCATATGGAAGAAGTAGTGGCTGGCAGAGAGCAAATAGTTATCTCTGAAATACCGTACATGCTAAATAAAGCGGAACTTATAAAGAAAATAGCCGAACTGGTTAATGAAAAGAAGATAGAGGATATTTACGATGTACGCGATGAATCGGACAGGGATGGAATGCGTATTGTCATTGAATTAAAGAAGGATGCAATTCCCAGTATTGTAATCAATAACCTATACAGGCAAACGGAATTACAAAGCGCATTTAACGTAAATAACGTAGCGCTGATTAACCTGGAAAGGCATGAAAAAATCAACAATAACGATATTTTCACGATAGATAATAACATTAAGGAAGGCAAGCTTCAAAACCTGAGGCCGCTTACCCTTAACCTAAAGGAGATGCTCGGGCATTTTGTTATCCATCGCCACGAGGTTATCGTTCGTCGTACCCAATTTGAACTGAAGAAAGCGGAAGCCCGTGCCCATATCCTGAAAGGCTTATTGATAGCGCTCGACCACATGGATGAAGTTATCCGTATCATCCGCGATTCCCAAACTCCTGAAATCGCTCAATCTCAATTGATGAGTAATTTCAAATTAGACGAGATACAATCGAAGGCTATATTGGATATGCGTCTGCGTACGCTTACCGGTTTGGAAAGAGATAAGTTGCAAGCTGAATTTGACGAATTAATGACTTTTATAAATGATTGCCTTGATATTCTAAGACCTGAAAACACAGAAAGACGTAAGGCCATCATTAAAAAGGAACTGGAAGAAATAAAAGAAAAGTATGGCGATAAACGTAAAACAGACTGGGTTCATGCCGGTGCTGATTTCCGCATGGAAGACGTTATTGCCGATGAAGATGTCATTATAACTATCTCCCATCTCGGATATATCAAGCGCACAGCGCTTAGTGAATACAGGCTGCAAAGCCGTGGCGGACGTGGTTCTAAAGCTGCGGAAGCCCGCGACGAAGACTTTTTGGAACACATATTTACCGCTACTAACCATAATTACCTGCTATTCTTTACCCTGCAAGGGAAATGTTACTGGATGCGGGCGTATGAAGTACCGGAAGGCGCTAAAACAACCAAAGGCAGGGCCGTACAAAACTTGCTCAGCTTAGCCCCCGGCGATAAGATTGTAGCCTATATGAATGTGAAGAACTTGACAGATATTGATTCTATAAAGAGTAACTATATCATCCTTTGCACCAAGAAAGGGGTTATTAAAAAGACCTCGCTGGAAGCTTATTCCCGCCCAAGGGCAAACGGTATTAATGCTATAACTATCCGCGAAGGCGATGAATTATTAGAAGCACGTATCACCTCGGGCAAAGATGAGATGATAATGGCATTGAAATCGGGCAGGGCGATTCGCTTTAACGAATCGAAAGTACGGCCTATGGGGAGAAATGCTTCGGGTGTAAGAGGTATCCGTATTGAAGATGAAAAGAATGATGAAGTAATAGGTATGATTTGCATACCCGACGTATCTTCAACCGTATTGGTAGTATCAGAACATGGGTATGGCAAACGTACCGATGTGGAGGATTACCGCATTACTAACCGTGGCGGTAAAGGGGTAAAAGCCCTTAATGTAACGGATAAAACGGGCAGCCTGATTGCCATTAAGAACGTTACCGACAAGGACCAACTGATGATTATTAACCGCTCCGGTATTGCTATACGTCTTTCCGTTGCTGCCCTCCGTATTACTGGCAGGGTAACCCAAGGTGTTAAGCTTATTAACCTGAAAGGGGAAGATACTATTGCTGCCGTTACTCAAATTGAAGCCGATGCTGCTATAGAAGAGTCCGATGCCGGACTGGCAGATAATGGAGAAAATGGAATAGTGCCGAATACAGAGAATGGTGCTCCTGAAACTCCAGAGAACGAATAATCAGGTAATTGTTTTGCAATGTAAAAGGGAATGGTTTTAAAACTGTTCCCTTTTTTTGTGCTAAAAAGGTTGCCCTATTGGAGCATCTTTGGTCACAAATGGTGCATCATTTTTACATGCCATAATGTAGGTAATCTTTAATTATTACATTTGGCTTTTAATATAAAAGTTAAAATGAAAAGGTATATTATTGTTTGTTTGAGCCTTATGCTTCTTGCCGGTTGCCAAACATATCACATGAGTAGGGGAGATTTGTTAGAACAGTTTGCCAATGCAAAGCATGAAGGAAAACGACCCCCTTCTTTTTTCATGCAACCGGGTTTAATTCCCGTAGCAACCACAGTAGTGATGTTTGGGTTTTTCCCTGGAGTAGCTGAAGGCACTGATTTGAAAGAGGTGAAAGTTTATGATAAAAAGGGACAACCAGTGATAATTCCTTTAACAGATCACACGGGAGTAAAGATTACAAAGAATGACAGTTCGCATGTTATCTTTTATTTCAACACCCTGGAAATAAAGGATAGTACTATCACGGGTAGCAAAACACACTTTTTTGAATGGCGGGTTACACCTATAAAATTGAAAGACGTGGCAAGAATTGAGATTCAGAAATAAGTAAAGTATAATAACAGGTATTCCTTTATTTTATCTTATTTCTTTCGAAGCCCTACTGGCTTCCTGAAACTAATATACCAGTCATTGACTTTTCTGGACAATGCTTTTTCATACCCTATCTTTGGGGATATGTTGGAAGTAAAAACAAACAGAAAAAGTAATTTGATATTTATATTTGAAATAATAATAATTTTCTCTTTTTGCTATATTCATCTACTGTTATTCCCTGTTATTAACAGAGAATTGATTTATAATGCATTGGAATACAGTATATTTAAAAACGGAGGATTGTTGGTATTCCCTGTTGTTTTACTGTTATTTTGTTGTTTTTCGCCTGTTATCTCCCTGTTATTTGAACTATTTTTCAGGAATGCATTACCATTTTTGATATACAATAATAAATCTCCATATCCATTACGAATGATAATTTGTTTTTAAGTGTACCTTGCAGAATTCTATCTAATTCTTATTAAACATATAAGCCTATGTGTTTTTCAGCTACAGCCAGTTTTGGAGCAAGTGTAGTACTTGCCGGAATAGGTGTTGCTTCTATGAAGCAAATACAAACCAAATCGCAGATTGTATTTGCCTGCATACCTATATTTTTTGCGATACAACAATTCAACGAAGGCTTGGTGTGGGTATCGTTTGCCAGTCCGTTTAACCCCAGCTTGAATCTATATGCGAAATATGGCTTCCTCATCTTTGCACAGTTAGTCTGGCCCCTGTGGATACCTATTGCCATGGTAATGGTGGAAAATAAAGGAGAACGAAGAAAAATACAAAGGGTATTTGTCGCCATAGGAATAACCGAGGCACTATACCAGTTTTATTGTATGCTGAATTATCCGGCTCACGCGGAAATAATGGGTCATCATATTTATTATCATATTGACCATCCCGATACCTTTCAATATATTGAACCTGTGTTTTATATAGCGGCAATCATTGTTTCGCCATTTTTTACAAGTATCAGGAAAATGTGGATGGTAGGAATGGCTATTTTAATTTCCTGCGTTATTACGCTTATATTCTTTCAACACTATACCGTATCGGTTTGGTGCTTTTTTGCCTCCATTATCAGCATATCTGTATACTTCATAATGCGTAAAATCAGAATGTCCCCTGACTCCTACTTGAAGAAACCACGAGTAGCTATTAAGTCCTAATCCCGATAGCTATCGGGACTAACCTGCGAGTAGTTCCTGGTATTCCTTATGGGCTTCGACATAATCACGAACATAAGGGCATTGGGGAATTATTTTCAGGTTATGGTCGCGGGCATAGTCAAGGGCATATTTTGCTACCATCGCAGCAAGGCCTTTTCCTCTGTATTCAGGCGGGGTATAGGCATGTATATAAATCATGATATTACCTGAAAGATGATAATCCAGGTACGATGTTTTCTCGCCTAAGTCTATTTCAAAACGGCTTTCCTCGGGCAGATGTTTAACTTGATATTCCATAGTATAGCGGACAATAGAGTTTAGTCGGATGCAGTCACTTTTGCCTTTTTGCCTACCCTTCCCGGATATACCAACAATGCTTGTTCAAGGCAATTGATGGCATTTTTCAGGTCGGTGGTATTAAGCACATAAGCTATACGAACCTCATTTTTGCCTTGTCCTTTGGTGGAATAAAAGCCACTGGCAGGAGCAAGCATAACCGTTTCGCCATTGTGTTCAAAATCTTCGAGCAGCCATTGGCAGAAGGTATCGGCATCATCAATAGGCAGGGATGCAAAGCAATAAAACGCGCCTTTGGGCTTGGGGCAAAATACGCCATCAATTTTATTGAGCATTTCTACCACCAGGTTTCTGCGGGTAGTATATTCCGCTTCTACTTCCTTAAAATAAGAATCGGGTGTATCTATTGCAGCCTCACCAGCCACTTGTCCTACGGTGGGAGGGCTTAAACGGGCCTGAGCAAACTTTAGGGCGGTATCTAAAACCTGTGTATTGCGTGTTATCAGCGCCCCGATGCGTAAGCCGCAGGCGCTGTATCGCTTCGACACGGAATCGAGCATAATTACGTTTTGTTCTACCCCTTTTAACCGCATGGCTGAAAAATGTTTTTCTCCATCGTAGCAGAATTCACGGTAAACTTCATCTACTAAGAAGAATAAATCGTGTTTCTTTACTAATGCACCCAATTGTTCAATTTCCTCTTGGGAATAGAGATACCCCGTAGGGTTATTGGGGTTGCAAATCATGATTCCCTTTGTTTTAGGGCTAATCATTTTTTCAAACTCACTGATGGGAGGAAGGGCAAAGCCGGTTTTAATATCGGCAGTAATGGTTTTTATGGAAACCCCCGCAGCGCAGCCGAAGCCATTGTAATTGGCATAAAATGGTTCCGGTACTATAATTTCATCGCCTTCATCAAAGCAGGTCATCATTACCATTTCTATAGCTTCCGAGCCCCCGGTGGTAATCATTATTTGGGTATAGTCGAGTTCAATTTGGTATTTGCGGTAATACTCTACTAGTTTACGGCGGTAGGTTTCAATGCCTGCGCTATGGGTATATTCTATAATGGGATAAGGGAAATTCTTAATAGCGTTCAACATGGTGTCCGGGGTTTTAATGTCCGGTTGGCCTATGTTCAGGTGATATACTTTACGTCCTTGTTTCTTGGCATTTTCGGCATAGGGAACTAACTTGCGTATGGGTGAGGCAGGCATCAAACCGCCTTTTACAGATATCTTCGGCATGGTATATTTTAGATTGTGTGTGCAAAGTTGCGAAAAATAGGGGAAATAGAATAGTTATAGGTGTGAATGATGAGATACAAATAAGAAAGAACGATATTTTTGCATAACTAAAACTATATCTATGAAACGAGCCATTATTACCATCGTATTACTCATCTTCTCCAATACCTTTATGACCTTTGCCTGGTATGGGCATTTGAAATTCAAGAGTATGAAAGGTTTTGAAAATCTTCCGCTTATTGCTGTCATTTTTATAAGCTGGGGAATAGCCTTGTTGGAATATTCTTTTCAGGTACCTGCCAACCGCATTGGATTTGAAGAGAATGGAGGGCCTTTTTCACTTTTGCAACTAAAGGTAATTCAGGAAGTTATTACCCTTTCCGTATTCGTTATTTTTTCAGCGGTAGTATTTAAAACCAATATATTACAACTAAATCACATTGCCGGATTCGGCTGCCTGATACTAGCGGTATACCTGCTTTTTAAGTGAACAGATTCTTATTTCTCACCCAATAAATCAGGTCTTCTTTTCTTGGTTTTTTCAATGCTTTGTTCATGCCTCCATTCATCTATCTGCTTTTGATGGCCTGAAAGGAGCACATCAGGTACTTTGAGCCCTTTGTATTCCGCCGGGCGGGTATACACGGGCGGGGCAAGCAGGTTATCCTGGAAAGAATCGGATAGGGCGGAAGTCTCATCAGAAAGCACCCCGGGCAACAGGCGTATAGTGGCATCACAAAGAATAGCAGCGGGAAGTTCTCCTCCGCTAAGCACATAGTCGCCAATAGATATTTCTTTTGTGATATATAGTTCCCGAATACGTTCATCTACTCCTTTATAATGCCCGCAAAGCAATATAATATTTTTACAAAGCGATAAAGAATTAGCCGTTGGTTGGTTGAAGCTTTCACCATCCGGGGTGAGATAGATTATTTCATCGTAAACTCTTTGGGCTTTTAAGTCTTCTATGCAATTCGCGATAGGTTCAATAGTCATAACCATGCCGGCCCCACCGCCAAACGGGGCATTATCTACCTGCTTGTAATGGCCTATGCCATAGTTGCGAAGGTTAATAATATTCACCTCCACCAATTTCTTTTCTATGGCTCTTTTTACAATAGAGTGCTGGAAAGGGCTTTCCAGTAAACCGGGGTGAAGGGTAATGATGTCTATATGCATTTCTTCAGGTTTGACGAGTTCATAAAGTTTGTAAAGTTATAAAGTTCGTAAACTTCAGAACTTATATATTTGCATACTTCCCCAAGTGAGGGCTTTTCACTTTATGAACTTTATAAAAATTCAACTGCTATGAGCGAAGTACGTTTCAACTGGACCAAAGAACAAATAGCCGAGATATACAACACACCGCTATTAGAACTTATTTATAAGGCGGCAACAGTGCACCGTAAATATCACAATCCCTCTGAAGTGCAAATAAGTTCTCTTATTTCTATAAAAACGGGAGGCTGCCCGGAAGATTGTGCCTATTGTCCTCAAGCTGCCCGTTACCATACAGAAGTAAAGGTACAAAAGCTAATGAGCGTGGATGAAGTGAGCGCCATAGCCGACCGTGCTCAAACTATGGGTGCATCAAGATTATGTATGGGCGCCGCATGGAGAGAGGTGCGTGATAACCGTGATTTTGACAGGGTGCTTGATATGGTGAAGACCGTTAATGCAAAAGGTATGGAAGTATGCGCTACCCTCGGAATGATAAATGAAGAACAAGCGAAAAAGCTTGCCGCTGCCGGATTATATGCCTACAACCATAATGTAGATACATCGGAAGAAAACTATGGGAATATTATATCCACCCGTAATTATGAAGACAGGCTCAATACCCTTAATAATGTACGCAAAGCCGGATTGACCGTTTGTTCCGGAGGGATAATAGGCATGGGAGAATCAGCCGATGACCGTATTGGAATGCTGCTTACCCTTTCTCATTTGAATCCACACCCCGAATCGGTCCCTATTAATGCACTGGTCCCCGTGGAAGGAACTCCCCTTGGCGAAATGCCTATAGTGGAATCATGGGAAATGATACGCATGATTGCTACCACCCGCTTGGTAATGCCTGACTCTGTAGTGAGGCTTTCGGCAGGCAGGGTACAAATGAATAAAGAAACACAAGCACTCTGTTTTATGGCCGGAGCCAGTTCTATATTTATGGGTGAAAAACTCCTTACCACTCCTAATCCAGATGCCAATGAAGACAAAAAAATGTTTGACGTGCTGGGGCTAAAGCCACGTAAGGCTTTTCAATACGAGGATAGGAAAGAGAAAGTAGAAGCATAGAACTTCTTTTTGCGTATGAATTTTCCATTTGAGCAAAAGATAGTACTTGAAAATGACAGGGTGCTTATCCGCCCCATGGAAAGCTCTGATTTGGATACTTTGCTACCTGTAGCAATAGAAGATAAAACCCTTTTGCAATACTCGCCCAGCCAGGTTTACACCCTTCCCCTGCTTACGCAGTATGTAGAAAATGCTTTGGGCGATAGAGCCAATAAAGTGCGGTATGCATTTACCATATATGATAAGCAGCAAAACAAATATGCCGGCAGCACCAGCTTTTTAAATATATTAGATAAAGACCAAAGAATAGAAATTGGATCTACTTGGATAGGAAGGGAATTTCAAAAAACAGGACTGAATCGTAATTGTAAGTATTTACTGATGAGTTATGTTTTTAATGTCTTAGGATTTGAACGCCTGGAATTGCGTACAGACGAACGTAATGTGGCTTCAAGAAAAGCGATTGAAGGCATAGGAGGTAAATTAGAGGGTATTTTAAGAAGTCATACAGTAATGAGCGACGGATTCAGGCGAAATACAGCATGTTATAGTATTCTTCGCGATGAATGGCCCGGCGTGAAGGAAAACTTCCATTTGCAATAAGTAATGGTTACCTATACAACAAGGATTTTGCGGTTTGCCGAAATGGGCGAAAAAACCCGGTGGATGTATATAGAAGTACCTGCTGATGCCGCAGACCAAATAAATCCGGGATGTAAAAAATCATACAGGGTAAAAGGCATGTTAGATAATTATTCTATAGAAAAGGTTGCCCTTTTGCCTATGGGTGAGGGGATGTTCATAATGCCCTTTAATGCAAAAATGCGTATTGGAACGGGCAAACGCGATGGGGCTATGTTGAAAGTTTCATTAGAACTGGATGAACGCATGATACCTATTAATGCCGAGTTGCTCGATTGTCTGGCAGACGAACCGGAAGCGCTAAGGTTTTTCAATAGCTTACCCAAATCTGTTCAAGGTTATTTTTCTAAATGGATAGATACGGCCAAAACCGAATCTACCAAGACAAAACGGCTAGTAGAAAGTGTAAATGCATTATTAAAGCATCAGAATTTTACAATGATGATGAGAGAAATGAAAGTTGGAAAGGTTGATTAAAGTTCAAGGTGAAATTTTCAAGTGCTTTTTACTGGTTTATTCAAATATTATTTTTACCTTTGAGTAAGATTCATAATGGATGAAACTCATTGGTTTCTTCGGGTATATCTTTTTCTTGTTGATTTTTGAAGAAGGAAATTTACAAGGGCAGAGTTGGTTGTGGGGTCAGCAGGGATATAGTTCATTAGTATCAAGCGTCTATTACTCACCCGTAGCTACTGATAAATTTGGTAATGCATACGTTACAGGAACATTTTCAAATACTACTGTTTTTGGTAATATTAGGTTGATAGGGGGTTCTACCAATGCGTATCTGGCAAAATTTAATTCAATAGGAAAAATAATTTGGGCTAAGCAGGCTATTAATAGTGGCAATACCTCGTATAGCATAAGTGAATCAGTAACCACCGATAGGTATGGTAATATTTATATTGCCGGAAATGCCTCGGGCAGTGTAACATTTGGCCGGTTTTCCCTGACAGCAGCTGATGGCTACTATACCTTTTTGGTAAAATATGATTCGAATGGAAATGTATTATGGGCCAAACAAAGCAGTGTTATTTCCTATAACGGAGTTTACAATTGTTCGGTTGTAGCCGATGCTTCAGGAAATATATTTCTTACGGGGCTTTTTGATACCATTACTACGTTTGGTGTCTACACTTTAACTCATGTTTATCTGGCTTTTTCCAATGTCTTTGTGGTAAAGTACGATGCTTTGGGAAATGTGCTGTGGGCCAAACAATCAACGGGCATGGGCTTGAGTAATAATTATAATTATCCGTTTTCCAGTGCAACTGATACTATGGGGAATGTATATATCACAAGCAACTTTGGCAACTCAATTACTTTTGACAGCTATACCTTACATAGTTCAAAATATTATTCTGTATACCTGGTGAAGTATTCTCCCCAAGGTACTGTATTGTGGGCGCGGCAATCGGTTAACAATGGTGTTAATACTCTTGGTTCCGATTATTCTTTGGGGTATGGATATTCTGTAATAGCTGACCACTCAGGCAACGCATATATAACAGGAACTTTTCAAGATAGCATTGCATTTGGCTCTCATAGGCTATCATCGCCCGGAGGCTATAGTGTCTTCTTTACCAAATATGATCTTAATGGCAATGTACTGTGGGCGCAACAATCTTCGTCCGGGTGGTCGGGTACAGGTTTGGCAGTAGATGATTCGAATCATATTTATCTTTCGGGCCAAATAATTTATTATTACCTGAATTCAGATGAACTTAGTTTTGGAGGACTTAGTCTTAATGCCAATCCCAATAGTACAGCCTCTTTTATTATTAAATTTGATACTGATGGCAATCCCTATTGTGGTTCTGTATTGAATGAGGTGGGGGAGAATGGCGAAAATACAGGTATAGCCTCTGATATAACGGGAAGTTACATTTATATGGGAGGCATATTTAATAGTAAAGAAATAATATGCGGGCCTGATACATTGGGTTCGCAGAGTGGAGAATCTAATCTGCTTCTGGCTCGATGGAAGCCATGTTATGGATTGCAAATATCCCCACCCATGCCAATACCTGTATCCACTGAAGAAAATGAGCCGTGTCATCTATTTATTCCCAACGCTTTTTCGCCCAATCAGAACTTTAATAATGTGCTGTATGTGCGGGGCGCTTGCATTACTTCCATGAAGTTTCTAATATTCGACCGATGGGGAAATAAAATTTTTGAATCTGAAAATCTGAATAATGGCTGGGATGGAACTTCTAAAGGACAACCTGTGAATACGGGTACCTATGTTTGGTATCTAAAGGCCAATTTACCGGATGGAACAAGTGTAGAACGGAAAGGTAACGTAACTCTTGTGCGATAAATTAATTCCCTACTTTTGAAGAGCAAATAACGAAGCGTGGCAAAATTTCCCGATAGCCTTTTCAAAACTGCTTTTAAAATTACTAATAACGGAATGGTAATTCTTAAGGGTGCTTATCCCGTAGAGGTGAATGACCAGTTTTTGGGCATAATAAAAAGAACCCGGAAAGATATTATTGGAAAAAGTTTGTTAAGTCATGTTTTCAAAGATGATATCCCAATTGCAGAGGAAGAAATTAGCAAAAACAGGGAAGTGATATACGAAGTAAGATTTATTAGAGGGGACGGCTCTTTAGCATATATGGAAATAAGGGGTCATCCAATAATATATCAAAGGGAGAAATGCCGTATGTTGATTGTACGGGATATTACCGATAAAAAGATCAATGACAAGCTTTTTCTGAATTACCTGAATGTGTTGGAAGCTTTTCCTGAACCAATATGTGTGCATGATTTGAATGGAAATATTTTATACACTAATCCGGCTATGAATAAGTTGTTCGGTGCAGAATCTACCCGGCAAATAATTGGTGAACAAGTTATGAAATATGTTTTACCGGAGTTTCACCCTATCTTGAAAGAGAATAAGAAAAAACTACGACGGTTTGAGGCTACTACTACAAGACAAATTACCATAAATGCGTACCGGGGTAAAAGACTTTTTAAAGTAGAGTTGTCTGCTCTTCCATTGAACTGGGTTGGCGAAACAGTGGTTTTGGCGGCATGTCATGACTTGTCGTTGGAAGAGAGGATTCACAAAAGCGAAGTGGAGCGCCAAGTTATAGAGGCTGTGAATGAACGTTTGAAATGGGAAATATTAATGCATCAGAAATTGGAGAACAGGCTGAAAGAAATGGTAGAAGAAAAGGAATGGCTATTGAAAGAAGTGAATCACAGGGTTAAGAATAATCTGCAAATTATTACCAGCATACTCAATCTCCAGATAAACCAATTGCAGGATAAAAAGATCATTCCTGTAATGCAGGAATTTCAAAATAGGTTTTATGCGCTTTCATCTATCTATTCGAGCCTTTACCAGTCGGCAAGCAAGGAGGAAATTGATATTTCGGCCTATTTGAAAGATTTAACCAATAACCTGTTTATTTCCTATTCTAATCCTCACAAAAACATTTCTTTAACTTGTAATACAGACCGGATTTTCCTGGAGTATAATCAAGCTATAACATGCGGGTTGATAGTAAACGAGTTAGTATCAAACGCTGTTAAACACGCTTTCCCCAATAACGGGAAAGGTAGAATTGATGTAGGCATACACCAGTCAGCGCAAAATATCAGGCTGGAAATAAGCGATGACGGGCTTGGAATTAAATCTATTGAAAAAAAGAGAGAACATGAAACGCTTGGCTTGCAATTAGTGAAAGGTCTTGTAAAACAGTTAAAAGATGGTACAATTAAAAGAAGAAAAATAATCAGGGGAATGGGATACGTAATAACATTTACATTGGAATCGCCCGTAAAGAAAGAACATAGACATATTAAAAAGATAGTTAAAAAATAAGCTGGAGTGTTCCCATAATGGCAAAGCGGGAAACATTGGGATCGTTAAGATAAGAAAGCCGCCAAAGCGCATCAATACGCAGAAACTTGAAAATATTTTCAATGCCAACGTCAGCCTCTGAATAGGGCCCATTACTTAATGCCCTTAAACCGGGCGGAAATAGAAGCAACTGCTCGCTTTCGGGGTTTACCGAACCTATTAATGTTTTATATCCTGCAATTTCCCTCCATTTCAGTTTTCTAAAGAATGGAACTTTATTAAAAAAATATCCTTCGAAATGATGTTCTACATTTACTCCGAAGTATTGGTCGCTGGCAAATTCATAATAGTTCATCATATTATAGGCATTCTCATCATATATATAGGTTTCGTTACCGGATGGTAATTCCATAAGCGGATAAGGAACAGCGCCAAATATTTTCCCTGCTTCCAGGTAAAAACGCGTATCGCCAAAGGGATTGACGTGCATAGTATAGCTTAATCCTAATACTATTTTATGATATTGGTAATCACCCTGGAAAATACCCTGTAGTCCTGCGGTATATCGAAAAATAAGAGTAGGGTAACGTGTCCCCACATCTATACGGCTTAAGTTGGCTACCACATATTTATCATCATACGAAAAATTTAAAGAGAACTGCAAGGCCGGTGCATGAATATTAGGCTTGGTTAAAACCTGCCCTGCATTATCCAAAAAAATGTAGGGATTGTTTGGCAATGGCGTATATATCCGGTTGATAAAAGAGAGTTTACATTCAAGCCCGGTGAATATATCCCTGTCGTAGGTAAGCCGTGTTTCCTGCACACGCGTGAGATTGCTTAACGGGGCGCGTGAAAGTACGGAGGCAAGTATGTTATCTCTTCCGAATAAATCATCCGAACGGCCAAGAATCTGTAAGTCATCAGTATAGGAAGCATCTATTAACTGCCAGG
>Ga0206863_1196_pt1 | contig 19188 bp, 19 predicted proteins | sample Alteio_BWOrgCont_41_FD_152634 | JGI IMG/M metagenome (GOLD analysis project Ga0206863, IMG submission 152634) | Enriched cells from forest soil in Barre Woods Harvard Forest LTER site, Petersham, Massachusetts, United States -... | ecosystem: Environmental > Terrestrial > Soil > Temperate forest >...
ACATCATATTTATCCTTCCCCAACTTTTCCAATGCCTCAAAGCAACGGTCGGTTCCACTGGGGTGGTTGGATGATGTCATTAACACATTGCCTCCAAAACTTTCCACTTCGTCAACTATACGTTGGCCATCGGTAGCTACAAAAACTCCTGAAAGTAAATGGCTTTGTTTGGCTTGTTCATATACCCGCCGTATCATGGTCTTGCCTTTAATATCAACTAAAGGCTTACCAGGAAAACGGGTGGAAGCGTATCGGGATGGGATAATGCCTATGGCTTTCATAATAGTAAATCTTTTGGGTTTTGGCTATTGTTCCAAAATCTAAGTAAAATAACTTCCGATTCATTGGTTATATATAGCAAGCTTATTTGTTTACAAACTACGGCTTTTCTAATATTCTTATAATCAGACATAGGAAAAGTTTCGGGCATCAGCGAAATTATATGGATAATTTCTGTCGCGTTATCTACAAATTCTTCCGCATCTTTAAAGGACCATTCTTTCAATAAATAGTCTATGTTATCGGCATAGTCATCAATTGCTTCCGATGACCACGATATAGTTAGCCTCATTATTTAATTAACGAAGGATATTTTTTTTTTATTTCCTCCATCACCTTAGTATGAGGGAATTTTATTCCTTTTTCAACGGACTCAATAGCTTTATCAACCGCTTTTTTTTCTGAGGAGGATAATTTAACGGTTGTGGTTTTATCTCCTTTCTTTCCGGATAATATTTTGTAAATAATTTTCAGTACGTTATTGTCATTGGTATTGTCAATTAGCGTATGAATATCTGTTTTAAGTTCTGCAGTACTCATGGTTTTGAAAACTATATTACAAATATAGTCATTTTCAAAAAATTAATCTCCAATCAATTAGAAATTATCTCTTTCCTCAGCATATTCAATGCAGCATTCGCTGTAAGTTGAATATTGCGCAGGCGGTTGTTGGCAAATTGGAATCTTTTACTCAAAACCCTTTGAGGCGTGGCAATAGCTATCCATACGGTCCCTACCGGTTTTTCTGGCGTTCCGCCACTTGGGCCGGCAATGCCTGAAACAGCAATGGAATAATCGGTCTTGAATTTTTTTCTCACTGCAGAGGCCATTTGCTCCACTACTTCCTGCGATACTGCTCCTTTTGTGTTTAGCAAATCGGCATCTATACCCAGTTCCAGTGTTTTTATTTCATACGAATAGGTTATTACAGAGCCTACATAGTAATCGGAACTGCCGGGTATGGATGTTATGAGATGGGAGATATACCCACCGGTGCAACTTTCGGCGGTAGATATGGTTTGTTTTCGTTCTTTTAACATAGAACCAACTATATTCTCAAGAGTGTCATTTTCATAACCATAAATAAATTCACCCACTAAATCGCGGAGTTCCTCGATTTTCTTCTCTGTTTTTTGCTTCAGAAGGGTTGCGTTTTCGCCGCTGCTGCTTAGCCTTAGCCGCACCATTCCAATAGATGGCAGATAGGCCAATTTGATTCCATCTGCCGCGAGCGATGCTTCCCATGTGGCAATTTTTTCTGCCAAAAAGGATTCACCTATTCCTATGGTAAGTACATTTTTATGCAAGATGACAGGAAGGGTAAATCTCTTCTGCAAACGAGGTATAACTTCATCTTCCATTAAGGCCTTCATTTCATAAGGAACGCCCGGCATAGAGATATATACCTTTCCATCTACATCAAACCACATTCCGGGGGCCGTACCATTTTTATTTCTTAAGGCAATACTGTTTTCGGGTATTTCCGCTTGCTTGCGGTTAATTTCAGTTACTTCCCGTCCACGTACTTTAAATACATATTCCACATCCTTATAAGCTTCTGCATCAAATCGTAGCCCCACATTGAAATATCCGCAAAGCGTATTTTTGGTAATGTCGTCATTGGTTGGTCCAAGGCCTCCGGTCATTAATATAATATCTGCTCTCTGCTTTGCATTATCGAGTGCTTCAATAATATGCTCCCGATTATCTGATACCGATGTTATTTGATGAACGTGTATGCCTGCTTCGTTCAGCTTGGTGGCTATAAAGGCAGAGTTGGTATCTACTACCTGTCCTATTAATAGCTCGTCTCCTATGGTTATTATTTCCGCTTTCATATGTTTTTCAGATTACAAGTTTATAAAAAAAGTAACTTGCGGAGAAATTAAGTATTGTCTCATGCGGTATTCTATTTGTGCTTTCATTACTACTTTCCTTTTATGGGGATGTCATGCCAAGCCTACTTCTCCCCAAGAAAATATTCTTTCGAATGAAATACCCGTACATTCCCAAGTATCTTTAAAGCCTTTAAAGAAAGGAGTTGTAATAGATTCCGTGATTTGTTCTGATGATCCGTCTCAAATATACGCTATATATCTGCCAACGAAATATGATAGCTCCAAAAAATGGCCCATTATTTATTTCTTCGACCCACATGGGGTTGGTAATTTACCCGTAATACTTTACAAGGATTTGGCCGAAAAGTATGGTTTTATATTAGCAGGAACCTATAATTCAGAAAACGGTATGTCCTGGGAAAATACTGAAAAAGCCGCACGTGCTTTTATGAAAGATACACGTATGCTACTGTCATTAGATAACAATCGCTTATACACTTTTGGCTTTTCGGGCGGCGCGATGGTGGCCTCTATGGTGGCTATTACCGAAGGTGGAATAGCGGGTGTAGTGGCTTGCGGTGGCAGCTTGCCGGGTGACCATCCTCCTTTAAAGCAGCCATTTTCATACATATCCTTTGTAGGGAATAAAGACTTTCATTATGTGCCCGCAGAACAATTGGATAAGCTGCTTGATTCCACATCACTTTCCCACCAATTGGTTGTATTTGACGGGAAACATCAATGGCCCCCAGTATCTTGTATAGGACGGGCCTTTCAATGGTTAGATGCCGATGCTATGCGCACGAAGGCGATACCTGTGAATGACTCCATCGTAAAATCCATTATTGATGAATTTGTAAATGAAGCGGAGACCTGGCACAAAAAAGGCAACATATTACAGGAATACTATACGTATAAAAAGCTAATCAACTTTTTGCGAAATGTAAGCGATATAAGCGAATTTACCAGCAAGGTAAAACAAATTGAAAGCACAGAAACGCTTAAAGAATATTTCGCGAATGAAACAAGGCTGGAAACAGATGAACTGCAACAAATGGACGATTTCAGGGCACACCTTTCGCAAATGGATGAAGATTGGTGGAATACCAAAATTTCCGGTATGGAAAAGCGAATTAAGAAAGATACAACCTCTCCCGAAGCCCTTGAAACACAAAGAATGCTTGGCTACCTGAGTTTGGCTATATATATGGGTGCTGATGGTGAATTCAAATCGGGTAATTATCAGGCTGCTTCCTATTTTGTAGGACTATATGCTATTGTTGACCCATCAAACCCTGAGCATAGTTATTTAAGCGCCTGTTTGGATATGGTTAATCATAATTCAGCTAAGGTATTGGAGATGCTGAATGATGCAGTAAGGCTTGGTTTTTCTGATTCCAAAAGGCTACAGCAGGATTCCAACTTCGTTGCACTACGCGATACACCTGAATTCAAAAAAATATTAAAGGGAATAGCTTCAAAATCTCAGAAGCTGGATATGACAAGATGACTTGTGCTTATTTCCAGATCCTTGCTTCTTCTAAGCGAATAGCTTCACTAAAAAAGAAACGGGTGCTTTTTTCAAAAGCGTCGGTATAATCGGAAACATAAAAACGGTGCACCGGGATTTTTTTAGAGGTATTTAAAATCTTATTCTTTTTCAATAAGTCGTATACTTGCTCTGCTACCTCATCTGCCGAATCAATCAAGGGTATACCGTTATTATAAAATTCACCTATTTCCGCTTTAATAAGCGGGAAGTGGGTACAGCCTAATATCAGGGCATCAATGTTCTTTATTTTAGGCCTTGATAAGTAGGCGTGAATAATGCTACGGCTTATTTTATTGTTGAAAAAGCCTTCTTCAATCATGGGAACTAAAAGCGGTGTGGCCAAACCGTGTACTTCCTGCTTACTATTCGCTTTCTTTATTTTACTGGCATGTATACCCGACTTTATGGTGCCTTTGGTTGCAATAACTCCAATACTTTTAAGTTCTTTTTCTTTCGATATTTTCTCCACTACCGGGTCAATTACATTTACTACCAATGCCCGTTTCCCTACAAAGTCTTTCACAGCTTCATAAGCAAGTGCCGAAGCCGTGTTACAGGCAATAACAATCATTTTACAATGATTATCGAGCAAAAATTGCGCGATACGAATAGAATAGTATTTTATGGAATCAGGAGATTTATCCCCATATGGTAGATGGGCCGTATCTCCAAAATAAACAAGTTTCTCGTGTGGCAGTTTGTCTTTAATGGCCCGTGCTACCGTTAAACCACCAATGCCTGAATCGAAAATACCGATAGGCTGACTTGACCTATTATTTTCTGTTTCAGGCATTGGTGGATAAATAAAGAGAAGACGATTACTGTTTCTTAGCAGCAGATTTTAAACCCAATTTTTCAGCTACCATATCGTAAATATCGTCTGAATTTTCAGAGTAAAGTACTACGCCTGAACTGGTATCAAATACATAATTGTAGTGATGTTCTTTAGCTACTGAAGTAACAGCACTTTTTGCTTTGGTAATGATTGGTTTTGTAATAGAATCATTAAACCTTTGCAAGTCAGATTGTGCGGAACTTTGGAAGGCTTGGATACGTTGCCCCATATCTTGAATCTCCTGTTGTTTGGTGTTTTTTATCAACTCCGTATAAGTAGATTGGTGCGCTTGATAATCCTGAACCTTTTCCTGGTATTCTTTTTGCATAGATTCCACTTCGCTTTCCAGCATTTGGTAATGACCTTGGCCTACTTTTCTTGCGGAATCTGATTCAGGCATCGACCTTAGGAGTGAATCGAGGTTGATGTGTGCGAGTTTTTGTGCGCCGGCAGAAGATGCAATTATTGTAAATCCTGCAATTACAAGGGTTCTTATGGTCTTTTTCATGGAAAATTAGAATTGATTTGTTGATTAATGATGATACGTTTTTTTGTTGTTATTGGGTGAATTACCTGTACTGTAGCCCAAACTTCTAAGTATGTCATCGCTTTTATCATATTTAGGATTGGCGAACAGTATGGTTAAATTATCACTTGAGGCATCAAAAATGATTGCCAAATTGGTTTTTTCTGCCAGTTCCTGAACGGCATTATAAACTTTATCTTGTATTGGTTTTACTAGTTCCTGACGTTTTTTAAACAAATCGCCATTTACTCCAAAATGCTGTTTTTGTAAATCTTTTACAGCTTGCTCTTTTTGTTGTATTTCAGCCTCCCGTTTTTGTTTCATTTCATCGGTCAGTAGCACTTCATCGGCTTTATAGGCTTTATATAGCTGGTCAATTTCAGAATACTTGCCTTCAATTTCTTTTTGCCATTCAATGGATATCTGGTTAATCTGGTCTTGCGCTGCCTTGTAATCCGGTATTTGCGATAAAATGTACTGGGAATTTACATAAGCAAATTTTTGGGCAGATGCAGTAAGTATAGCTAGTGTAAAAGCTACTGCCATGGAAATTTTTCTTATAACCCTGCTTTTCATTTTATTTAAACTATTGCTGCCTTTATTTAGATTTACGTGCGAAATTAATAAATTTTTATAATGCTCCTAAATTAGAGCCTATGGTAAATATAAATTGGCTCCTTGCCATGCTGAGGTCGCTCGGTACGTTATCAAATCTCCATCCGTAATCAAATCCGAGCAATCCGAACATAGGTAGGAAAATTCTCACCCCGGGCCCGGCTGCTCTATATAACGAGAAGGGATTAAACTGCGCTAAAGAGCCCCAGCTATTGCCTGCGTCAATAAATCCAAGCACATATACGGTAGCAGACGCGTTGAGTGAAATGGGGTATCTTAACTCCATCGTATATTTTGCTACAGCTACAGCTCCGGTAGTTGGTGAAAGAGATGCATCATCATATCCCCTCATGGCAATAATTTCCCGGCCGTCAATAATGGAATAACCGGTTAGCCCGCTTCCACCCAAATAAAAGCGGTTGAATGGACAACTGCCTATTTCAGGGTTATAATCACCCATAAGCCCAAAACCTGCATAGGTGTACAACACAAAGTTATGGGCCAGTTTTCCTTGCGATTCTTTGTTTACCCAATTGGTGATATTTGTATACCAGGCACCTGTAAATTTATATTTCTGAAACTCAAGAAGGTTATATTTTTGATCAGGAGTTTCGTTCTCAACATTTTCGTTTAAAATAGATGACCAGGGCGGAGTCCATTCACCCGATAGTTTAATGGTAGAACCATAGGTTGCATATATGTTAGGGTCAGCTGAATTCCTTGTTAATTGGAGTTTGTAACTTAAACTGTTGGCAACCCCATTGGCGAATATAAATTCGGAACCATAGTTATCTACAGTATAGTATTGGTAGTTTATATATTGGAATAGGGTAAAATAATCATCCGGGAATTTCAACGGAATTCCATAACCAACCGAAATCCCTTTTATGTTAATAGATTCACGGGCAGGATTATCGGTAGGGTCTCCATTACTTTCAGTGGTAGTGAAAAAAGTAAAGCTAAGCGAGTTAGGTTTATGACCTCCAACCCAAGGCTCAACAAATGTGAAGTTTAATGATTGGTAGGGCAAACCATCCGATTGGAACTGGAGGCTTAGTTGTTCTCCGTCTCCTGTAGGAATTGGTCTCCAGGCATCTTTAGTAAACATATTAGCTGCCGAGAAGTTTTTAAGTGTAATTCCAGCTGTGCCCACAAAACCTAAACCACCGCCCCAGCCGCCGGAAAGTTGTATTTGGTCCGATGATTTTTCAGTTACACCGTAGTTAATGTCTACTGTTCCATCTTCCGGGTGCGGAACAGGATTAACGGTCATTTTTTCAGGATCAAAGTAACCTAATTGGCCAAGTTCACGCTGGGTACGGATAACATCTGAACGCCGGAAAAGGTCGCCCGGTAATGTTCTTATCTGGCGCATAATAACCTTGTCGCTTGTCTTATCATTTCCAGTAACCGTAACATTATTTATTCTTGCCTGATTACCTTCATATATGCGCATTTCAAGATCAATGGTATCATCATGTACTTTTATTTCGACAGGGTTTACCTGGAAGAATAAATATCCATTGTCCATATATAATGAACTTACATCTGTTCCATTTGGGTTCATGGTAAGGCGTTGGTTCAACAGGTCTGCATTGTAAATATCTCCTTTTTTAATTCCAAGTATGTTTGCCAGCATCTTAGATGAATATTTGGTATTGCCCACCCAGGTAATATTGCCAAAATAGTATCGGTTTCCCTCATTTATGGTTATTTCTATACTAACCCTGTTAGGAACCGCTGATTTATAGACAGTATCTTTTACAATCTTAGCATCTCTGTATCCTACACTATTGTACTTGGCTATTATTTTATCTTTGTCTGAAGTATAGTTATCAGGAATCATTTTAGAAGTGTGAAAAATACTATACCACCTTTTGCGGTGGGTTTCTGACATAGACCTCCGCAGCTTACCGTCGGATAGGGCTTTGTTCCCATGAAATATAATATCCTGGATCTTAATTCTTTCTCCCCGTTCAACATATATGTATAATACAACGGAATTGCCTAATGCCGTGTCCGGTTTTTCTACAATATTTAGTTTGACATTGGAATACCCGTCATCTATAAAATGTTGGATAATAGTTTGCTTGATGTCCGCTAAAAGAAAATCAGTAACCACTTTACCTCTTACCAACTTTACCTCATCTCTTAGTTTATTGGCTTCGCCTTTTTTGAGCCCTATGAATGTGTATTTTGATAACCTTGGTTTTTCAACCACGGCAATGGTAAGATAAATCTTTTTCCCTTCAATTCTATTGGCGTATATCTGCACATCTTCAAATAGCCCTTGTTTCCAGATATTTTTAATGGCATCGGTAATTTTTGTACCGGGCACTTGTATTTTGTCTCCTTTGGTTAGGCCTGATATGAGTAATAAAACGGCTACGTCCATGTGTTGCGCGCCTATTATAGTTGGTGCGGCAGCTATTTCATATTCCTTTGGAGCAGATAAGTTCAGATTGTTGTTGGAAGAGTCTGCATTATTTTTAGTTAGACTAGAATCAGGCTTGCTTCCTATAGCAGGAATGTTTGATTTAGCAGAATCATCACCTCCAATTTTTAATTGGGCAGAGGAAGAAAGGCAGAACGCGGAAAAAATAAGGGACAAGAGTATTTTTGGAATTCGGCTCTGCATAATTACTGTAACATTTTTGTAAGTTGTTCACTTGTTTTTCCGAATCTTCTCTCTCGTTTTTGATAATCGGCAATAGCTTTGTAAAAATCCTCTTTTCTGAAATCAGGCCAAAGTTTTTCGGTAAAATACAATTCAGAATAAGCAATTTGCCAAAGCAGGAAATTACTAATCCGGTGTTCACCGCTGGTGCGAATCAGTAGTTCAGGGTCGGGATAAGGGGCTGTGGCAAGATAGCGGCTAAAAAGGTTTTCATCAATAAGTGCCGAGGATATTTTTTTGCTTTCAATATCTTTTGTCAGGGTACGTATAGCGTTTATTATTTCCCATTTTGAACTATAGCTCAATGCCAGAATAAGCTTCATGCGTTTGTTAGAGGATGTTTTGTCAATTGCTTTCATCAATTCCCTGTAACACACGGGCGGAAGGCTTTTTAAATCTCCAATGGCATGAAGCGATATATCATTCTCCATTAATGTTTTAATCTCTTTATTAATGGTAAATACGAGCAACTCCATAAGCCCGTTTATTTCATCTTTAGGCCTATCCCAATTTTCGGTGGAGAAGGCATAAAGGGTAACGTGTTTAACACCTATTTCGGCCGCAGCTTCAATGGTTTCACGTACGGCTTTCACGCCATTGTGGTGCCCAAACAGCCTGTTTTTACCTTTTTGTTTTGCCCAGCGTCCGTTCCCGTCCATTATCACGGCTACGTGATTAGGCACAGGCGTTTCAGGTGAATCCTTTTGGGACTTATCTATTCCGGGTTCTTTCATTACTTTATTGGGGGAATGAATTGCAAAAAGGCTGCAAAGCTACAAAAGGTAACTGAAAAGATGCTACTTTATTGTTAAAAAAGCTTAAGCTCTCGTTTTCTTACAAAAGCTTTGTGCTTTTCCTGAAAATTATTGCACTTGTTTTTGGCGTATATGCACTCTGTTAGAAGTCTATATACATATTCTCTATCGACGTTCGGAATCCCACATAAATGAGATTCATAGACGGCTGATCGCCTTCTCCGCTAACAGTATTGAATGTTCTGCGTGATACTCCAATAGTGAAGTTCATATTAGTATGTGGATTCAGCAGATAGGAAACATGGGCATCCATGTATAGCAGGGTACTTTCATTACCTGTAAGCATAATATGATTAGGCGAACCCTCGGGGAAAGGCTCGAAAATATTGCTGCCAAAATTATGATTTTCAGTGTCCTCGCCCTGCTGGGCATACTCTACTTGTATACTGAGTGAAAAATGTTCATATCGCAAGCGTATAAAGCCTTCAAACTCCCTAAAGTTGGCACCCAGCGGGTCGGCCAGGGATTGGTTGTAATTGGAATAGTTTTGCAATGAATCTTTGCTCGCATACGTGTATGGGCGTGCTTCGTCATATTCAAGTTGAAATTCTGTCTTGACCTTGCCAAAAGTATTATAATATTTAATCCCTACTTGGTGCGCGGTGCGGTTATTAAAGTCCACTAATTTAAAGTTGTAAGGAAAGTCGTTCACCATCAACTGGCCATAAGCCATAAAATGTTGGCTGAATTTGTACTTTAAAGTAGAGCCCATGGCAACATTATTGGTGCCGCTGAGTCCATAAGTAAAAGCATTTACACCTATAATAGGGTCGAAATAATTACCACTCAATGGCATCCGGTTATAGGAATTGGCGGGAGTACTAATCATACTTTGAAAAATTCCCCACTCTGTTTTTGAATTAATGTTCCAGCTGAGGTACTGGAATGCGGCAGCTTTATTCTGAAACAGACCTTCGTTATCGGCTAAAATAGAAGGATCGGCAAAAGGATCGGAAAATAGCGCATATAGGGTAGTGTATTGTATATGCCAAAAAGTAGCAGTAATGCGGATATAAGGATATGCAAGGCTATTATCTGATAAAAGCAAGGAGCGATATCCGTCCCCAATAAAGTTTTTGCCATAGCCCCCTTGAAAATTAAAATGGGAAGAAGGAGAATAGGATAAATACGCCTCGGACATAGAAAAATCATATCCATCGGTTCCAAATGCCTTGGGCCTGCCATTGCCCGGTACTACGCCATATTGCTGGATGTATTGATTTAGATAGGGTGGAAAGTCAGCCTGGTTTTCCCAGAAAGTGGATGAAAAAGCAAACTTGTCTCCAATATTGCCTTGTATTAATATGCCTCTCGAATTTTGATAATAGGCCTTATTAGAATCGTTGTTATGGTTTACACTTGATTGAAAGTTGAATAAGGGGTCTATTGTGCAGTAAAATTTAGATGCGCTATCATGAATGATAAACAGGTTTTCCCGGTATAGTTTACGATAGAGCCAGGATTTTTTTTCGGCCGGAAATTCGTATCCGTTCAGCGAGTCAATATTTACATATCGGTTAATATCCGATTGGATAATCGGCTGGAAGGTAGTATGCAAGGACCAGGCTGTATCCTGTATTCCTTCGTCCAGATAAGAGTCATATTCCTTATTTAAAAACTGGTTGTAAGGAGGGTAAGATATAGCCGTATGCTTTTTAAGTGGGGCTTTTATTATTCCTTTTCCATTTTTTGTGGTATCTTTTGATAGTGCCTGTGGCCTTGTAACGATAGAATCTGTTTGTGCCTTTAATCCCATGGTAATCCATAACAGCAACGAAATGAGGAACAAGACTTTTTTACTGCCCCGTAAGCAAAAATTGGAGACGATATGCCCATGTATAGTGCTTTCTCTCATTCTCGTTTCAGGAGTCGCTCCGGATAGAGCGTTTTACTATTATTTGTTATAGATAGAATTCCCAACAAGGGAGGCGAACAAAAATAATATAATATCGATATAGATTAACATATATCACATTAATATATATTAAATCAAGGTTTTTTTTTGGTGAATTATGAAGCAAAATCCATTTGCTCCACTTCTCTATAAACCATCTTGATTCCTTCTTCAAGACTTATGCTTGGTTTCCAGCCAAGTGCCATCAGTTTAGTTACATCCATTAATTTACGGGGAGTTCCGTCCGGCTTGGTACTATCAAATTTTATTTCCCCTTGGTAATTTGCTATTTTCATAATCAGCAGAGCGAGTTCTTTAATAGATATATCAGTTCCGGTTCCAATATTTACTAATTCCGGTTCATTGTAATGTTCCATCAAAAACAAGCATGCATCGGAAAGGTCATCTACATGCAAAAATTCACGCAAAGGAGTGCCCGAACCCCAAACTTCCACAGATGGGATGCCTTTAATCTTTGCTGTATGTATCTTCCTAAGCAATGCCGGTAATACGTGCGACTTGGCAAGGTCGTAATTATCATTGGGGCCATATAGATTAGTAGGCATTACTGAGATAAAATTACAACCATATTGAAGCCTGTAGTTCTCGCAAAGTTTTATGCCTGCAATTTTAGCTATTGCATAAGGTTCATTAGTATACTCCAGGGTGCCTGTAAGCAGGTACGATTCCTTGAGAGGTTGAGGAGCCATGCGTGGATATATACAAGACGAGCCAAGAAAGAGGAGTTTTTTTATTTTATTTAAATAAGAAGCATGTATGACATTGGATTCTATCATCAAATTATCATAGAGAAATTCCGCTCTATACGTGTTATTGGCATTTATGCCTCCTACACGGGCTGCCGCCAGAAATACGTAATCGGGGGTTTCTTTTTCAAAAAAGGAGAATACTTGTTGCTGGTTTCTCAGGTCAAGTTCTTTGGAGGAACTGGTAAGGATATTTCGATAGCCTAATTGTTCCAATCTTCTTACCAGCGCAGACCCTACCATTCCTCTATGGCCTGCAACAAAAATCTTTGCGTTCTTTTCCATTTGCCCCGAAACGATTATTCGTGAAATTTCATTATTTCATGTCCGCCTTCCAGTAAGTATTTATCCCTGCTGAATAGTTTCATGTCAGACGCTACCATTTCTTTTACCAAATCAGTAATAGTATATTTAGGTTTCCACCCTAGTATCTTATCTGCTTTGCTTGCATCTCCAAGCAACAAATCTACTTCTGTTGGCCTGAAATAACGAGGATCTACCTCTACTAAAACGCTTCCATCGGCTGTGTTTATCCCTTTTTCATTCACTCCTTCTCCCTTCCATTGCAAGGTTATTTCTACTTCAGCAAAAGCCATTTCTACAAATTTGCGTACTGATATTTTTTTGCCGGTTGCCAGCACATAGTCATCGGCTGTTGGGTGTTGCAACATCATCCACATGCCTTCAATGTAATCTTTGGCATGTCCCCAGTCTCTTTCCGCATCAAGGTTTCCAAGGAAAAGATTTTTTTGTAATCCTAATTTTATACGTGCCGCCGCACGGGTAATTTTGCGGGTAACAAAAGTTTCGCCCCTGATAGGGCTTTCATGATTAAATAATATTCCGTTACAGGCAAAAATATCGTACGCCTCGCGGTAGTTTTTGGTAATCCAAAAGGAATATAATTTAGCAACGCCATAGGGGCTGCGAGGATAAAATGGGGTAGTCTCTTTTTGAGGGATTTCCTGTACTTCTCCATACAGTTCAGAAGTGGATGCCTGGTAGAATTTTGTTTTTTTCTCCAGTTTCAAAATCCGGATGGCTTCCAACAGGCGGAGCGTTCCTATGGCATCTGCATTGGCTGTATATTCAGGTGTTTCAAAGGAAACCTTTACATGTGATTGTGCCGCCAGATTATATATCTCATCGGGTTGTACTTCTTGTACGATGCGAATAAGATTGGTTGAGTCAGTTAGATCGCCATAATGGAGAAAGAATTTTGATTTTTCATCATGAACATCTTTATATAAATGGTCAATACGATGTGTATTAAATAAAGAGCTCCTGCGTTTTACTCCATGAACGGTGTATCCCTTATTTAACAGAAATTCAGCTAAATATGCTCCATCTTGTCCGGTAATACCCGTGATAAGCGCTGTTTTTGCCATGCTATATGTTTATTAAATGCTGCAATATTACTGAGAATAAGCGAAACTTACGATATAAATAGCCTAATAGACCAGAAAATCAGGGTTTAACAAGTTCGGCTTATTGTAAGTTAGTATTTCCATCGTATCATAACGAACCAATTTCTTGCCTGTTTCGGCAACTAAAATATGGCCTGCTCCCGTATCCCATTCCATAGTAGGAGCAAAGCGGGGATAGGCATCTGCTTTGCCTTCGGCAACCAGGCAGAATTTCAACGAACTTCCAGCTGAAATAATATTTACCACCTCATGCTTGGTTTTTTCATTGTTAATATAGGCCTCTGTTTGAGGAGATGGATGTGAGCGGCTGGCGATGATAGTAAATTCTCCCATTCTCCCGTGTTCAATAGGAAGCTTTTTACTGTGGGCAATTATTTCATAGTAGCTATTGGGTAGTGTGTGATTACCTGATAGCGAGATACTATATGAACCCTGCCCTTTTGTAGCATAATAAAGCATTCCGGTGACAGGTACATAAATGAGTCCAAAAACTGGTTCATTCTTATCTATAAGGGCAATATTTACAGTGAATTCTCCATTCCGTTTGATAAACTCTTTTGTACCATCAAGAGGATCGACTAGCCAAAAACTTCTCCACGATTTTCTTTCCTCGTAAGGAATTTGTTTCATTTCTTCACTTAGTATAGGAAACCCTCCTATGTTAGCAAGCCCACTGCATAGTATTTCATTAGAACGCTTATCGGCAAGGGTAAGTGGAGAATGGTCGTCTTTTAATTCTACGCTAAATGCTGTTTCATAAACTTCCAGGATAGCCTTGCCCGCATCTAAAGCCAATTTTAGCAAGTAAGGAAGATTATTTCGGATGATTAAAACAGATACAGGCATTATCGAATATGTACATGATGCATCATTAAGGGATACAGGTAATTATAAAAGTAATAGAAAAACAAATCCCATGCCACAATGGAAACTATCATATAAGAAATAACTTTTTGTTTGTCATGGTAAAAGTGGACGGAAAGCAATGTTCCTACCGGGATAGATAAAATAAAGGGGGTAAAAAATGCCAATCCGTATAAACCCCATTTTTCACGTATTTTTTTAGTCAGTTTACTTTCAGGAACACTTTTATGTTCGTGGTATGGAAAATATTTACGCCTGAATGCATGCCATTTTGCCAATATCCATTCACTTATGTAGGCAAATATAATAGCGCTTGTAACACCCCCGGCAGTAGTGATGGTGATGGCTTTAAAAAGAGGAAATTTTTCAATCATTACAGCTAAAGGCACTCCACCAAAACCAAATTTGACGGTGCTCATCAAAAAAACAATGACTATTTGCCAAAAATTATGGAAGCCCATAGGAGATTAGAGAAAACTAAAAACTAATTATAAAGACGAACGAGAATAAATTATACCTAAATAGAAATAAAAGGTCTTATTTCCCTATCTTTTATTTTTACAAAGGTAGGAAAATTTACACGTAGGACTGGCGTTTTGAAACAGCAACAAAAAAGTAACATGAAGTTAGTATGAAATGGAAAATCTGTAGTAAATTTGGAGTACCTTATTAAAACCCAGTTATGAAAAAAATAATACTTCTTATCCTATTGTTTGCCTCCACTTTTGGATATGCACAGGAAATGGCTTGTTGTAAAACAACTTCCAACGACATGAGAGCAATGGCCGATGATTCTGAATTTGTAGCAACACACGAGGCTCCTTTGCCTTTTAATTATACGGAACAGGCGGGAAAAATGATAACTTTTTCAACGCCCGATGGCAAAACAGGATCAGCTTATGAGGTGCTTTCATCTACTCCCACCAATAACTTCCTTATTATAACACATGAATGGTGGGGACTGAATGACTATATAAAACAACGGGCTGATGAATTACAGAAAACATTAGGCAATATTAATGTGATTGCCGTAGATATGTATGACGGTAAGGTTGCAACGACTGCTGATTCAGCTGGAAAATATATGAAAGCGGCGACCAATGATAGGATTATGAATATACTGCAAGGTGCCATTGCCTTCGCCGGAAAAGATGCCCGTATATTTTCTTTAGGATGGTGTTTTGGTGGAGGATATGCCTTACAAACTGCCATATTAGCAGGTAAGCAGGGCGTCGGCTGTGTTATGTATTATGGCATGCCTGAAACGGATATGGCTAAGTTGAAAGTATTGCATTGCGATGTGCTTGGATTATTTGCCAATATGGATAAGTGGATAAGCCCTCTGGTAGTAAAGAATTTCCAGGATAATATGAAAAAGGCCGGTAAAAAGTTGGAAGTTAAATCGTACAACGCCGACCATGCGTTTGCTAATCCAAGTAATCCTAAATACGATAAAGTATCAGCCGAAGATGCCAATCAGGCTGCTGTAGCGTTTATTAAAGCGAGGTTATAAAAGTGGTTAAAGATACTTCACTCCTTCCGGAACGGTATAAAAGGTAGGATGACGGTATACCTTATCGTTAGCCGGATCAAAAAATGAGCCTACTTCTTCCGGGGTGGAAGCAACAATATATTGAGCAGGTACTACCCAAATGCTGGTCCCTTCATTCCGGCGGGTATATACATCTCTTGCATTTTCCAGTGCCAGTGCACCGTCAGGGGCATGAACGCTTCCGGCATGTTTATAGGGTTGTCCTGATTTCGATTGAATAAAAACTTCCCAAAGGGGCCATTGATTATCTTCCATGAGTTATAAAGTTTGTAAAGTTATAAAGTTTATAAAGTTCACATTCATACTTTCTACTTTATGAACTTTTTCCTTTATGAACTTTATTAGCGTAAGCGGTAGCTGCATCACGCACCCATTTACCTTCTTCATGGGCTTTTATGCGGGCGTTCATACGTTCGCGGTTACAGGGGCCGTGTCCACTAATTACCTGGTGGAATTCATCCCAGTTTATTTCTCCAAAATCATAATGCTGGGCTGCTTCGTTCCATTTTAAATCCTTATCGGGCATAGTAATACCCAAAAAGTCAGCCTGCGGGACCGTCCTGTCAATAAACTTTTGGCGAAGTTCGTCATTGCTTTCGCGCTTCACTCTCCACTTCGACATATCAGAACTATGCAAGGAGTCTTTATCCGATGGGCCAAACATCATAAGGGATGGCCACCACCAGCGATTTAATGCATCTTGTGCCATAGCTTTTTGTTCTGCTGTTCCCTTGCAAAGGGTAAGCATAATCTCAAATCCCTGGCGCTGGTGAAAACTTTCTTCGCGGCATATCCGTATCATGGCTCTTGCATAAGGCCCATAAGAAGCCCTTTGCAGCATAACCTGGTTTATAATAGCAGCCCCGTCAACTAACCAGCCAATAGCGCCAATATCTGCCCAGGTAAGGGTGGGATAGTTAAATATGCTGGAGTATTTTGCTTTGCCGGTAAGGAAAGCATTTAAAATTTCTTCCCTGCTGGAACCCAATGTTTCAGCAGCAGAATAAAGATATAGGCCATGTCCTGCTTCATCCTGAACCTTAGCTAATAAAGCTGCCTTGCGGCGTAGGTTAGGGGCGCGGGTAATCCAGTTAGCTTCGGGCAGCATTCCTACCACTTCCGAATGCGCATGTTGTGAAATCTGGCGAAGTAAGTTCTTGCGATACTTATCCAGCATCCAGTCTTTTGGTTCAATATAGAGGTTGTCATCAATCTTCTTTTGGAATCTTGATTCAAGCTCTTGTTGCGATAATTCGGGCATAAAATCTAACTAAAGTTGAATTGCAAATATATGTAAAACAGAGATAAGTTATGAGGTATAAGATAGAAGTAAAAAGGTGTTTTTGCTCATCTCTCATCACTTATCTCTCATAACTGCCCATATCTTCCTTAAAAATTCTAATTTTGCGAACCCAAATAAAGAATTAGCCCGTGTCAAAATTTCATCAGCTTACCGTATCTGAAATAAAAAGCGAAACACCCGATTGTGTTTCCGTTACATTTGAAGTGCCTTCCGAATTACTGAAAGAGTACCAATACATGCAAGGTCAGCACCTTACACTTAAATTGTTGGTGAATGGAAAAGAAGTGAGGCGCTCCTACTCTTTATGCAGCAGCCCACTTTTAAAAGAACCTTTGAGGGTAGCTGTTAAAAGAGTGAAAGGTGGAGCAGGGTCTAACCACATTTATGATAATTTTAAAAAAGGTGATATAGTTGAAGTAATGACCCCAATGGGTAATTTCCACACGGAGTTAAAAGATACCAACCGGAAGCATTATGTGCTTTTTGCCGGGGGCAGTGGCATTACGCCTATGATGTCTATTATCAAAACGACCTTGATAGCTGAACCCCAAAGCAAGCTTACCTTGTTTTATGGAAATTTTGATGAAAATGCCACCATATTCAAAAAGGAACTGGATGAAATAGTTAGCCAAAATCCGGGTAGGTTAACCCTGCATTATATTTTTGAAAAACCTTCTAATTCAAGCCATCCGGTTGAATTGATTGGGATGATGACAAAGGACAAAGTGAAGGAAATCATCAACAAGCATTTGGAAAGAAATCCTGTTATTGAATACTTAATTTGTGGTCCCGGCCCTATGATGGATAATGTGAAAGAGGTTTTGGAAAGCAATAACGTAAATAAGAACTTTATCCATATTGAATATTTTACTTCAGTTATTGAAGAAACAAAGAAAGATCCGGCTGATATTAAGGGCTCTATATGCGAAGTTACTGTTATTGCCGATGGACAGGAAACTACTTTTCAATTGGCAACCGATGGCGACCCCATATTAGATGCCGCTATGGATGCGGGGGTAGATGCTCCATTCTCCTGCAAAGGTGCGGTGTGTGCTACCTGCCGTGCTAAACTGATGGAGGGCAAGGTAAATATGACGATAAACTATGCCCTTACAGACGATGAAGTGGCAGATGGATATATACTCACTTGCCAATCGCATCCTATTACGCCTGTAGTAGTGGTAGATTATGATAGAGGCTAAATCAGTTATAAAGTTCGTAAAGTTTATAAAGGAAAAGTCATGAAAGTTGTGAGTTTCAACAAGGCATTGATAGTCTTTGTAGGTTTTCTACTGATGAATTTAATTCTTATTTCTTGCGGGGGAGATGAAACTTCTTCGAGCCAAGCTAGTAGTAGCGCTACCGAAAGCAATATGCCTTATGCAGGTGGAAAAATGATTTACCAGAAAACTTGCATTACCTGCCATCAGGCAGATGGCAAAGGAATGCAAGGCATATATCCTCCATTGGCAGGTTCCGATTATTTGCTGGCAGATAAGTACAGAGCTATAAAGCAAGTATTGAAGGGCTCTATGAATAAGATAACCGTTAATGGAGCCAATTACCAAGGCGTTATGACCCCGCAGGGGCTTAATGACAGCGATGTCGCCCAGGTACTCAATTACGTTTACCATTCCTTTGGAAACAATGGTTTCACCGTTACATCTGCTGATGTAAAGGCAGTAAAGGATACAATAAAATAATATTTTATATGTTATTTTGACTATAAAGATAGTCAAAAATGAAATCCAGTTCAACGTGTATCTTTCTTGTTGTTTTAGTATCACTATACCTTATTTCATGTCATCCCCAAAAGAAAGTACTGGGTTATTATTCCAACGGAAAACCTAAAGCGGTACGTTATTACAAGCACCATGATAGTTTATACGAACGATATGTTTTCTATTACGATAATGGCCAAAAGCAATATGTGCGTTATTGGCGAAATGATTTACTCCAGGTATACAAGATGAAGTCGTGGTATAGGAATGGTGCGAAAAGGCAAGTGGGGTGGATGAGTGAGAAAGATACATCGAGACTATACAGTAATTCAGATAGCACGTATGTATTTACCAGCTTGTATAAGGAACGTGCTAAAGGGTGGTATCAGAAGGGGGAAGTAAGGTTTGAAATGGTTGTTACTAAAGACCATTTTCAGCAAGTGAATTATTATGATTCTCTTGGCGCACAAACGAGGCAAGGGTTTATTAAATTGATTCGTCCGGATGGATACGATACGGTTGC
>Ga0206863_1197_pt1 | contig 19129 bp, 21 predicted proteins | sample Alteio_BWOrgCont_41_FD_152634 | JGI IMG/M metagenome (GOLD analysis project Ga0206863, IMG submission 152634) | Enriched cells from forest soil in Barre Woods Harvard Forest LTER site, Petersham, Massachusetts, United States -... | ecosystem: Environmental > Terrestrial > Soil > Temperate forest >...
ATAATGCTGACAATAAATAAAACAGGCCATGCATAAATAGCTGTCGATGGGCTACTATCAAATAAAAAGACAGGGAACGTATTCGTATTAAAATGATGCTTGAAAAAATCAGGAACAATAATATCAAATACCGGATTACCAAAGTGTATAGGGTCGTCGGGGAGCATATATATTTTGGTGGATTTATCCATCCAGGTAAATAATAGTCCGAAACCCGTTAATGCATAAAAAAAGTATGTCGGAATAGGTTTGGCAGCAAGGAATAATATACCCTCATAAAGTACTATCATTACCATAGGAATTAAATAGCGGGGGCCGAAAGCCCATCCCCCGGGCCATTGATAATAGGCTGAGTAGAGGATTAAATAGGCAATAATAGTCATCAAAAAGTAGTTTTTAATTCCATTATTGAAAATGCTCATTTTATTTTTCGCGCTTTTTATTGTGTTCTGATAACCGGACTTAATGACATACCAGAGCATTAGTATAAAAATGGGGGTATAGTACAGTACACCCCTGAATGTAGAAAATACAAGTCCCCAGAAAGCTGAAAGTGTAGGCCAGTTAAAGCCAATATCCTGAGCATTCTCTTTTTGTTGGTGTACTTCATAGCTGTAAGGTGTTTTAGCAATGGAGCCTGTAAGATGATAATTGTACCATAAGACTAATATAATGCCGGGAATTAATCCAACTGCAAAAAGCAAAGGTTTTGAAATCTTCTTTTCATTCAGATATATAGGCAATCCCCATACTGGTACTAATATACCCACCGGAAACTCGGTTGCCAATGCAATACCAACCATGATACCCGATAAAATATAATCCTTCTTTTTAAGAAATATATATCCTGTGAGCGCAAAAATACCACTCAAAATATGGCCGGTATAAGTTCCGGAGTATGCAAACAGGAAAGAACCATAAAAAGACATCATCACAACCACTATTGGAGATAATTTGGTGGATACTTTTTTAATTGCAAACAACGACAAAACAAGTATAAGGACAAAGGGGATTACTCCACATAAAATATCACCAAGGATAAGCGGCGTAGCTAATTGAGGTAATATAAAAACCCTTCCATCGGGGGTATGAACTATGCCATCAGGGGCCTTATATGCCCATATATAAATAGGATATTTTTTCAGTTCTGTATCCTTTAGTTCAGGTAATCTTAATGTTTTATAGGCGGAGTAAAAAGGATAAACTATAAAAGAAGATAAAGGGGCTTTATTAGAATAGTAGTGATTGTTTATAACACTCACATCACCGGCATAATCTTTATACTTATCTATTACCAGTGTTTTATTTTCATATAGCGTGAGTATGGGAACAGCCCTGCTGGCTGCATTGGGTGTAAGCCATACATCTAAGTAATAAGAGGCTAAAAAGAAGTTAATTATTATGAATGCGGCATAAAACCATTTCTTTTGGTTCTCAAGTATTGCTTTATCAGAGGGACTATTCATATATCTGCATTCAGGGCAAAGATAATGGAAAAGCAATACCCGTTTTTCTATTCCATTATCATCCTATGATGAAAACAAAACTCATTTTATGTAAAGGCAAGGATTTTAATTTTTAAAAAAGCTATAGATAGCCCTCACTTCAACAATGGTATATGCAAAGTAAAGAGCAAAAAAGGTAAGGGCAAAAGCCCTTGCATCCTGACGATGCATCAAAGCGTACAAAAATACAAATGTGCTACACAGAATCATTCGTCCAAAGCTAACTGTCATATATGAATATACAAAACTCCTCGGATTTTTTTCTTTGGTATTCGTCACAAAAATAAAAGCAAACGAGTTGACTGCAAACAAAAGAGCAATCATAGCTGTAATTGGTAATGTAGTTTCAGTCAGTCTCAAAGAAACCCCGTAGACAACGCCATAGAGAATTAAAGAAACAATTAATAATTGAATAATAAACCGCCTCTGAATCGTTTTCATTTTTGTTTTAATATATCTCTGATTACAAAATACATACCTATAAAAACCCCGAGAATAGTTAGTACGGTAGTGAACAGAGGAAATTTCATAGGAAATTTAGCGTCAAGCCATTTTCCAAGAAAAAGAAAAATAATAATAGTAGCAGCCATTTGAAATGCCATACCCGAATACCGGGCAAGAGCATTAAGAGACCGGCTGCTGTTTTTTTTCGGTTCTTTCCCTGCTTGATTCTGCTCCATTATATAATCCTTTAACTGCATTTCCCATAACACAGGAACCACTAAATTGAGCGCCGGGCTCTATCGATAATCTTCCTACCACAATATCCCCCAATAGCTTACAACTTGCTTTTAGAGAAAGCATTTCATTTACAGTAACTTTGCCATTCACTGCACCATGTATTTCAGCGCTTTGGCAAGCAATATCACCATCGATCTGTCCGGAAGCGCCGATCACTAGTTTTCCTTCTGTTTGAAGGGTGCCTTTTAAAGTCCCATCAATTCGAATATCTCCGGATGCCTTAATAATACCCTCTATATAGGTTCCAGACTTTATTTGGTTTACCACATGGGCATCTTCCTGAATATTTTTAGCCATGATTTAAATGAATTATTAGTATACAAATATAATTCTTTTTTGAAGCAATTGTTAAGACATCTCTGTGCATTCATTAAAAATATTGACAATCAATTATTTACACGTAAAACAGAAAGCCATATTCTATCAAATATAAAGGAGTTTATTAACAGGTTATTAACAGGCATTGCGTACAAAATAATTAACTCATATCAAAAAACCATGGTCATTCCCTATCTTTGTTCCATTATAAATATGTAATGGAAAGAGAGCCTGCTATGTATCAATTCCCTGTTAAGTTGCAATTGCGCTTGGATTGGAGCGAAATGGATTTATTCGGACATATCAATAATGTGATGTATTTTAAATTCATACAAGCATCCCGGGTAAATTACTGGGAGCATGTAGGTCTGATGCGCGACTATTATAAAGATAAAATAGGCCCTATACTTGTCTCTACGGGGTGTCAGTTTAGCAAACCTCTTTTTTATCCAGATAATATCACGGTGGAAGTCCGTGTAGAGTTTATAAAAACCACTAGTATTGGCTTACATCATCGTATATTAAATAGTAAAAATGAATTTTCTGCCGAAGCCCATGACGTTATAGTGCTTTACAACTTTACTAAAAATGAAAAAGTCCCCATACCAATGGAGTTAAGACAGGCTATAGAAAACTATAAATAGCTTGTCGGTTCGGTTATGAACATTTCATGGTTTATTACTTTACCTCCATTTATCGTTTGATAATATTGGCTTAACTTGTAAGCCTTATTGGTAGAGTAGTTTTGCATTATAAAAATCAAAACTTGCAGGCTATGAAATCATTATCGGCAAAATTCTTCAGCAGTTTTATCACCTACTTCCTCATTCTATTATTTTTTATGTGCTACCTTATTTTAAAAGGATTGTTAAAAATTCAATACTAATAGATATGAGAAACAGCACAGCCGGACTAAGCAGCAATTATGAAATTCCAGGCCTGATAAAACAGCCTATTGAAAATACGTCTCAAATTTTTGATAAAGAAGATGAAGGAAGCGAAAGATACCTGCTCTCTTTTTTTGAGATTTTCAAAACACGTCATGCTGGTGAAAAGCTATTTTCTTACTTATTAAGACTAGGCCTGGTAAGAAATGAATCGGGAAAATTTATTTTCATCCCAAAAACGAGAAGTACTGTGCTGCCTATTGTATGCCTTTATAAGACATTAAACGAAAAGGGCTACCTGAAACGAATGACTCAAACAGAAGCAGGCTATTATTTTTGTAAGGCGTTTGATAAAAACATGAATAACATCCGGCTTTTCTATTCTGACCAGATTGATGTTTGCATGAAGTATACCGAATATTTTTTTCACATTCCCGACTACTTAGAGTTTATTCGATAAGAAAAGAAATACAAACTTTTTTTCTATCTGATATAAAGATAAAGGACGATACTGTTTTCTTCTTTAGCTTTCGAACGAAGAAAGCAACTATCATTCCCTTCTCTATATAGCTTCTATTATATGATTAGGTAGGAAATACATTTTATCCTTTTATTCTTCTGCCTAAAGATATTAGCCTAATTATAGGGTTAGGCTAAGAATTGGAGGCCCATATAAAAATGAAGTGTAATTCCTCGTAACTTCTTGGAGGGTTATAAACAGTTTCTACCTCAAAACAAAATTTATCTCTCTTTCATGTAATATTGAAAAAAATATTACCTTTGCAACCCTTAAAAAGAAAAAGAACAGCCAAAAAACCTGAAAATCATGTATGCAATAGTAGATATAGCAGGGCAACAACATAAAGTTAAGAAGAGACAAAAAATCTATGTTCATCGGCTTGATGCAGCCGAAGGAAGCCAAGTAGAATTCAATAAAGTTCTCTTGGTAGATAATGATGGAGCTATAAGTGTCGGTATGCCCTTTGTAGATGGAACTCGTGTGGCGGCTAAAGTTGTTGCGCATGTAAAAGACGATAAGGTACTCGTTTTCAAGAAAAAACGCAGAAAAGGATACAAAAAACTAAACGGACATCGCCAATACCTCACAGAATTACTCATCCAAGGAATATTGGGAAAAGGCGAAATATTGGAAGTTGAAGAAGAAACTGCAAATCCGCTTGACGAAGAAGTGGTTGATACTATGGATGAAAATATGGATATGCAGGAAGAAGACTTAGTGGAAGAAGAAACCCCTAAGAAGAAAAAAGCTGCTCCTAAAGCGAAAAAGGCTGCGGCTCCTAAAAAGAAAGCAACGACTACTCGTAAAAAGTCGAAAGAATAATCAATAATCATTAAACACTAAACTGTCATGGCACATAAGAAAGGTGTTGGTAGTTCAAAGAACGGAAGAGAATCACACGGTAAGCGCTTAGGCGTTAAGATATTTGGCGGACAAGAAGCCATAGCCGGCAATGTAATTATACGCCAAAGAGGTACCTCATACCACCCGGGTAAAAATGTAGGTATTGGTAAAGACCATACCATTTTTGCGCTAGTTGATGGAACAGTAGTATTTACTACCAAAAGACAAGACAGGCGCTATGTTGCCATTAAGCCTAAGAATGAAGTAGTACCTGTTGCAAAGAAGCCTAAAAAGGCTAAAACAAAGCCTGAAGAAGAAGTACAAGCTTAATCTAACTACTTATATATTAATCCTTCCGCCTAAAACGGAGGGATTTTTTATGTCCCTACGGCATATATGAGTTATGTAACTTTTTTTAATACTTATATAATACCTCTGATGTTTTGAAGTATTACTTTTGTCATGAATTGAAAATTCCGTGCATTTACTTTACTATAAGCGGAATTCATCTATAGATTCAGGGAAACTTCGATAAAATATCAGTTATGGAAAGCACAATAAATTTTAAAACCATTGAACCGAAAATATTATATTTTGGAACACCAGTGGCATTAATTACTACGATAGACGAATCTAAAACCCCCAATATAGGCCCCATGTCGTCTGTGTGGGCTTTAGGTTGGACATTAATGCTTGGTCTTGAATGCAGCTCAAAAACCTACCAGAACCTTATAAAGCAAAAAGAATGTGTGGTTAATTTTCCAGCATCAAGTCTATTCAACCAAGTGGAAAAAATTGCAAATCTTACAGGTGCTTACCCTGTTCCCGATTATAAAAAGGGGCGCTATGAATACGATCGGGATAAGTTTGCATCCGGCGGCTTTACCAGCCTCAAATCAGAACTTGTGCAACCTCCACGCATTGCAGATTGTCAATTGCAACTGGAAGGGGTTTTAAAAAATGTTTTACAGATTAATGATGACCCTAAGGAAGCATCGGCTATAGCTGCTGTTGAAGTGCGCGTAATCAAGGTTCATGCAGATGAGCGCTTAATTGTATCTGATAAATATATTAATCCTGCAAATTGGAATCCTTTGATTTATAATTTCAGACATTACTATGGGTTGGGTAATGAACTTGGTAAAACATTTAAGGCTGAAATATAGGAGTTATGCGCAAATAATCGGAAATGGTGTGAATTATATAACTTTCTCTAAAAGTTGTGTAACTCCTGCCTTACTTGGGATACCTACCTTTGTTTTAAATAATTAACAAAGAATATATGGCATTCTGGTCCTGGTGGGGAATTTTAGCTATTGCGCTTGTGATAGTGGTGGTCGGTAAACTATTACACGGCTGGTATAAAAAGTAGAACTTCAATAAAGTAGTTAACCCCTATTTATAACCGGAGTATAAGAGTTATTTCATCCTTGATTTTAGCGTGTTTATCGAATTTTAAAAAATATCGAGTTTTCGATAAGTAAATTGGCTTCCGTTAAAGAAATCAATTAAAAAATTACAGCATGTTACTTCCATTTAAAACAATAAAAACAAACCCAATTTTGGATGAGAATCAAAGAAAGGTAGACCAACATTTAGAAGCGGCATCCATCCATCATGATAAAGCCGCTTTTTATTTACAAGAAGGAGAATATCAAAAAGCGGCTGAAAACGCAATATTAGCCCAAAAATATCTTGATCTTGCAAGTAATGCTATGAAAGAAGGAACACATCATGAACTTTAATTATGTCTCCATACGAATTATGCTTAAAATATAAAATATGCGGTTTTGGAATTGGTGGGGAATTTTAGCTATCGCGTTAATCATAGTTGTATTTGGAAAACTATTACATGGATGGTATAAAAAGTAATTGCAAATCATTATAGAACACGTTAATTATATGAAAACCCAGAAAATAAATATATTTATTGTTGACAAAAATGAATCAGCAAGTGCGGAATTAAAAAAGCATCTTCAAAACCAGTTTGGCGCCAATATAAATATATCGACTTTTACAGATGGAAAAAGTTGCTTGGAAGAGGTGGAAAGTAATACCCATATTGTCATTCTCAATTATTCTCCTGAAGACAAAAATGGCTTAAATCTCTTGAGGGCAATTAAAGAGGTTAATCATGGGACGGAGGTTATTATGCTAACAGAGCATGCTGATATTACATTGGCAGTGGAATCGTACCAGGCAGGAGTTAAAAATTTAGTAGTACAAGGGGTTGATACCAGAAATAAAATAACTAGCCTTGTAACCCGTATTGTCATGGCCCCCATTAAAATAATTGAAAAAGAATTGGGTCTCTCACAACGTTTAGCTATGTTTCTTATGTCATTTATAACCATAGGTGTTATTGTATGGATATACTTTATTATTAAACATTAAAATAGTACTAAAGAAATATAATCTCAGCAATATAAGAATAGATTTAGTTTATCTATTTATTTCTACCAGCAATACCCAAGCATCCAGTACTGACTTTATAAAGGAAAAAGCAATACCAGGAATAAGGCAGTAAAGACCGGTAAAACCATATAATAGCATTACTAATCCAGATATCAAGTATGGCAATACTGAAAGTTGTGTGAAGAATATCTTTATTAGATATTGCTTTTTATATTGTGCTTCTGTTTTGGTTATTATTCTCTGGTCTATTCTTACGGCAACTATCCATACCATAGTACCAATAAATAAAAACTCACCGCCCAACAAACCAGCAGATTGCCCTGGAACAAGGCATAAAGAAGAAATTATCAAAACTGTTAGAAGCAATATCAATGCCTGAGACGCCATGCTTGGCAATTTGGATATGCTTATTATCTTAGTAAGATTAATGGAAATTCCCACAAAAATAAGACCCGTCAAGGTAGCTGCCGCTCCTCCCCCATTAAAACAAAAAAATCCGTCCATTCTTTCATTGCCTTTAGCTATCTTAGGTCTGCAATACACCCACATTATAAGGGCGGCTTATAGGCGCATGGTTAGCCATTTCAATACCCATCGAAACCCATTTACGGGTATCAAGCGGGTCAATTATCTCGTCCACCCAAAGTCTTGATGCTGCATAGTATGGAGACAATTGCCGGGCATATCTTTCCATAATGGTATCAAGCAGCTTTTTTTCATCCTGCGGAGTAATAACCTGTCTTTTCGCTTTTAAGGCGCTTACCTGTATCTGCAACAATGTTTTAGCAGCCTGCTCCCCACCCATCACCGCAATTTGTGCAGTTGGCCAAGCAACTATCAGCCTTGGGTCATAAGCTTTTCCGCACATAGCGTAATTACCTGCCCCGTATGAATTGCCAACTATTACAGTAAATTTAGGCACCACACTATTAGCCATAGCGTTTACCAACTTAGCACCATCTTTAATAATTCCACCATGCTCTGAGCGTGAACCAACCATAAACCCGGTAACATCCTGCAAGAATAACAAAGGAATTTTCTTTTGGTTACAATTCATTACAAAGCGTGCCGCCTTATCAGCTGAATCAGAATAAATAACGCCGCCAATCTGCATTTCACCTTTCTTGCTTTTTACAATTTTCCTCTGATTAGCAATAATACCCACGGCCCAGCCCTCTATACGCGCCAGCCCGCAAATAATGGATTTACCATATTCGGCTTTGTATTCCTCCAATTCGGAGTGGTCGACTAAACGGTCAATAATATCATGCATATCATATGGTTTTTCTCTTGACTCCGGAATCAGCCCATAAATTTCTTTCGTATCTTTAGCCGGAGCTTTAGCCTCTACCCTATCATACCCTGCAGCTTCGTATTTTCCTATTTTATCAAATATCTTTTTAATCTTTTTCAAACAGTCTTTATCATCTTCGCATTTATAATCCGTAACGCCTGATATTTCGCATTGCGTAGTTGCGCCACCCAGGGTTTCATTGTCAATATCTTCACCAATAGCAGCTTTCACAAGGTATGAACCGGCTAGAAATATGGTTCCTGTTTTATTTACAATCAGTGCTTCATCGCTCATAATAGGTAGGTAAGCACCTCCGGCAACACAACTACCCATAATGGCCGCAACTTGTATAATACCTTGTGATGACATCATCGCATTATTGCGGAATATCCTTCCGAAATGTTCCTTATCAGGAAATACTTCATCTTGCAAAGGAAGAAATACCCCTGCACTATCCACTAAATAAATTATTGGCAGGCGGTTTTCCATGGCTATTTCCTGTGCTCGTAAATTCTTTTTAGCGGTAATGGGAAACCATGCTCCAGCTTTTACAGTTGCGTCATTCGCGACAACTATACATTGCCTTCCGCTTACATAGCCTATCATTACAACAACTCCCCCACTAGGGCATCCACCCACATCTTCATACATCTCGTCAGCGGTAAAAGTGCCTATTTCAATTCTGGATGTATCAGCATCCAGTAAATACTCTATGCGTTCTCTTGCTGTAAGCTTACCTAATTGATGCTGTGCTTCAATCTTCTTTTTACCGCCGCCTTCATATACTTTCGTTGTCTTTTGCTCTAATTTCGATAAAAGCATTTTCATTGTATCTTCTCGCTTATTAAATTCCATTTCCTTTGCCATGACTTTATAAATATTAAATATTAAATGCTGAATTAATAGAAAACAAATATACAGACTTCTCACCATCCATTGAGAATAGTAAGAATAGAGATGAAAAACAGCTTGTTTCTACTTGTAGATTTCAGGATTCAGCAAAATATCCTTCGCGAGTTGCATAGGAATGCTGATGTATTTTTTTTCAAGGTAATCTACCACCTTTTCAAGCACTTCTTTAGAATCAGGGCTAAGCGTATTTATCTCTTTTGAAAAAACAGAAGTAATGGCTTGTTCCCTGAGTTTATGAACCTGTTGAGGAACTTCGCGCATAGCCCTTTCTATTTTTCTACTTTGCAGATCCTTATAGTATTCTTCGATAGCAGCATTAATAATGGTATTGGCAGCCATCATTTCTGATTTACGCCCTTCCATATTTTCTTTGGCAATAGCTTCCACGCTGGCGGTGGTAACATACTGTATGTTATCCAAAGTCAGCACTTTTTTGTCTACATTAAAAGGTAACCCCAAATCCACGATAGTCTTGATGCCTTTTTCACCTTTGCGAAGCTTTTCAAACAGCACTTTATTAATGAACGGCTTTGAGCTTTTTACACAAGTAATCAATACATCGAATCCTTCGCTATAGGTTTCAATCTCATTTAAAGAATATGCCTCAATATTATATTTAGCTGCAAGTTCTTTTGCATGTTTAAGCGTGCGATTAAATACGGCGAACTTCGTAAATCCATGTTTGTTCAAATATTTAACCAATACATCGGCTGTTTGGCCTGCGCCAATCATAAGCACCCTTGAATCGCTACCAACATGCCATTCCTGCAATTTGCGGCAGGCAAGCGACATTACGGAAACCGGTTTTTCAGCAATTTTTGTATCGGTATATACTTTTTTAGCTGTTTCTATTGTCTTTCGCATTAACAAGCGTATGAAATCATCTGTTAATCCTTGTTTTTGCGACCACTCATAAGCGCTTCTTACCTGTGTGATGATTTCCCTTTCGCCTACAACCAATGAATCTAACGAAGAAGCTACTTGGAACACGTGCTTAACAGCCTCTTCACTATTATATAATAGTGCTGATTGAGAGAATTTTTCAATTCTTTGAGTTTTCCATTCAGGGTGTAGTATATGTAAAAGCTTACTTATTTCACTCTTTGTAATTACAGCAGAGGAGGAAAAAAAGAACTCCATTCTATTGCAGGTAGCCAGATACATAAACCCATCTGCATTCAGTTCCTTTTTTATTATATGCAGCCTTTCAGTTAATACATCTTCAGCAGCAAAAAGCTCATCCAGGTTTTTAATTCCTGTAGAATGATGATTGAACGCAATTACAGAATATCTTTTCATGGAATACTTTAACCGTGCAAAAATGATTCAATTTATCCAGCGTATTGTCATAGAACTGTCATTTCTTCAAATGGCTCATATCATGAAATGAATGAAGCATCTTGTACATATCTTGTTTCAGTACATCACGGCGGTCTAAGCTCGACCAGGTAAGGATAAAATAAAAACGATCCTTCGAAGCAATAGCTGCCAATTCACCAAATAATCTTGCATTGTTATGTTTGCCTGTAATTTCAGATTCGTAGGCTGAATCATTATCTATTTTAACCAATTCAGGAGCTAAAATATGGGCTGAATCCATAACCGGATTAGCTACCATTGAATCATAAAAAATTTTCAGCGTGGGGATCTCAAATCCAATCCTTGAAGTATCAAAGATAAGCAAGCAAATATTCCCCAAACTATCATCATATTGATGAATATTAGGGATATTATCGGGCATCAAATCCCCCGTAGGATGGAGGTAGACCGGAACTTGCAGAGAGAATAAATTATCTACTTCTATCTCCTTAAACTCAGTAGGTTTTTTACAATAACTAAACAAAACTATTATTGTAAAAAAGGCAGAAAAACGTATTATTGCAGGGTATCTCATCAATTTAGAGAATAGTTGGGTATGGGAGTTAGTCGGCAAAATATAGGAATTATGTTAAAAGCCATACTTTATTAGATAACCCTATAATTTCATTAATTACTTGGTGCATGTATGGTGGCAAAGCCAATCAGTTTATCATAAAACATACCTAAAGGCCGGTAATACACGTATATAAAATATGTATTTGTAGTTTCAAAATGGCTGCCTTCAATAGAAGTAAGGTCAGCTACCTTAGCGCCTTTAGGAAGATAGGCATACTGATATTCATAATATCCTTGCTTTAAATAAGCAGTTCCGATATATTCATGTTTGTGCTGGTCGTAGTGCATTTGATAATCTGGCTGGCATTGCCAGTCTGAAAATGCCCCAAAAGCATACAGACTACCTGTTGTTATTTCAGAATCGACCGACAGATAAAAATTTATGTACACATACTGGGAGTTAATGGGCGTACTGTCATCATCTTTATCTAAAATGAGATATTGTCCATCTAAATCAGCAAATGTGAAATAATCTGCTCCCGCGCGAGGTTGATCTATTCTAAGGTTAATTTCATCAGCCGTTGAATCTTTTACAAATGCCGCCTCATGGTCAGTAAGGTATCTGAGACTGGTCATATCAAAGGAACGAAATTCATTTCCACCATCAAAAACATTACCTTCATCCATATCATATATTAGTCCTGTATCTTCTATATATTGTGGCTGCAGCCCACTTATGGCATTATCCCATCTTCCATTTTGACTTATAAAAACTTGCAAACTTTGTGAAGGGTTAATCACCTTAGACCGCACTGTATTTATATTAAATACTATTTCCTGTTTGGTAAACGCTCCATCACCTATACCACGTCTTTCGCTTCCATGAATTGTCACTCCATTTTCATACACCATTATCTTACGGGTAATGATAAGACTATCCGGGTTATTATCTTTATAGACTTTTAACAGATAATTGCCTGAAACTAACACTTGCATATTGGCATTAGGGATAATCAACCTATAATGTGTATATTTTTGAAAAGTGTTGAAGGAATAGTAATACTCCGTGATATAATCCTGACTATATCCACCCAGGTAATCAAAAGCAACCATATCGGAAGGTTGCCAAGTGGCATCGCAATGCACCAGGGTATATGAATACTGTATATAATCGCCCGCCAGATCATCAAAGTCAAGTTGCAGGAGATCTCCCGAATGTAGCGCCATAATTGGTGGGGAAAACTTCCAACCTATTTGATGAAGCTGTACACTCTTTATGTAGTCTTTATATGTATAGTCATCATATCTCAAAGTATCCGAATTGCCTTGAGCAACAAGTATATTAGGGCAAAAAAAGGAAAACAAAATGACTATAATAAAACCAGAATAAACACACTTGGCAACGGCTCCAACAGACCTATCATCATATTCTTCCATACTATTTCTATTTTTTAAGCGTAAATTTGCGGGCTATTGTAATTCGACCCTACAAAGATATGAATGTATATTTTGATAACGCAGCCACCACTCAATTAGATGCCGAAGTTTTAAAGGAAATGCTGTATATACTTGAAAATAAATATGGAAATCCTTCTTCCATTCACTCGTATGGCAGGCAAGCCAAGGCCTTGGTTGAAAAAGCACGTAAAACCATTGCCAATGGATTAAATGTATCTCCTTCTGAAATATTTTTCACGTCAGGCGGAACAGAAGCTGATAATATGGCTATCCTCTCTACAGTTGAAACCTATAATATCAAGCATATTATAAGCAGCCCGCTGGAGCATCATGCTGTTTTACACAGTATAGAAAGCTTAGTAAATAAAGGCAAAGTAACCGTTAGTCATGTTGCTATAAAAGAAAATGGGCACATCGATTTGGAAAACTTGGAAAATCAGCTAAAAAAACATCCACATTCACTTGTTTCCTTAATGCATGCCAACAACGAAATAGGTAATATATTACCTATAGAAAAAGTAGGTGACTTATGTGAAAAATATGAAGCTATTTTTCATTCTGACACAGTACAGTCTATGTGCCATTATCCGCTTGATTTACAAAAAATAAATGTTGATTTCATAGCCGCATCCGCCCATAAGTTTCACGGTCCTAAAGGTATAGGCTTCATATATATTAATGGTAAAAGAAGTATTTCACCCCAAATACATGGTGGCGGACAGGAAAGAAATATGCGTGGCGGAACAGAAAATGTAGCGGGAATTATGGGATTAAGCAAAGCATTTGAAATTGCCTGCACCCAAATGAAGGAACATGCCGAACATATTCAACATATAAAAACATATTTTATTAATCGCTTGGAAGGTGAATTGAAAGGTGTAGAGTTTAACGGAGATATGAAAGAAAATTCACTCTATACCGTATTAAATGTTACACTGCCTGCAACGGATGACTATGAAATGATGCTGATGAAGCTTGATATGAGTGGTATTGCAGCGTCTGCCGGAAGCGCATGCTCTTCGGGTAGTAATGTAGGTTCACACGTTATAGCGGCACTGGGTAAAAATATCGACAGAAGGCCTGTCATCCGGTTTTCGTTTTCAAAATACAATACCACGGAAGAAGTTGATTTTTGTATGGACACACTCAAGTCCTTCTACTACATAGACTCAAAGCCTTTAATAAAAGTGAAGTCCATTAATTAATAATGCATCTGATCGACACCCATACGCACTTATTTCTACCCGAATTTAACACGGATAGGGCAGAAATGATGGAGAGATTGCATGAAAAAGGAGTATCAAAGTGCTTCCTTCCTAATATTGACGTAAGCACTATTTCATCTCTGTTAAAAACCTGTGATGAATTTCCATCAGTATGTTTCCCTATGATGGGATTGCATCCATGTTCGGTAGATGCAGCATACAAGCAACAATTAGCAATAATAAAAGAGCATTTTAATAACAGAAAATTCTATGCTGTTGGGGAAATCGGAATTGATCTTTATCACGACAAAACCTTTGCTGAACAACAAAAGGAGGCATTCCGTATACAAGTGGAATGGGCTAAGGAAATGAACCTGCCAATAGTTATCCATTGCCGGAATTCATTTAATGAAGTTATGAATATTGTAACTGAAACGCTTGATAATAGACTTAGAGGGATATTCCATTGCTTTGGCGGCAGTATAGAGGAGGCCAAAAGAATAATGGATTTGAAATCATTCAAAATGGGAATTGGCGGTGTTGTAACCTATAAAAAAAGTACCCTACCGGAAATTCTTTCTCAAATACCCTTGTCTTATATTGTGCTGGAAACTGATTCACCATACCTAACACCTGTTCCATATAGAGGTAAGCGAAATGAAAGTTCTCATATATGGTATATTGCTAATAAGCTTTCAGAAATCTACCGCTTACCTATTGAAAAAATAGCGGACATAACTACCCAAAACGCAGATGAAGTTTTCGGAACACTTTAGTACTTATTAAACATCTGCGGTTAATTACTTCATTCATAATTTAATCATAGTCTCCCACTAAAATGTAATTTTACATAAAATTTCAGCAGTTCTACACCAGATAAAGTGAGGAAGTTTTTCCCTGCATTTCTCAATGATATCAAAACCAAAACCTGTTGTGAATAACGATTTATGAAAGTGTATTTTAAAAAGTATCCGGGTTTTCGCAGGGTATTCTATTTTTTCCCGCTTCAGCTTTTGCTGATGACTTTTAAAAAGAATTTCTATTTCATATTAATCTGGCTTCTTTTCTTCGGCATTATTATCCGTACTATAGGCACAAAGTATGGAGTACCATATCTTTTCTTATACCCGGAATACTTCAACAAAGTCAATTTTCTTTCCTACCTAATACTAGGTTTTTCATGTGGGGGATTGATTATGGCCTATAATATTTCATCTTACGTAATTAATAGTTTTCGATTTCCATTCCTAGCCACGCTGGAAAGACCCTTTTATACATTTTTTCTAAATAACTTGTTTATTCCGGCTGCATTTATTCTTACCTATATCATTGCCGTTTTTTATTTCCGGTCATTTGACAATGACCCCACCTCCCTTATAATGCTGCATCTTTCGGGCTTTGTTATAGGCGTTATATGCTTTATGATGATAACCATTTTCTACTTCTATCTTTTTGATAGAAATGTATTTAGCCTATTTGGTATTGTCCCTCCGAAGTCTTCAAAAATGAAGCCACCTAAAATTAAAAAAGACCATGAGATGAGTATTTCATGGGATGACCCATATCTTCCCCTATCTTATTCTGACCGTTCCTGGTTTGTTGAAACATACTGGACTGGAGGCTTCCGCGTCAGGCTTTCAAGAAATTTCAGGCATTATGATAACAAAATGCTTGAAAACATTTTTAAACATAACCACAAAACGGGCGCTGTATTTGAAATTATAGCTATTATCAGCCTGTTATTGATGGGGTTATTTCGTGATAATCCAATATTTATGGTGCCGGCAGGAGCAAGCATTATGCTGCTCATCACCATATTTATTATGCTCATCAGTGCACTCGCTACATGGTTTAGGGGATGGACCACAACGGTGATTATCCTGCTATTTTTTTGTATAGATCACTATTCCCGGGCACACTGGTCCTATTTCTCCTCCAAAGCTTATGGGATGAACTATTCGATTTCTCCGGCAGAATATTCTTATGAAGCTTTCGATGCCATGCGAAAAGATACAGCCACCTTGCGAATTGATAAAAATAATACGCTATCCATATTGGAGCGGTGGAGAAAACGTAATGTTTTACAGGATACATTAACTAATAGTAAACCAGATTTAATAATTATAAATACGAGCGGAGGAGGCCTGCGCTCCACGCTTTGGTCCTTTTTCACCTTGCAATATCTCGATAGTTTATCAAGCGGGCAGGTATTCAGCCACGCTGAACTTATGACAGGGTCTTCGGGTGGGGTTATTGGTTCAGCCTATTTCCGCGAACTTTATCTTGAAAAACTCCAAGGGAAAAATATGAACATAGATAGCAGCCTGTATTTTAATAAAATAGGCCAGGATATGTTAAATCCCATTGCATTTACAATAGCTACCAATGATTTAGCATTTCGATTTCAACATTTCACCGATGGAAAATACTCCTACACTAAGGACAGGGCCTATGCTTTCGAAGAAAAACTAAATGCAAATACCGATAGCGCATTATACAAACGGCTTGGAAGCTACCAATTACCGGAGGAACAGGCTCAAATTCCCATGATGTTTATCACTCCTTCCATAGTGAATGACGGCCGGAAAATGATTATATCCCCACAAGGCATTTCTTATATGACCGGATATGATGTGGATACAACCATTACCTATAAACCAATTAGCCAATCCATTGAATTTTCAAGACTGTTCAAAGATCAAGATGCAAAAAATCTTCTTTTTACCAGCGCCCTCCGAATGAATGCGACATTCCCTTTTATTACACCTATGACGGAACTACCCAGCAATCCGGCCATAGACGTGATGGATGCCGGGCTGATAGATAATTTCGGGCTGGAAGATGCGGTAAAATTTATTTATGCCTTCCGCAACTGGCTGCAAACACATACCCGTAGAATTATTATCATTCAAATACGAGACCAGTATAAAAAACAACTAATTCGGGCTAATAACCCCACCGATATTTTGGGTAGCATTACTTTCCCCATATCCCAATTTTATGCCAGTTTGTTCCCGCTGGAAAATTTTAAAGAAGACCAGATGGTAGAGTACATGAGCAGGTGGTACCCGGGAAGAATAAGTGTAGTTTATTTTCAACTTAATAACGAAGGAAGCGATGATGTTTCTTTAAGTTGGCGGCTTACAGATAGGGAAAAGGCTATCGTACTCAGCTCCATGAAAACAAATGATAACAAGGAGGCAGTAAAGCAATTAAAAAAATTGATGAACCTGAAATAAACACCATGAATTACTTAAAGCCTATATTTTTGACAATACTATTTCCATTTCTCTTAACAGGTTCAAAGGTAACGGTAGTTACCTTTGAACAACTACAAGCTTATGCGGCCAATAAACATACTGATACACTATACATAATAAACTTTTGGGCCACCTGGTGCGACCCTTGTGTAAAAGAATTACCCGCTTTTCAGCAGGAGTCACAAAAATATGCCAATAAAAAAGTGAAGTTTATCTTTGTAAGTATGAACGCCACAAGGGAAGTAGGAAAAGTACAGAACTTTGTTGATGCCCACAATTTAGGGCCAGTTATATTGTTATTAAATGGGGGCAACCCAAACGACTGGATAGATAAGATTGACAGTTCATGGAGCGGAACTATTCCCGCAACAGTTATGTATAAATCGGGGAAAAAGGTGTACTTTCGCGAAGGGGAGTTTACCTCTGAATCTCTCGATAAAGTAATTCAATCCAAAAAATAAACTATTATTTATGAAAAAACTCGCATTCATTTCAGCAGCAATTATTGCTCTGTGCTCATTCACAACTGCCGGCTACAACGTAGGAGACAAAGCCATCGATTTTAAATTAAAAAATGTAGACGGCAAAATGGTGTCCATGTCCGACTATAAAGCTGCCAAAGGTTTTATTGTAGTATTCACCTGTAACCATTGCCCTTTTGCAAAAGCATACGAAGACCGTATTATAGCGCTAAATACGAAGTATGCGCCGCAAGGCTACCCGGTAATTGCTATTAACCCCAACGATCCTACCCAAGTAGAAGAAGACAACTATGCTAATATGCAAGCACGCGCAAAAGCTAAAAACTATCAATTTCCTTACTTGGTAGATGAAACCCAAAACATAGCTCATGCATACGGAGCAGCTCATACCCCTCATGTGTTTGTATTGCAAAAATCAGGCAGCGACCTTGTTGTAAAATATATAGGCGCTATTGATGATAACAGCGATGACGCATCAGCGGTAAAACAAAAATATGTTGAAAATGCAGTAGATAACCTGTTGGCAGGAAAAGCTGTTGACCCTTCCTCTACAAAGGCTATCGGCTGTACTATTAAATGGAAGAGCTAATAACTTCATCGTTATAAGCAGTTCTTATAAAATTGAAAGGACATAAAGCAAATGCTTTATGTCCTTTTTAATTGAAGCTATCTTCTGTCTTATGCCATCGCTACTTCCCTGGCCTCTCTCATGGCCTGAATAGTAGCATCAATATCAGCCTTGTTATGTGCTGCAGAGATAAACCCAACTTCATATTCCGAAGGGCCTATATAAATGCCGCGTTCCAACAAAGCAAGGTGGAATTTTTTGAAATACCCCAAGCTGCCTGCATCAATTTCTCCGGCAGAGCGGATACTATCATTATTACTGAAAATAGTCCAGAAAATAGAGCCGATATGGTACATACTAAATGGCAAACCTGGCTCTACCCCTTCCATAACACCTTTAACCAGCTTTTTTGTTTTCCTTTCCAACTCTTCGTAGAACCAAGGCTTTAGGCACTCCGTTAACTGGGCAATTCCGGCAGCCATAGCCACAGGATTGCCCGACAAAGTACCGGCCTGGTAAACATTTCCATCGGGCGATATAGACTTCATTATTTGAGCGCTGGCAGCATATGCTCCAACTGGTAGCCCGCCGCCAATTATTTTTCCAAAAGTTACAATATCCGGAGATACGTTATAATATCCCGCAGCACCTGAAAAGCCAATCCGAAAACCGGAAATAACCTCATCAAAAATCAGTAATGAGCCATTTACAGCGCATATATCAGCAAGAAATTCCAAGAACTGCCTACGTTGAATCAATAGTCCATTATTGGCCGGAATAGGTTCAATAATGATAGCTGCAATTTCATTTTTATAATTATGAAAAGCCTGTTTAACTGCCTCTTCA
>Ga0206863_1198_pt1 | contig 19054 bp, 22 predicted proteins | sample Alteio_BWOrgCont_41_FD_152634 | JGI IMG/M metagenome (GOLD analysis project Ga0206863, IMG submission 152634) | Enriched cells from forest soil in Barre Woods Harvard Forest LTER site, Petersham, Massachusetts, United States -... | ecosystem: Environmental > Terrestrial > Soil > Temperate forest >...
TGATGATGTATGCCGGTAGGTATCTGCAAGCTGTGCCTCCAAAATCGGGTACTCGAAGATAGTCACCTGCTGCCTGCTGCTCTGTATCGAATGTCGCGTTGGGAAGGTTCGGCGAACCCAAATCCCATGCTTATCTCTTCGCGTGGCCGGGTCCAGACCTCGAAGCAAATAAAGGATTATGTCTTATGCCATGACTGCGAGCAGCGCTTCTCGCGCAATGGTGAGCGATACACCATGTTGCAAGTGAACAGAAAAGAAGGGTTCAAGCTCCTGCAAACCCTTCGAACGTCAACGAATATGAGGTCAGCAGGCGGATTCACGTTCTATTACGAAACCTCAGCACTCGGAGTCGACCGACAGAAGCTCGCGTATTTTGCGATGAGCGTGTTCTGGCGGGCAGCAGTGCATCTTTGGCATCGTCCCGAACAGAAAGAACCGATGATGCGCCTGGGCGTGTATGAAGAGCCTATCCGTAAGTACCTCATGGAAGAAGCCCCGTTCCCCATCGGAAATGGCGATCCTTCTTTTTGTTTGTACCGACTACCACGCTCAGAAGTCTTTTATCAACCAAGCCAAGGGAACATGGAAATGCCATACACCTGGACCTTTCAAACCCGAGGGCTCAATTTTTATCTCAGCGGGATGGAAGGAATGCCCCCGCACTTGGCCGGAGCCTGTTTGATAAATGGAACGAAAGAGATCATAGCCGCGCGAAGCTGCGAAGAGAAGATTCTCGACGCCACAATGAAGATCATGATCGAGGCCAGTAAACGTGGAAATCATGACCCGCGGGACACGAAGAAACTTTGATTATGCTCGATAACTCTCCGGTGGAAGGCTTCCATCTTTGGTCTTGTCGAGGATCGGCACGGCTATGGCATAGACACTGGCTCTGAATTGGTCAATGTTCGGCATCCGATTGAGGTCGAGATTGAGGGAGATAAGCCCTGGTAGGTCGTGAGTTGCGAGAACGATGAAAGACGCGATGCTCGTTAGATAGTCGGCAACTTCGGACTCCATCATGGAGACGTACTCATCTTGGCGCGGCGGAGTTGCCGCCCACAGGGTCATGCAAGCTGCGGAGTTCTGCGCCGCATACCGGGTCGGATGAGCGAGCGTCGTGATCGCGCTCCATCGCTTGGCGAACTCAGCGCCGGCAAACCCAAGCTTGTCAAAATAGCCTTCATTCCGCTTATGCTCGGCCTTCCACGTGCTATCGAGTTCACCTCTGAACCAAATGGCGATCTTGTTCCGGATGCTTTGGTCGTCAAAGCGAAACGTCATCAGGAGATCGCGGGACTCAAGGAATCCGCGGATGAGCACCTTCATGCTGTCGCGAGTTTGTGGCTTCAACAGGCCGCTCATGCCGCAAAGCAAAGAAATAGATCTGAGAGCCAATAAAAAACAGGCAGATATCTGTGAATTCTCATCCTTGCGATATTCCTCGTCGGCACGTCTCGTAAGCTCTACCGCCAATTCTTTCAACACGCCTGGTGCCGCCAACAAGAGTTCGTTCATCGTCTATGGATGATATTCCATGAACGACATTACCGCTTTCTTGCGAATCCTTTAATTGGTCAAGGACGATACCCCGAATCATCAGTGCTGATAAGTCGGCTTATCGTCATTGATTCGTCGCTTCCGATAACGGCGTTTCCAATATTTATCCTTCTCTATTGCCAAGAGTGCAGCTTCCGAATGCCCACGAAAACCTGAGCCTCAACAGATTTACGGCCGATGAATGAGTCCTTTGATAAGGACCTTAGCATTGCTGAGGATGGCTCTGGCCATCGCCGGGTCCGGTGCGATTTCAGCAAGCATAACAGCACCTACGAGTGTGCTAACAATGCCGCTTGCAGTGGCGAGAGCTCCGCGCCTGGTCCGATGTTCGAGATGATTAGCAATGAGCTGAACGATGCGCTGGTAGCCATTGATGGCAATTGCCCGCACTTGCGGGTCCGAATGACGGAGTTCGGAGCCAAACATAGCAAGAGGACACAGATAAGGCTTCCCTGTAACTTGCGCCTGCCCCAGGTACACGGAGACAATCCTTTCGATGGCATGATCAGGCGATTTGCCCACTGTTTCGTTCTCCAACATAGCGAAGGCTCGATCAAATGCCGCACTACTCGCTTCAGCGATGAGCCGATCCTTCGACCCGAAATGCCGATAAAACCCACCCGGCGTGAGACTTGAACCGGCCATCACGTCGCGCATTCCCACTGTTCCCAGTCCGTTGTCTAAAAACATCCTCGAGGCCGTTGAGAGGATTCGTGCCCTTGTCTCGGCTGCCTCGGCGCGTGACTTTCGCATTCTTCCCTCTCAGCCCAAATACTTTGTCTCTTTAGAGTACATCTGTACTCTAAAAGAGTGACTAGGAATTTTGGGCCCCTAATTCAATTCAAGAAGGTGACGGTCCCACATACATGGATACGGACACTAGAGTTCCCACCGTCTGGAATCAACTCGCCGAAGCTATGTATCTCAAAGATTCGCCTACAGCCGAGGTCAGGCTGTCCGAACGTGCCTCGTTCTCGTTTGGGAGATTTCAGAGCAGCGAAGGCCTTCCGGAAATGGCGCGTCCGGTCGTAGGTGAGCGCGGCCACATTGTTGCGCTGCAACTCAGAGCTATCCCTTTTATTGAGCAGTTCTTCGGCAACAAAAGGGTATCGAGCGGTTCTTACCCAATTGGGGGAGTCAGTGCAATCGACCTACAAGATGAGCCGGCAGTTCTGCTCCCCAATCCTTTCGACGCATTGGTGCTGTATATCACCCAAGCTGCTCTGGATGATATGGCCTATGCCCATCGGGCGCCGCGCGTGGAGCGCCTGGTGTGGCCACAGGGAGCATTTGATCCTATAGTTCACCACCTCGGGCAGACCCTCCTCTCTTCACTGGAACGACCTCATCATGCTCCGAAGATTTTCCTCGATTATGTTTTGCAGGCCATGAACTGTCACTTCGTCTGCTCGTATGGCGGCGTGAAAATATCGGCTCCGCAGTTTCGCGGCGGGCTCTCTTCTCTGCAGATGCGAAGAGCAACAGAGTTATTGGAGGCTCATCTGGACGGCAATATTGCCCTCCAGCAGGTTGCAGAAGCATGCGAATTATCGGTAAGCCACTTTGCCCGGGCCTTCAAGCAAACCTTTCGCAAGCCACCCTACAAGTGGCTGATCGAACGGCGTGTGAACAAGGCCAAAGATCTTATGGCGAATTCGCGTCTGCCCCTTGCCGATATCGCCGCGCAGTGTGGATTTGCGGATCAATCCGCACTCAACCGCTCCTTTAAGCAAATTCACGGAGTAACTCCGGGGACATGGCGGCGGACAACAACTCACGGCCGCAGCGGTCCAGGCAGTTCAAGAGGCGGAGACGCTAGTCCATACCAGGAGTTGCGATCATGACTAGCGAACAGAGCGCATGCCAAGATAGCCATAGATTGCGCGTCGCACTCGTTTCTCAAGCTGATGCGCATCGGTCTCCTCACGTTCTCCAGACGCATCCACCATACCCTTTGCGATGGCAAAGACATCGAGAACAGCTTCTTTCCTGTTGCCCCGATAAGGGGAGTCGGATCGGCTGAGTATCCGCAGTACAGTCTCATGTATCGCGTCGCTCGCTGGCCGGATACGCGGACGGATTGGTAATCGGCTTTCTTCTAAATCCAGCAGGCGTGCCAGCCTCGGCCGTCTCATCTGGTGAGCTACAGCAGAATGGATCAAATGGTTTACCGCGTCCCGGTAGTCCACTATGGAGTCAGCTTTGATTACATCCGCTAACAATAGAGCACATTCGCGCTCAATCAGCGCAACAGTAACAGCCTCTTTGCCCGGGAAATATTGGTAAAGAGAACCGATGCTGACGCCGGCACGCTCGGCGATGGCGTTGGTGGTGTAGCCCTCGAAGCCATTCCTTTCCAATATGCGAGCAGCCGCTTCGATCACGGCGTTCACCGTCTCGGCCGCGCGCGACTGAGTGGGCGGTTTACGAGGGTCCAGACGCTTGCGACGGCCTGGTTTTACCTTCGTCGGAATGCGAGTAGCGCACATGAGCTTTTGCTCATATTTTAGAGCTTAGATCGTTTGCAAACGAAGGGAAAAGCGATGACTGAGGACAAACAGAATCAAGCGACGGAGCAGCAAGAGATCGTGCTCACGGCGTTCATGCTGGTGAAATCGATGCCGGAGTGGCTTGGATTCACCAGCGAGGAGCGGCTTCGTCTCCTGGCTACACATATTGAGCCAATCCTGAACAAGCATCGTCCCAAGGTAACGCTGCGCCTCTACGACGTGGAATTCTATTCAGCTCGCGTCACCGACCTCTGGGTCTGGGAGACGACAGACCACCATGCATACGAGCTCCTCGTGGAAGATCTGCGGGAAACGCCCTTCTGGGATCGCTATTTTCAAATTGTGGAGATCCTTCCCGGCGTCGAGAATACTTACGCCAGGAGCTCCAAGCGCAATCCCTTCGCTGCATAGACAGCGGGAATCGCCAGTTTTTGATGGTTTTCGCCTAGATGCTTCCCCTCATCCAAAGCTACGTTCAGATGAGACAGGATAGCGAATGTGAGAATGCCACAGACCTGCGTGTGTGCCCGCATTGGCTCAGTCCGCACAAGACTCGAAGCTGTTCTCTCACACTGTGCGGATCTTCCGTTCATGACAAGGAGAAAAACAATGCAAGGATTCAAGTTTGCTCGGAATGTGGTGGCGAGGTCTGTCGCCCTACTCGCGATCATCGTTCCTGCCGTTAAAGCAACAGCACAAACGCAGCCAGCCGCGGGGGTAAAAACAGTGCTCCTCATTCATGGGGCATGGGCCGACGGCTCTAGCTGGTCGAAGCTCTTTCCATTGCTGGAGGCGAAGGGCCTGCATGTTGTCGCTGTTCAGATCCCGCTCACATCATTCGCGGACGACGTTTCAGCAACGCAGCGAGCCATTGCTCTCGAGGATGGGCCGGTATTGCTCGTCGGTCACTCGTACGGCGGAGCTGTCATCACCGAAGCCGGCAACGATCCTAAAGTGGCCGGACTTGTCTATGTATCAGCTGTGGCTCCAGATACGGGAGAAACCGCTTTCGGTCTCATTACCAGCGTTCCAACACCCATCGGCTCAGAGCTGCGTCCCGACAAGAGTGGCTTCCTCAAACTGACGCCCAAAGGGATTGCCGAGGATTTCGCACAAGACCTTTCCGCCAAAGAGATTGCGATTCTGACCGCAACGCAGGTGCCAACAAGCGTTACTGCCATGAAGGGTGAGGTCACGGCTCCAGCTTGGAAGTCGAAACCGTCGTGGTACATCATCGCCGCAAATGACCGGGCAATTTCACCCGATCTCGAAGCAGCTCAGGCAAAGAAAATCGGCGCGACAACCACTACTGTTTCCTCCAGTCACGTCATTATGCTCGCTCAGCCGTTGAAGGTCGCGGATGTGATTCTTGATGCGGCAGCAAAGGCTTCAAAGTAGAGCAGGCTTCCGTATGTTTTGAATACCCTTCTGCTCAAACGAATTGGCAGGCGAACCCGAAATACATAAGGATTATCGATGAGAACAGGAAGAATGGTTCAAACAGTCATGAGCATCGGACTTTTGCTGACGGCAGGATTCCATAGCTTCGGCTACGCGCAGCAATCTCCAGAATCATCGCGAGACAATTTCAATCGCAGCGTCAAAAACATCGTGCTGATTCACGGAGCATGGGCTGATGGCTCGAGCTGGTCCAAGGTGATTCCTCTGCTGGAGGCTCAGGGATATCATGTGATCGCGGCGCAGCTTCCCCTTACCTCTCTCGAAGACGATGATGCCGCAACGCAGCGTGCAATAGCGCGCATCACGAAGGCATACCCAGGTCCTGTGCTGCTCGTCGGGCACTCTTATGGCGGCGTTGTCATCGGAGATACACCTGGAAATGATCCGAATGTTGCAGGCCTGGTTTATGTCGCCGCGTTTGCTCCCGATAGCGGTGAATCTGCGCTCTCACTGCTGGATACGCTAAGTCCCGTTTCTCCGCTCACGCCATTTCTTGAATTCGACGCGGCGAAGCAGTTCGTAACAATCTCTCCCCAGGGTGTAGCGGTTGCCTTTGCTCAAGACTTATCGAAACTCGAACAAATCACGCTAACGGCTACACAAGGTCCGACGTCTGGCGCGGATTTAACGGCAACGCCCACTGTGACGCCCGCGTGGCGAACGAAACCTACATGGTTCATCATCGCCTCTCAGGATAAGGCGATCACGGCTCCGCTGGAGAAGCGGATGGCGGAGAGGATGAACGCCACAACGATCACGCTGCCAACCTGCCATCTCGCAATGCTTCAAGAGCCGTTGAGAGTTGCAGAGTTTATCGAGCGTGCCGCAACATCGGTTGGAGACCGGTAATACCTGGATTGGGACAGCATTTGCACCTTTTCCCCGGCTCATCCGGATTGGTTTTTGGGGGAACGTGTGGCGCAAGAGACCGAGCTTGGACCCCGAGGCCTCTCGGATGTCAGTTAGCCGTTCCAACCAGCTGAGTTCCTCCCCGCGCAAAGCTGAATCAACAGCAGCCCAAAACGTTCGGATTAGTATCGAAATGTCGGCATGTGGTGAGTAAATGGTTGTAGCCAGATGCGCGTTTCTCAGGACCTAATAAGGCGGCGCTTATCGGATCCCTGAGCTGGCAGCAAAGTACCGTCGGAACGTCTGCATTCTCCAACAGCTGTAGAAACCGGCTATCCGTAGAAGTGCTTGTAACGTTGTTCATGGCTCCCAAGTGTCCGAGATGCCGACTAAACGGCCATGTGGAATCCCCCCACAATGGAGATTAGTAAACACAAGCGCGTTTATCGTTCCCAATCCGCGAAACGCGCGCAGAGAAAGTGATTTCAGTGGTTTGGTCGCAATAACGTCAAAGTGACCAATAGCGCATTATCGTCCGTGGACATGGCACTGAGAAACCGACACGCGTTTCTGCGCAAGACTACTCGCGTCCGGCCCATTCGTGGCCGCTACTGGCGCGGAATAAGCGTTGATCAAACCGGCAGGTCCGGAAAGAGTGTAGGCGCCATTTGGACAGCAAACTCCTTGAAGACTCGAATCGCCCGTGGAATGTGGTGGTTTCCAAGATGAACGACATTAAGGTCGAACGTGCGAAAGCGCCATTTCGGCATAATCTCAACAAGCCGCCCGTCGTGGACTAGTTGCGGCTGCACCAGTGGAGGCAACTCTCCAATGCCAGAGCCGGCGAGCAGCGCTGCCGCGAGACCGGCGTAATCGTTCATCGACAAGTACGGTTGAAAGGTCAGCGTTTCCTTGTCCCTTCCGTTCACACGAAAGAAATTCCAGCGATTTTCCGGCCGCCAACGCGAAAAGGCGAGGAGCCGATGTTCCAGCAAATCTTGGGGTGTGGTCGGGGACCGGCGTTGCTTAAGATAGGCCGGGCTTGCCAGTAGCTGATGGCGGTATCTCAGGATCTTCCGCGCGACCAGCGTCGAGTCCTTGAGCGCTCCAGCCCGGAAGACAAGATCGACGCCTTCTGCGATGTGATCGACCATGCGTTCCGTGATAAGGATCTGGACACGTACGTCCGGGTTGGCGACCTGAAAGGCGCCGACCAGCGGCGCCAGGAGTGAATCGGAGATACTGGGCGGCGCGGAAAGCCGCAAGACTCCCGACACGTTCGCCATGTGGTTTGAAGCAATATTGCTGACGACTTCGCTGAGTTCCGCGCTACGCTGCGCGTGCTCGAATAGTTCGGAACCCACATCGGTGAGCCTCAGGCTGCGTGTGGAGCGTTCGAGAAGACGCACGCCAAGCTGGTCTTCCAGGTCGGCCACGCGCCGGCTGACGGTTGAAACGGGCATTTTCAAGCGTCGCGCCGCTTCCGAGAAACTGCTCGCCTCCACAACCTTGGCGAAGACGATCAATGAGTTCAGATCCATCATATCTTCCCAAAAGTGAGAAATACATTTTCACTCTACACCGTAGACGAGAAGATGAATGCGAACCAATACTGGTCGTGGGAGGAAACAATACCCATGAGGCGAGCAACTTTGATGGTCCGTTTGGCTCTCTTGAATTGCTTGCGAACACGATGGACAGCGTACTTCATTGCGATAACGACTATTGTTCATCCTGCGCAAGCTCAGCAAACCAAGCCGGCGGAGCCTAAGGTCGCTTCCGCCAACCAGGCTGTCCAATCGCAGTTGCCGTTTAGTGATCGGCAAGATTTTGATGACGCGATGCGAGGGTTTATCGCGACAACACCAGACCCGGCCAATCCGGATCACTGGGAATTTCTTAAGCATGAGGCGCCTCCGACCGTAAATCCAAGTCTCTGGCGTCAGGCACAACTTAACGTCGCAAGCGGATTGTTTAAGGTAGCCGAGGGCGTGTATCAGATTCGCGGTTTCTCCCCGGCGAATATGACGATCATTGAAGGGACGACCGGCATTATCGTCATCGACACACTGTCTACGCCGCAAGCAGCGCGCGAAGCTCTTGATCTATATTTCGCGCATCGTCCACGCAAGCCGGTCGTGGCTGCAATATACTCCCACAGTCATGGCGATCACTATGGCGGCGTGAGCGGTGTAGTCTCGCAGGCCGACGCGGCTGCCGGAAAAACAATAGTCATTGCGCCCATAGGCTTCATGGAAGCCCTCGTTGGAGAGGCTGCGGTTGGCGAAAACGCAAAGGCACGACGCGCGGAGTACCAGTTTGGGTTGTCGCTGCCGGTGGGAGAGCGGGGGAACATCGATGGAGGCATTGGCAAGGGCGACTCTCGTGGAGCGAGCGGGGGCGGACCGATCATCACGCCAAACGATACTATTTGGCAGCCGACGGAGACCCGCACAATCGATGGAGTAGATTTTATATTTCAACTGGCCCTGGACTCAGAAGCGCCTTCCGAGATGATGATTTATCTGCCGAAGTCACATGTTCTGGATGTGGCCGAGGATGCGACTCACACGCTGCACAATCTGCTTCCACTTCGCGGCGCCGGAGTGCGCGACGGAAATCGTTGGTCGCAATATCTCAATACTGCTCTCGATCAATTCGGTGCCGACGTGCAAGTGATGATCGCTCAACATACATGGCCTGTGTGGGGTAACGAACGGGTGCGAACGCATTTGGCGAATCAGCGTGACCTCTACAAATACATCCATGACCAGACAATCCGCATGATGAATCAAGGGCTGGGACCTACCGAGATTGCAGAGGCCCTTACCATGCCACCTGGGCTTGAGAACGATTGGTCCGCCCACGGATATTACGGCACGATCTCGCATAATTCAAAGGCTGTATATCAGCGCTATATCGGCTGGTACGACGGAAATCCTGCGACTCTCAATCGTCTGCCCCGCGTCGAAGAGGCAAAAAAGAATCTCGAATACATGGGTGGAGCGGCTGCGGTGATCGCGCGGGCGCGCGAGGACTTTAAAGCGGGCCAATACCGGTGGGTCGCTCAGATAATGGACCAGGTCGTCTTCGCCGATCCCTCCAACAAAGAGGCGCGCAGTCTTGCAGCGGATGCGTTCGAGCAACTGGGATACCTTGCCGAATCGTCGACATGGCGAAACGCCTACCTGCTCGGAGCCCAGGAACTGCGCAGCGGCGTCCACAGTGGAACACGATCCGTCCCCGGCGTCGGTCCAGGAGTGTTGCGAGCGATGCCGATCGCCCTGGTGTTCGATTATCTCGGCACACGCGTAGATGGGCCTCGAGCCGGAACAGCAAACATCGTGATCAACTGGCAATTCACCGATACGCGCGAGTCGCTTGCGTCTACTCTTGAGCATGGGGCACTGACATCGATCAATGGCAAGACCGCTCCTAATGCGGTGACTACGGTAACGACAACGCGACCAGTGCTTGAAAGCGTCATTCTGGGACAGCGAACACTCGCCCATGCAATGGAGCGTCGCGAGATCACTACTGTCGGAGACGCCAAGGCGGTATCCGATTTGTTCGCGCTACTGGTCGACTTCGAGGAGGGATTTCCGATCGTTGAGTCTGGACGCAAGCTGGATTAGGCAGTTGCGGATCACTTGGCCGGTTCGCCTATGCATAGAAGTGCCCGCTCCGGATCAGTAATTCTAAGTCGGCTTATGTTTTACTAATTGTTCTTTCACTTGGCCGTAACCCGGCTTCTCGGAAAAGCTGCTCCGTCCGCCCCGTATGTCCGACATGCCGACTTATCATCCATGTGACTCGTATTCCATTGTCGGTGAGCGCTCGGGCAATTAATCACCCGTGAGTGACCTCACTAAATGTAACGTGTTTTTACGGAACCAATGCCTCTTCAACATGCCCTATCGCAGCTGCGATCGAAGATCGCGCACTCCTCGTCCCAGGCGTTCACGTAAAAGTGTTCTTAGTGTCGCGCCGTCGGCATAACCGACCTCCGCTGCGATCGCTTCGATATCGATGTCGTTCCCGTGCAAGAGAGATTGCGCATGTTCCACACGTAGGTCCTGAAAGTAGGCCAGCGGCGATTTGCCGAGCACGGCGTCGCAACGGCGTTGCAGTGTGCGTGCACTGGTAGCCAACGCCTCGGCGGCCTTCTGCAGCGAGAAGCCCTTCTTGAGATTTTCTCGCGCCCATCGTTCGAAGCGCAGAACCATTGGATCTGCCTGTGCCAGATGATTGGGAATGATGTAAGTGGCTTGCAACGAGCGTATGTCCGCGAGGAGATAACGCGAGACGAGGGTCGATAGCTCCGGGCTCACTGTGCGTATCAGCCATAGTGCAAGATCGAGATGCCCCATCGCCGCGCCAGTCGTAACAACAGTGCCTGCTGACACCAGCATTCGAGATTCATCGAGCAGGACCTTCGGGTAGCGTTGCCGGAATAATGGAGCGAGCCACCAGGTTGTAGTCGCCTCACAATGATCGAGAAGTCCTGTCTCAGCTAATAGAAAGGTCCCGGGACCTTCATTCTGGTCCTGACCATTGGGTGCACGGTTATCGGCCATGGCGCCGATCCGCTTGCCCCCCTAGCAATCGGTTCTGCTCTTATGGTGATGGTTTTTGCAGGCGGTCACATTTCCGGAGGGCACTTCAATCCGGCCGTTACGCTGGGCGTCTGGCTGCGCGGCAAGTGCGAGGCCAAAGATGTGGCCCCGTACATGATCTTTCAGATCATCGGGGCTGTGCTGGCTGCGTTGGTCGTCAAGTTCTTAAAGGGAGAGCCGCTGTTACACCGCTCCACCCGGCGACTGCACCTGCGCTTCTGGCGGAGTTTCTTTTCACCTTTGCCCTCGTATACGTCGTACTGAACGTCGTCACGGCCAAGGCACGTCAGGCAATTCTTTTTATGGTTTCGCGATCGGATTCACGGTGCTGGTGGGGGCGTTTTCTGTCGGCAACATTTCCGGTGGAGCGTTCAATCCAGCGGTCGCGGTGGGTATCTCGGTCCTCGGGCTGTCGTCCTGGGCGAATATCTGGATTTATCTGGTCGCTGATTTTGCCGGCGCTGCGGTGGCGGCAGGTGCTTTCAAGGCACTCAATCCAGCCGATCATGAAGATGTGCGGCGACCCAACTCAAAGGATCAACCAAAAAATCTAGCGAAGGCTGCGTGAGTTGCTGCCCGCAGGACAGCTATTCGAACACTCAATCCAAGGTTCCGTGATGAGTGGAACCCATGCCAGGAGAGGAACGAAAGAAAAGTATTAGAGAACTGTGATGGCGAGGTTGGTCTGTTATCTGGCGCGCTCGCCAATGAATACCAAAGGGCCTTCCCAAAAGAAGGCCTTTCGGTTTCTCTGTTAGAAGTTATTCAGTTTCGTTGCTCACTGCTAAGGTGCCTACGTCGCTTCCATTGCCAGCAGAGAAGACCGCTTGCACTGAAAAGGCATCGCTCGTCCCGCACACCGGGCGAACGCGACCGGCACCTCAACTGAGCGTGTCGATGAAGGAGCAATCGGTCCCATTGGAAGCGGCATCGGCAGCAGAACGCTTGCCCTGCGGCCATGGTTGCCCGTATTGGGAACAATCGTGAAGCTGTTCAGCAGCGTCTGCGTCGCGGCCCGAGTTGCCAGTTCGCTTCCCAACGCGGGAAGGAATTTTCTATCGTCTGAAGCCGCCATGCTCTTTCCGCTGTATGGGATGTCGGGCTACTCGATTGATGGATGACGACCCCAATCGAAGCGTCTGCCGAGAATGCCCTTCACAATGAGATGGTCTGTACTTGCGGTGGTTCCAACTCCAACTCCGATGTTTATCTCCCACTTGGGAGAAGTGTTGAGGTCGGTTACAACAAAGATTTGCTGTTGTTGGTAATGCAATGAGTCGAATGCCCCGAGGCGTCCATAGTCGGCGTAGTATTCGATGCCGCCGCTCACCACTCGTGTGAAGTCATAGCTCACCTTTGCACCCGGAGAAAAGCCAAGCCCTTGATGCACATCGGGGCCGTGCAACGTGCGTTCGAGTGCCGGATTCACTGCGAAATACCACCGGCCTGCGGTCTTATCAATGATGGGCCGAATCTCCCACGTCCATGTGTCAGGGGAATAGACGGCGCGTTGGTAGCCGATCTCGGTCGATAGACTGAGACCTACCGGAAGATGCCAGCTATCGGGGGCGCGGATGCGTGGGCGTATGTGATCGCCGACCCACTGCACACCGTGACTATCCTGCGAGCTGGTAAAGACATAGAAGCCGATCTCCGACCAACTCGTAATGCCTTCAGTGAGTTCGAGCGTCTCATGATCCTGATGATTGGTTGGAATGACGCCATCGATGTAATATTTCTGACCTTCCGGGGTGAAGTTGGAGTGCAATTCCGTCATCAAAGTCTTCGGCGCAACGGTGTCTGCGCCGTAAACCTGAATCTCATAGTTTCCTTGTGCTACAGAGGATCGCGCGTACAAGATGACCGCGATTGCGAGCACCGTTTTGGCAGCGAGCTTGATCGTTGAGCTACGCATAGTTGAGCACCATCATGAATCCTCGATCCATGTGATCTTGCTGATGGCAGTGCAAGAGTGTCTTACCCGGATTGTCGGCCACAAACTCTACTTCGACGGTTCCACTGGCGTGAACCAGGACGACATCTTTGCGCGGTCCTGCTATCTCCGCGCCATCTTCAAGCCGCCGAATCTCAAATGTATGCCTGTGCAGATGAATCGGGTGATCATCCATGCTCTTGTTTTTCATGACCAGGCGATAACGCTGTCCCGCCTGCAACAAAGGCGAGTGCTCTGGCGTTGAATTCTGCGGATAGCCCAGACCGTTGATCCGCCAGAGCTCTTCGTTGCCGTGCCCCTGGAACTTGGAGTCGAAGACCAGCTCGATCGTTTTTGCGTCTTGATGTTGTACGGCATCGCCTGCCCCTGCGAACTGGCGATAGTTCCATACAAGATCCTCCGGTTGCGTCCACACCGGCTTGCCGGAAGAGTTGGCGTATTCAATGACAACGCCCATTCCGCTAGCTTGAACATGCTTGCGGACTTCACCGAGTATCCATACGCCGGGATTGTTCATCTCGACAATGGCCGAGACGCGCTCCGCGGGCGCGAGCCGAAGCATGGAAACTGTCTGAGTCTGGGCTACTGAATTTCCATCCAGGGCCACCACCTTGAAGGTGTGCCCGGAGAACGAAATCCAGTGAACCTCGGTCGGGCTGCTATTGAGGATGTGCATCATGACGCGCTCGCCTTGTTTGACCTTGACTGGATCTCCAGAGCCGAGCATCTTGCCGTTGATCGTTGCGACATCGTAGACCGGGTTCATATAACCGTCGTCACTGCTCAGGAACTGCCCATTCCAGTCATGGAGTCCAAGGAGGACCTCCCGATCGTAGGCAGCTGGGTTGTCACGCGGCTCGATCAGCAGGAAACCGTGCAGTCCGCCGTACTGCGCCTTGGTGAGGTTCCTCCCCGCGAACGTATGCGTGTGATACCAGCGAAAACCTGCCGGCTTGGGGGTCATGGTATAGCGTGTAGAGGCATCTGGCGCGATCATCGGTGTGCCTTCTTCCATGGCGCCATCGATCTCTGAGGGAAGATAGAGGCCGTGCCAGTGAACGATCTCCGAATCCTTCGTCAGGTTCCGAATCTCAACAGACAGCGGTTCTCCCTCTCGCATCCGGAACAACGGCCCGGGAATTTGGCCGTTATAAGCTACGGTCCGGATGCGATGCCTTGGCGAAGCCTCTAGGGTGTAAGGTGCGATTTCAAGCGTCACGTCCACCGCCGCTCCTGCGTGGGCCGCGCCGGACAACGCAAGCGAGCCGACCGCCATTCCAGAGAGTTGCGTAAAACGCCTGCGTGTCAGTGAGGGGAGAGACACGGGATTGGGCATAGTTCTTTGTAGCTCCGATTGAGTTCAACAAAAAGCGAGTGCAGTTAGACCGGAATGGTCCTATTTCAACGTACAAACAGGATGGTGGGTTAGTTGGAAACCTGGCCAACCAGATTGAGATCCAACGCAACGTCATTCTCAGCTTTCAAGATCAAGAAGCTCGGATTCTTGAGACCCCACTGAACATAGGGAACGACGAATTGAGCCTTCGCCGTTGCCTTCGATCCATCCATGTGAATCCGTATCGGAATCGTCAGATCGTGAGGATTGCCGAGTAGGGTGAACACTCCGTTCACCTGAATGGTCGAGTCGCCAGAGGGCGGGATTGTTCCGGTGTAGGTTTTGGGCGCAAAGGAGACGGTCGTGTACTGATCCACCTTGAGAATGTCCTTGTTCATCTTCTTATCGCGGCTGTCGTTCCCGGTCTTCCCGCTGCCGGCCAGTACGGTCACCGAACCTGACATCTTAGGATTGCTGCGGTCAAACTCAATCGACCCAGATTGAATGTGAAACGTGCCGTTGACGACCTCGTGGGTTGTTTTGAGCGTCATCTTGACCTCGCTGGCATCGGGATTGACAGCGAAGGTCTGATGCTGGGCGAGTGCGGCGGGAGCGAATAGCAGCGCGAGGGCTATGACTAGGAAGGATTTCATTACATCATTTCCCCTAAAAGGTTTAACTGCCGAGAGTTGTTTTGGCGTGGCTCGATTTCAGTTGGCGAACGCCTGTGGAGCAACAGCGGCGGCCTGGGTGACACGCGTGAGTCTAGCCGTTACGCGCATCGCGCCGGGCCAGACCCTGAGGCAGAACGGCAGTACAGCGCGCGCGAGCGCGTTGTTTAAGCCGTCGGCGGCGACCTCGGCAAGACGCATCTGGGACAGCATTGCGGAGCGCAGTTTTGGCTGAAAGACCGGCGCCGGCTCCGCGGCAAGATAGGCAGCGGCGGCACGGCGGGCAGTATGCAGGGCGATGGATATGCCATCGCCTGTGAACGAGGGGATCACGGCTGCCTGATCGCCGAGACAGTAGAGCCCATCCTCAGTTGCGCAGCGGATGTAACCGTACGGGATATGAGTGATGGTGATTGGTTTATCGAGCAGCGGCTCCGCACCGTCAAGCCGCATCGCGAGGTGGGGACAGTCCTGCTGCATCTTTGCAAGAAGGCCCTCCCAGCGGAGACCTGCACCTGCAAAATACTGCCGTTGCACCACACAGCAGAAATTCGTAATGCCGTCTTCCACCGGTTGGATACCACCGTAGCCTCCGGAATAGAGCGTCAACTCGGAGGCGTCCGCCAGGTCAGCGGTCTGGGCGGCAGACAGTCGGTAATACATCTTGAAGGCGACCCATTGGTGAGGGTCCTTTGGGCGACCGTGGCCCCGCAGATCGTGCTTGCCTGTGGCGAGAAAGGCGGTTGGTGCTTCGTATGTGGTGCCGTCGTCGAGCGTAGCCTGCCAGAGGTTGGCAGTCGCGCGGCTGAGCGACTGCACACCGCGACCACGTTTAACGCGGACTCCCGCGGCGATGGCGGCGGCGATGAGCGCTGTATCCAGCGCTTTGCGCGTGAGCGAGGCTGCAGGAAAAGGCAAGGGAGCCTCCGCAGCGCGTCTGGCTGCGGCAAGGCGAACGTAATCGATGGGCACCGCGCCAAGAGTGGCCACGTCGATGCCAAGTGCATGCAGGTCTTCAAGGGCCTCACCGCTTAGGAATTCTCCGCAGACCTTATGGCGCGGTGTGGGCTCGCGTTCGATCAGCGTGACGCTTCGCCCCTTTCGAGCGAGCGCGATCGAAGCCGCACAGCCTGCCACTCCACCACCGAGGATCATTACTTCGTCTTGCAAGGCATTCCCTCCAAATTCAATGGATATCAATCAATTTGCAGCGGACTCCATCTTCCTAGTAGACGTCCACAAAACAGTTCAGCACGTCATTCTGTACAAATCGTCATTTTGGAGCCCGTAGAGCGCTGGCTGGACGAATGCACATGTCGAGGTCTAGATCTCAGAGACGAAATGTGGATCGCCTGCGTTTATGAAGATGCCCTGAAAATCTCATAACCCCTAGACGACAATCAGTCACGGCGGGTGGTGAGTTCGCGCCAGTTGAGGCCGAGGTCCACGATCAGCAGCGAGGCAAGTGTGAACGCAATCACCCCGACGGCGGATAAGACGTCGCCCAGGTGGCTCCAGTAACGCGGCCAGAGGTTGAGCACGCGGCTGGAGACGAAGGTAAAGGTAGCTGCATAGGAGCGCGCCATCCATTGGCGATGCTGTGTGATTTGGCGGTTGCGCGCGGTGATGACGGCGGCGGTGGTGCAGACCATCCAGGCGGCGGCTTGCATGGAAGTTCCGGGAAGACCCGGGCGGCCAGCTGCGAGAGCGATCCCCGTGAAGGAACCAACAAACACGGAGATGACGTAGATGCGGCCGAGGATGCGATGGAGTTGGAGGTGACGCTGGCGGATCCGCGAGGAGAAATTGATGGGGCCGATCAAAAGAGCGAGGATTCCGGCGAGTGTATGCGGGATGAGGAGATGGCGGTCGGCAATGACCTGAAGACGGTAGGCGTGGTACATCGGGTAGTCGGTGATGAGGAGCAGCTCTGAGGTAATGAAGACGAAGAGTACGGTGAGACCAAGCGAGACCCAAAGAATAGTCTTGAATCTGGAACCGGCGGAACTGGGTGCTGGCAGAGTGGAAATTGGCATTATTTGCTTCTCAGATGGTTAGACGTGATTAGATGCGTCATCAGGGGGAGGGACGAGAGGCTTCATATCTGTTAGCCTAACGAGACGCTTCAAAATAACCGACCTCACTTCCATCGCCCCACGCACAACCGTCCCGGACGCCACTTCTCCACCGTCGCCGCCTCTCGCGGGATCTCCGCCGCAGCCAGCAGGCGTACCCAATCCTCCTTCCGGAAGGCCCGCCGGAACGACACCGGCCCATCATGCCGCACAAGCCAGTGCCAACGCACCCACCCAAACATCCGACTACTCCACTCCGACCGCTCCAAATCATTGATAAACCAACCTACCTGCACGGTAGCTTCCATCCACCTCTGCAGCGCGATGATCTCCTCGTCCTCCAGATGATGTGCCATCAGCGAACTAACGACGATATCCATCGGCTTCTCCGGTCGATACACCATAGCATTGCCGGTCACCCATGTGATTCGGAGCTCCTTCGGCGTGGACTCCGCTGCCGCACGCGCCGCATAGGGATTCAAGTCGATCCCCGTTAGCTGCACAGCTATACCCCGTCTCCGTGCCCAGCTTGCAATCTGACGCAGTAGATCGCCGCCGCCACAGCCTACATCGACGATGTGTATCGGACCACGCAATCCATGCGGCAACCGCTCCAGCCATGCCAGGGTCGGCCGATAACCCAGCAGCCAGCGATTGACTTTTTCCAGACTGCGCAGGCAGTCACGGAAATCCTCATAACTACAGTCACCATCCATTAGCTCCGGCAACTCACGCGGAGAGACCCGCCGAGTGAAGTCGATCTCTACACTAGACCGCATGAAAGCGCATCCTCTCCGTTATCAGCCCCGGCCCAAACGCCATCGCACACCCACGCTGCCCCGGCCGCGCCTGCTGCATCATCCGCTGCAGCACAAACATCACCGTCGCCGACGACATGTTGCCGAAGCACGACAGTACTTCGCGCGACGCTGCCAGCGCATCCGTCGGCAGCTCCAGTCCCTTCTCTACCGCATCCAGAATCGACCGTCCGCCGGGATGCACCGCCCACAGGTCAATGCCGTCGCGCTCCGCCATCAGTTCGCCCTCATGCAGCGCGCGGCCCAGTTCTCTCGGCACCTGCCCGGAGAGCAGCATGTCGAAACCTAGCCCGCGAATCTTCCAGCTAATCAGCCCACGTGTCTCGGGCACCATCACGGCCTTGAAGCTGTCCAGCGCGAAACCCTGCTCGCGAGCAGTAACTAGGCTCGATGCCGCGCCATCGGCAAAGACCAGGAAGGAGAGCACCTGCTCCAGTTCCTGCGTCTCTTGGAAGTGCAGCGTGCACAGCTCCAGGTTGACCATCAGAACTCCCGCCTTCGGATCTGAGCGCACAATGTGCCGCGCCAGCTTCAGTGCATTGATCGCGGCATAGCATCCCATGAATCCAACCATCGTGCGCTCCACGCCCGCCGAAAGCCCGAGGTGGTCGACGATCTCAAAGTCCAGCCCCGGCGCATAGAGCCCCGTGCAGCAGGTCACCAGCACATGCGTAATAACGGAGCGTTCCTCCTCGCTCAGCGCAAGCCGGTCCACGGCCTTCCGCATCAGCACCGGAGCGCTCTGCTCAAACAACTCCATACGCCGCGCCGTGTTGGGAAAGTTACCTAGCCGATAAAACTCATTCGCGTTATGCGACGAGAGTTGGCCGGAACCTTTCTGCGGATCGAGGAACGAATAGCGATGCGCGATGTCGGCGCGGCTCACCATGCGGCGGAAGACCTTACGTAGCCGCGGGTCGGCGAGCATCTTCTCGGCGAAGACGACGAAGGTGTCATGCACATCGTGCTCTGGTACGGCAGTGGCGATGCGGTTCAGGTAAGCCGTAGTCAAGCGGAATAGGCCCTCAGCCCGGATCATCGGGATTAAATGTCGCGTTTGTGTTGTTGGGGAAGCTGGACCACGAAGAGACGACGATCCGGCGACAGTCGACTACTTGAGAGAACAGGTTCCGTATTCTCAATACAACAGCTACTCGTTGAGACGAGACCTCTGTTCTTTTGATAGCACCTTGGAGCGAGGGAA
>Ga0206863_1199_pt1 | contig 19050 bp, 15 predicted proteins | sample Alteio_BWOrgCont_41_FD_152634 | JGI IMG/M metagenome (GOLD analysis project Ga0206863, IMG submission 152634) | Enriched cells from forest soil in Barre Woods Harvard Forest LTER site, Petersham, Massachusetts, United States -... | ecosystem: Environmental > Terrestrial > Soil > Temperate forest >...
CGTCCACACAACCGTGGAGCCGGAGGCAGTAAGGGAATCTGGGATGGCACCGAGCGGACCTGCCCCGAATAGATTTGCAATCGCTGTCGCGACCTGCTGTTGCCGAGCTGGAGTATTGAGAGAAAGTACGGATGACCAGTCATCGCTAAGCAGTTTCTTGAGGTCATCGGCATGTCCAGCAAATTTCTGCGTCGTGTCGTAGATGCCAATAGCCTCTGCGACCTGCAGAGCCATATCAATGGCTGTGGATGCCTCGCCTTGCAATGCATCGACCAACTGATCGAGTGCGGCGGGCAGCAGGGATTCTGCAGCAGCGACTGCGTTGAATCCGCTGAAACTGGGAAGGATGGTGATAGTTGGTCCGGGTGATCCAAGATCAGCATGCGTAATAATGCTGAGGTTCAGTCCTGAGGAAGAAGCGCCGAAAGTGGCTGAGATTTTATTTCCGAAGATTGCTCCGCCAGGCAGCCCGGATGTAGTGACGGCAATATTTCCTGCTGGCGTGACGTGGAACTGGCTGTCGATATTGGCAGATAACTGTAACCTTACGACTCCATCGATAGGCGCTGTGGTTTGCAGCGTCAGACGAACGGGATCGATGGTGGTTCCAGTGCCTTGCGCAATGAGCTGAATAGCCACAGGAAGTTGCAACCCAGCTCCAGCAGGAAGACTGGCTTTGCTGTTAATCCACGAGAGAAGCGAATTGATCTTCGATGATATAAGTTGTGTGCCATCGCCAAGCGCATTCGTGCTTTTGAGGAATACTGCGGGCGATGTGAAGATGGTATCGATAGGTGGAAGCTGAATGTTTTCGCCGATGAGCTCCTGCAATAAGGCGGTAGCTGCTCCGGAGAAAAGAGCTCGTGGCAGGAGGTTGTTGAGTGTTGCCGTGAATTGCGTTGTGGTCGGTACCGGAACAAGCTGAAGTGGTGTGTCAAGATAGCCAGGTAGCGAGAGATTAAGGTGACTTCCATCAAAATTAAGCGCGAGGCTGCTGGCCTGAATCGTAGCCGTAAGGCTTGGAGTAAACGCAGGCAGTGAGAGCGATGAGGCGAACTGCAGATTCGCTTCGCTTCCCAGCGACCATCCGGATGAAGTGGTCGATAACCCCACGCCCCATGTTGTGGTTTTGGTGAGCTGAATCGAAAGCGGGACACCTGGTAGCGGCAATGTCCAGGACCCTGTTGCTGCACTCGTGAATCCGAAGACCCCGTTATTGAGCGCATTGATGAGCTGCGAGCCGAGATAACCAGCTGGATCTGTTTGCAGAGCGGCGAAAGCATCGGAGGAAACCCCATAGCCTCCATGCGAATCGTCGACAACGATGCCGAGGTCTTTCAACGCGAGCAAAACATTGTCGAGCGTGGAGCCGGGTGTGGGCGTTCCGATGCCGTGCAGGACTGCGCCGAGTAGCGAAGATGCTGCCGTATCTGCAAATTGCGCGAGGTCGCCAAGTCCGGCGTGATACGAGAATTGGTGCAACGCAAGGTAAGGTGTGACGCTGATGCCGCTATTGAGCGAGATGTCGGCACCCAGCTCCGCCCAGCGCACACGCACATCAAGCTGAGGAATACCGGGACCAGTAAATGGGCTAGCTGCACCGGCGAGCCAGCCTCCGGGGTTGGTAAATGCAGCACGAGCGCGGAGGATTTGTGTTGGACGCGTTGGCTCGCCCGCTGAAGTATCAAACTTAAGGCGAAAGGCATCAGCGCGCAGATTGACGTCGCTGGTGATCGTTGTTGCACTTCCTGCGATGGGGAGGTGTGCTCGGATGCCAAGCGCGAGATGCGTCGGTTTTGGAGGAGCAGGATTCGGAGCAGCCTGTTGTCCAGCAATGGCACCGAGAGTCTGTTGCAAGCTGGTGAGAAGCTGGCCACTAAGTTGACTGCCGATGGCGAGAACAGGAACGCCAGCAGTGTCGAGTCCGGCAGGGACAGTTGGATTGAATGACGAGACTGGATATGGATTCGGCGTGGGCAGAACACCCGTTGTTGCAGGCGGCAGATAACCGTCAAGCGCCGAGAATATATGTTGCAGCGCAGAGATGTTCTGGTCTGTAGAAACTCCGGAAGGGATAATCGATTGCAGGATGCGCAATGCATTGGCCATCGACTCATCTGTGAGAAAAGGCAGCCCTGCGCCAAGATGCGGTGTGCCAAGGGTAATCAGTCCGTGCACGTTTGCGGCGTTTGCGGCAGCATAGAGGCGCGCTGCAATGCCAGCTATTGAATGCGCGACGAGCGTAATTTTTTTGCCAGGGCGAAATTGCTGCAGCCTGGTAACTATGTTTCCAATTTGTGTAACTTGCGAAGTTACATTCCCACTGCCGTCGTCCTTAAGGTCAGCCGTGTAATAATCCCACACCGCATTGCCTATGCCGCTCAGGGCAATCGTAGTGGGATCGACATTAGCTTGACGAAGATTGAACGTTGCCGCGGCATCGGTTGTGCCATGTAGATTGCTATTCGCGAGTAGCGTATTCCAGATAGTGTGATTGCTGAAAGCCGGGCCGAGTAAGAGCACAGTGCGCTGGCCCGCTGACCCGCCTGCCCAGGTGTCGATCTGCGACAGTATCTGACTGATGGCTTGCGGATCCATTGGCTGTGACGAATGCGATGAGGTAAGAGTCGTGCCTGCAGTCCAGTCTGCTGACGTGGGTACCTGCGAAGCGGACGGAACCACACCATCTGTAGAGGAAAGATGTGCTGCAAGCTGCGTGAGAGATGTGACGAGCGCGGAGTTATCGGCAGCGACTAGCGCGTTACGTAGAGTGGGCACATAGTTGGCGAGACTCGATGTCTGTGTGAGCAACGAGGCAAAATCTGTCGTCCCGTGAATGAGCCCTGACAATGTATTGGCCCATGCGGCTGGCGGAGTCGTCAAATCGCCTTCCGCAGACTCAAGCCAAACAAGCGCATCGATACTCGCAGAGGCATTGGTGGAAAGTGGAAGCGTCCACGGATCGTCGTAGACACCAGAGCCTGTGATGTTGAGCGGTACTGCGGGTAAGGCGCCATCAGGAACGGAAGGCAAAGCGTCGGACAGCAATGCACGGAACCACGGAAGAGCGTGCAGCAGGAAGGGTGTTTCGTCGGCGGTGACATTAAGTGCGAGCGATTGAAACCAATTACGCAGCGCTGTAAAAGGATCCGTAAAGAGCGAGCCTGCTACGCCAGGATCAGCCAGTTTAGGCCAGTCCGCCGGAAGTCCTTTGAGTTGGCCATGCAAACCGAGCAGCGCAGAGAGTGCAAACGATGGCATGCCACCGAATTCAAAGACGAGGCGCGTAATCAGCAGACGAAGAACGTCTTCGATATCGGGAATAGGAACTCCCAAAGATGCGGCTACGGCAGATGGATTCGAGAAATCAAGAGCAACCGTTGGCGGGAAGTGGAGGCTGGCAATCTGTTTTGTTTCACCTGCGGCACTGAGTTGCAGATTGGTAAATTGCGCGTTCCAGCTAACCGGCTTACCCAAGCTCCAGTCAAGCGAACCCTGGATGGTATCGGCTGATAGCGAAATGCCTCCGACTTGCGGAATCGTGGGCAACGGAGAAATATTGGCCGTGAGATGCTGTGCACCAAGAACAGATGCTCTAGGTGCTCCAGACTGTGGTAGATCAAGCGTGAATAGCTCAGCCTTCCATGTAGCAGCGACAGGAGCGACGTTGAGATTCGACATCAAGCCGAAGCGCAATTGCTGCACGTCTGCTGCGTTGCCGCTGGTCTGGGCATTCCACGCTGTAAGCGATAAGGCGATGTCGCCAGTCGATGCTAGCGCGACTTTCCATGGATCGGCTGCAGTACCGCTTCCGGATGCAGTCGAAGCAATACCAGCAAGGGCAGCAGCCTCTTCCAAAAGATGCGACCAGGAGTGCGTGTTGTCGAGCAACGCTGCACGATGAATTTGTCCGATTGCTGCGAAGGGGTTGGAGGCAAGTAATGGTGCACTGTTGACGTCGAGCAGGTGCGGAGAAGCTGGATCATTGACAGGCGCAACTAGTCCGGCAAGAGCAGCAAGGTGACGAGCAGTTCCGGTCCCGAGTTCACTGGCAAGTGTCTGGCGCAGCGTATCGCTGAAGTCGGCAGCAACACTGTTGATATTGGTGAGGTCAATAGTGGCGTAAGGCTGTTGGCCAAGAAACTGTACATTGTCCAGCTCAAGCATTGGCTTGAGCGTGGAGCCGTTGAAGGTGAATCCGGCAAGGAAAGTCTGCACACTGAACTGCGCAGTGTTGACGAGGGGAGTCCCATCACCCGGGGCTTGAATAAGAACGGATGCGGATGGCAAGACGCCTGCGTGCGCTGCGCCTGCAAGGGGGATAGACGCAAGAACGGCGTTTGCTCCCACCTGCACTTTGCCACTCGTTGGAATGAACTGAAATTCCAACCCAAGATCAAGTGTCTGTGTGGCGCCACTGGTGAGATGCGAGACGGTGACGTAAAGTCCGGAATTAGTAGAACCTCCAGGCACGGCAAAAAGCTCCACCTTCCACGGATCGGCAGATGTGCCTGTACCCACGATTGTCGGAGCGTTTGTGCCAAGCAGTCCGGCAAGATGTTCAAGCCATTCGGTAATGCCAGGTGTCGCGCCTTCGAGCATCGACAAGAACCAGTTCTGAAGCGGCTGCGGCCCCTGTGTGAGTTCCGTGAACGGGAACATCGGCACCGGATTACCGGAAAGGCCAAGAAGCGGAAGCAGATGATCCTTGATCGGATCGGGACCTGTAATTTGTGAGACTCCCTGCTGTACTAATCGCAAAACAATAGGAACGATCTCACTGCCGAAGTTGGTTGAATCGAGCGTGATGTCTTGCGGTCCTGCACCGAGATCGAATTGTTCGAACGTAACTGTGACTAGCGGGACGGCAACCGGATTGAACTGGAATTCAAGGGATACATCGATGGCATCAAGCTTGATCGTGCTGTTGAGATTGACGTCGACTCGAAGTGCCACTTCCAGTTTCCCCGTTGGCGCGCCAGCAATGATGCTGATATTGCTGCCGCTCGAAGTGAAAAGAGGCAAGTGCGCACGAAGCGACGCATCAGGAGCAGTGGCGGAATGGAATTCTCCGGCTACGCCAAAGGTCACATTGGAGCTATCTTCTTTAACCGTGAGGTACACGTTGCCGCGCGGCTGCGATGCAAGCAGCGGATGCCAGCTCTCATCCGAAGGAACACCTACGATCTGCGCAGGAGTGATGAGTGCGTTCAGCAAGGCATTGAATGCGTCGCGCTGATCAGCGTGGGAAAAGATCTTTTCTAGATTTCCTAGAGGATCGCCAAACCAATCCCAGTTAAATCCTGAGTCATTGATGAGGCCAAGGGCTTTGGCGAGGTCTTGAAGTTCGGTCCCGAGGTCCTGCGTATTCATGATTGCACCGCCGCTGAGACCATGGCGACTGCGGGTTCTCCTGCGTGGAAGTTAAGCATGCCATTGGCAATGCTGATGCCGTTAGGAGCCTGCTGGCGCTCAAAGGCGTGCTGCTTCGACATGTTGAGCATGGAGGCCCACATTGCCGATTGCAGAACGTGTCCCCAGCGCGCAGCGAGAAAACCATTGCCACGTGGCAAATCATCAGTTGTCGCAATAAGCCCAGCGCCGTCTGCACCATCACTGACGGAAAAGGCCATAACTAGCGGCTGACGGCCTGTCTGATCAGTTTCAAGATCGACAGAGACAAGGAGGCAGCCGTTCTGTAGGCGTACCTGTGTACTTTCAAGATGAACGAGAACTTCATCGCCTTGATCCACCCAGATAACGGGACCAGATGGCGGAGTGGGAGGAGGCTGACTGCCATCTGCTGGCGTACCAACAAGCTGTAGGCTGAGCGCTGGCGCAAGCTGCGCAGGTGTGTATGAGTCTTCAATCTGTGGAGGTGGGCAACCGGGATCTTTCGGCGGTGGAGGCGTTGCCTGCGCCGGCGGATATTTCCTGCGAATCCAGAAACCTATCCAGAGGCCAAGTAGAAACACGATGAGCAGCAATACCAGAAACAGCATGGAAGCTCCTGCGGACAAAAGAAATGCAAAGAGAAAAAATAAGGACGGAGGAGAACTGCCAGCATGTCCAGAGGTTGGTGCGAAATATTTCAGGCCGTGTGAATCGCGCCTTTATAGCACATGTTCTGTGGTACGAATCAACTGAAAATCATTTCAAGGGAAATTATTTTTGATCGGCGTATACCGTCGAAGATCTCTTATCTCCTTGTTGTGACGTTACTTATACTTATAGACATTCGCCCATTTGTGATGAGTTGGCGCGCCAGATTACGGTGTTGCTTTTGACTTATTTAGCGCTGACCTCGGCGAGATATTTCGATACGCAGCGAAGCTCTCTGGAACTGAACGTTCATGGATCCGAGACTTATCGCGGCGATTATCCTGCTGCCTCAGATGGTCATCGTGATCCTCATCGTGCTTGCGTTGCGGAGGGGAGGGCGCTCATCGGGTCAGGTGCCTGCGTCGCTCGGCGTCGCGACGCCATCCCCGGAGTAATAGGGCTTCCGCGTGGGACGGGCCTATCTGTACCGAAAAACGCGTAGGGTTTACCGATTTCCAGTGGGTGACTTTCCACTTGGCCGAAAAGTCGGCATATCGTTCAGTCGGGAGCCATGAACTACGTCACAAGCACTTCAACAGATAGCCGGTTAATCGTCCATCTGAATCATTTCCGGATTGCCTATCAAACGGCTACTTTGCCATCACTCAATAATCTTGTCGATTGGTAGACTCTTGAGATGAGCTATCCAAGACACCTGCCGCTTTTCGACGAGAGTGTGCGGCGGGGGGCCTGGAGTGAGCGTATGATCGCTAGCGAGTATGCCGTCCATTACTCCAGCTTTGAGGAGTCTCCTGGCAGTGCACTGCATTGCACGGTGTTTGGCAATCTCAGGGAAGCAGAGGCATACGCCCAACAGCAAGTAAAAGCGAGACCCTCCCTTCGTTGCACGATCTACGACCACCATGGTCTGATAGGGCCTCCTCTGCGGGATATCCGAGGTAGCAATTTCAAAGACGAGAGTGATCTCTTACCGCGCGTTCGGAGATGGATCGGATCGCTGCTGTTTTTCGGGGGTCTCCTTTTGACGAGTAGGTGGTGATCCGAGATGCCAAAACGAAATTCGACGGGAGATTCGAGATCCTCCGCGGCGATCCAATGTTCATCAGGACCCGCATATGTGCAGGAAACACTGGGCCAAACATCTGCCGGGCGATCCGAGTTCACCACTCGGAAATCAGACCATGGTTCTTTGCTACAATCGGGACATTTGTATCGGCATGGAGTTTAATTCTCCGCGCGCCGATTGGAGATTCAATGAGTAAGTTTTTGGAAGCGATTCAAGAAAATCGCAAGTCAATTCTGCAAGATTGGGTGCAACGCCTCAAATCCGTTGATCGGCGACGGGACTTACTCGACGATCGCGAGCTCGATACTGACGCAAAGAATGTTCTTTCGGCGATTGCCGACGTTCCGGCAGGGACCTTGCCTGAAGACCTCAACGCGGCAGGATGGCAGCCGCTAAAAGAGCTTCTCACGAACCTTTCTGTTTCGCGTGCGGCCAAGGGATTCACCCCATCTGAAACTGCAATTTTCGTGCTTTCCCTCAAGCCGTCGCTTTTCACGGTTGCGCGCCAGCAATGGGGCAAAGATGCAGGCGAGCTGTTCCTGGAGATTTCAGCGATCAATGACTATGTCGATAAACTGGCCCTGCACACGACGGACAGCTACATCCACGGAAGAGACCAGGTCATCGCACGGCAGCAGGAGGAGATGCTTGAACTCTCCACCCCTGTCGTGACGCTGTGGGACGGCATCGTTGCTTTGCCGCTGATTGGAACTCTGGACAGTGCTCGCACGCAGGTAGTCATGGAATCACTGCTGCAGGCCATCGTGCAGACGAACTCCCGCTTCGCGATCATCGACATTACGGGTGTGCCTACTGTCGATACCCTCGTCGCCCAGCATCTATTAAAGACAATTACTGCTGCGCGCTTGATGGGCGCCGAGTGCATCCTGAGCGGTATCCGTCCGCAAATCGCACAGACCATTGTCCATCTGGGAATTAACCTTGAAGATGTGATCACCAAGTCGAAGCTGGCCGACGCATTTCGACTTGCACTGGAGCGCAGCGGCCGCAAGGTAGTGCGAGTGGACAAGTCTAACGGCGCGAACACGACCAGCCCGCGGGGAGTCTAATGGAACGAATCCCTATTTTGCGGATGGGAAATTATCTGCTGGTAACCATCCAGGTAGATATGCACGACAAACTCGCGCTCACTCTCCAGGACGATTTGACGAATCGGATTATTGAAGCAAATGCAAAGGGAGTCCTGATCGATATCTCTTCTTTGGAGATTGTCGATTCCTTCATCGGTCGAACCTTAGCCAATATCGCGTCGATGGCCAGGGTGCTGGATGCCGAGACCGTCGTGGTAGGCATGCAGCCTGCGGTGGCTATCACATTGGTTGAACTGGGGATGTCCTTACCGGGCATCCGCACCGCTCTCAATGTGGAATCGGGCATGGAGTATCTGCGGGAAACAGTGGAGGACCACGAGGAGAGCGATGGCGATTTCGGGGACAGTACAGAAGACTGAAACGGTCCCCATCGTCAGTTCCTCCGATGTGGTACTTGTGCGGCAACGCGTTCGAATCTGGACGACTGAGATGAAATTCAGTCTGGTCGAGCAGACCAAGATCGTCACCGCCGCCAGCGAGCTTGGACGGAACACACTCGAACATGGTGGCGGGGGATCGCTTGAACTGGCGCTGGTCGTCAATGGTGCGCGCCAAGGTTTGCGGTTGCGATTTTCTGACAAGGGGCCGGGAATTGTCGACATTGCGCTGGCGATGAAAGACGGTTACACCACCGGATCAGGACTCGGGCTGGGATTGGGCGGCAGCAAGCGTTTGATGAACGAGTTTGAAATTGATACCAAACCGGGCGACGGCACGACCATAACTACCATCCGATGGAAATAATGAGGCCAACAAGCCGTACGATTTCCATTAGCCCGAACGATTTGACCCAGACCGGCAATGCCCGCCGGCAAGCCATTTCACTGGCCATCGCAGCAGATTTCGATGAGTTGCGTCAGGGCCAACTTGGCATTATTGTGACCGAAGCTGCGCGCAACATCGCTGCGCATGCCGGTCAGGGGGAAATCATCCTTACCCCCTGGAACCATGGCGATCTTGCCGGAATCGACGTTCTGGCGCTGGATCAGGGCAAGGGCATCGAAGATGTTTCGGCCGCGCTGCAAGACGGCTACTCCACGGGGGGAACGCCAGGAAATGGTCTCGGGGCCATGTCCAGGCTTGCCGGCACCTTTCAAATTTATTCCTCTCCGGGTAGCGGGACGGCGGTATTTGCGCGCGTCTTACGAACTGCCCAGGATGTTGAAAGTGAAGCGCAATCGTACGGAATGAGCTCGATTTCGCTGCCGATCATCGGGGAATCGATCTGCGGGGATGCATGGAGCGTCGAGTATCGCCCAGGACGAAGCCTATACATTGTCGCCGATGGCCTCGGGCATGGACCAATTGCCGCTGAAGCAGCCCAGGAAGCGGTCAGAGTCTTTCATCAAGCCGCGAATCAAACCCCGGAGCAAATTTTGGGCGAAATTCACAGCGCCTTGAGCAAGACACGAGGAGCCGCAGTCTCCATCGCGGAAATTCTTCCCGAAAAGGCAGTTCTGAACTACGCAGGGGCCGGCAACATCGTGGCCGCAATTTGTTTCAACGGCAAGACGAGAAGTATGGTTTCCATGAACGGAACGCTGGGGCATTCAGTTGGCAAATTCCAGCAATTCTCTTATCCCTGGGAAAAGACCTCTGCTCTGATCATGCATTCAGATGGACTTGGGACTCGCTGGAATGTAGAACAGTACCCTGGGCTGGCTTCGCGGCACCCATCCCTGCTGGCAGGCGTACTTTACCGGGACTTCTGCCGGAAGCGCGACGATGCTACGATCTTAGTTTCGCGCATCTAGGTCATGACCAACATTCGGGCTTTTTCCATTTTTACGCTTCGGTTACGCCATGAGCGGCATGTAGTCCATGCCCGTCAACGCGCGCGAGAGATCGCCGCGCTCCTCGGTTTCGAGCACCAGGAACAGATTCGATTGGCGACAGCAGCATCCGAGCTGGCCCGTAACGCCTTCCGGTATGCGGTAAATGGGACGGTTGAGTTTTTGGTTCAAGATGCGAACCCCCAATTGTTCATGATTTCGGTTACGGATTCAGGCCCCGGAATCCCCAACCTTTCTGAAATTCTCGATGGGCGCTATGTATCCCGGACAGGCCTCGGAAAAGGCATCATCGGCACAAAGCGTCTGATGGACCACTTTCAGATCAGCTCTTCAGCCGAGGGGACGCGAGTGGAAGCCGGCAAATTGTTGCCGCAGATGGTGCCCCTGGTAAATGCGGATGGCATACGCAAGATCACAACCGATCTGGCAACACGGAATGCAACCGATCCCTTCGACGAAGTAGAACGCCAGAATCAGGAGTTACTGAAGACGCTCGCTGAGCTCAGGGAAAAACAGGATCAGCTTGCAGAGCTCAACCGTGAGCTCGAGGACACGAATCGCGGAGTGGTGGCCCTCTATGCGGAACTGGATCAGAATGCTGACGATCTGCGACGCGTTTCGGAACTTAAGACCAGTTTTCTCTCGAATCTCTCTCACGAATTCCGAACTCCGCTGAATTCGATCACGTCTTTGTGCCAATTACTGAAGAGTCGATCGGACGGAGATTTGTCTGCTGAGCAGGAAAAGCAGGTGGTCTACATTCAGCGATCGGCAACCGAGCTTACAGAGCTGGTCAATGATCTTCTTGATCTGGCAAAGGTAGAAGCGGGAAAAATCGACGTCAAGCCGAAGCACTTCGAGGTTCAGGACGTCTTTGGCGCATTGCGCGGGATGCTGAAACCGCTTCTGACTGGCAACAGTCTCGAGTTGATCTTTGATGCCGATCCGGAGCTCCCTCCTTTATATACAGACGAAGGCAAACTGTCCCAGATACTTCGCAATCTGATCTCGAATGCTCTGAAGTTTACTCGCCGGGGCCACGTCCGGCTTAGCGCTCACCTGGAAGGTGCTGGATTCATAGTTTTCCGGGTGTCGGATACGGGGATCGGAATTGCTCCGTAGGACCAGGAACGAATTTTTGAGGAGTTCGTCCAGATTGAGAGCGAATTGCAAGCCAAAGTGAAGGGCACCGGTCTCGGCCTGCCTCTTTCCAGGCGCATGGCAGTACTACTTGGCGGGACCATCACCCTCGAAAGCGCGGTCGGTGTCGGTTCAACCTTCAGCGTTACATTGCCCATTTCCTTTGGCCAGCCTGAGCCAACCCATGTCGTCCAAACGCAACTCCCACAGTCCATGGGCCCGACAATCCTCTTCATTGAAGACAACCAGGATACGAGTTTTGTTCATGAGTCCGCGCTCAGAGCAAGCAACTACCGCTTACTTTTCGCTGCCAATATTCCAGAGGCTCGAGCAGCGATGAGAAAGTCGACTCCAGCCGTGGTCGCTCTTGACCGTTTTATTGATGGGGAAGATGCACTGTTCTACATCAAGGAATTGAAGGAGCAGGGATACGGTGGCCCCATAGCGGTCATCAGCGTTATCGACGAGCCGCAGGCGGCGCTTGGCGCAGGCGCTGATGTTTTTTTGGCAAAGCCCGTCGCGCCCTTTATTTTGGCGAGTACCCTGCGCGAATTGATTGAGGGACGGAGTTCCCACACCGTCTTGTTGGTAGATGACGACGAGGTAACGCGCTACGTGCTGGGAGAAGCGCTGGCCAAGCTGGGATATAGCGTCGTCGAGGCACGTAACGGACGCGAAGCCATCCGAATCATGGAAACTAACATCCCAACCGGCATGTTCCTGGATATTGTCATGCCCGATCTCACAGGCTTCGAGGTGCTCCGTGAGATGAGGCACGATCCCTCGACGAAGGACATTCCGGTGGTGATTCACACATCAAAAGAGCTCTCTGCGCAGGAAGTAGAATATCTTTCGAGCATGGGAGCGGTGATCTTTCCAAAACGAGAATTTGGTGGCGACAGCAGCACGGAAAAGCTACGAGAGATTCTCGCTACTGTTGGAATTGGATAGTGGCTTCGAAACAGATCACCGTGCTCGTCGCCGACGACCGGCCGGCGAACCGCTATACGACAGCCCATGCGCTGAAACGAGCCGGCTTTGCGGTGATCGAAGCGGCTACCGGCAAAGAAACGCTGGAATTGTCGAAACAGCTTCCGACCGCGATTGTCCTTGATGTGAAGCTGCCGGACATTCTTGGCTACGAAGTGTGCCGCCGCATTAAAGCCAACGCGCAGACCAGCCACATTCCCGTACTTCAATTGTCGGCTGCATTTCTCAGCAATGAGAGCAAGCTATATGCCCTGGAAAGCGGCGCTGACGCATATCTAATTCAACCAGCCGATCCAATTGTGCTGGTCGCAACCGTCAAATCGCTGGTCCGCCTTCATCGCGCTGAATCTCAGGCCCAGATTGCAGCCAAACAATGGCAGGCCACCTTCGACGCATTGAACGAAGGCGTTGCGATGATTGACTCCGCAGGCGTCGTCCAGCGCTGCAATCGCTCCATGACTGAAATCTTCGGCAAGTCCTATGGCGAAATTGAGGACAGCCCTCTCGTGGATCTGATTCAAAACCGTTTTGCTTTTATGCTGCCCTTTCACGATGCGAACACGACGCGGGAAGTGCGGTTCGAGAATCGATTTTTCCGATTTAGTCTTGACTCGGTCTATTCCCAGGGTCAGTTGACGGGCAGCATCTTCATCGTTGCCGAAACGACCAAAGAGAAGCTCGCCGAAGAGGCTCTGCTCATCAGCGAAAGGCTTGCCGCCACCGGCCGCATGGCGCATACCATCGCGCATGAAATAAATAATCCTTTGGAAGCGATCACAAATCTCGTTTATCTTGTGCAACACTCGCTCGACCAACCAGACATCGCACAGCAATATATAAACTCGGCCGCGAGTGAACTCGACCGGGTCTCACGCATCTCCAGGCAGATCCTTTCATTCAACCGGGAATCGTCCCCGCCCGTTGAGATTCGCATGGATGAGATTATCGACGACGTACTTGCCTTGAACAATCGAGCTATCGTCGACAAGGCCCTGCGTGTGCAGAAGGACTGGGCCTGCTCGCGGCCCATTCATGGATTTCCGGCCCAACTGCGCCAGGTTTTTTCCAATCTGATTCGCAATGCCGTCGAAGCTTCCCATCCCGAGGGGAAACTACGGATCAAGATTTCTCCGAGCAGGCTGGGCAGAACTCAGAGCGAACCCGCCGTCAGAGTCACAATTGCGGATTATGGGGTGGGCATTCCTGCCGAGAATATCAAACGGATTTTCGAAGCGTTTTTCACAACGAAGGACCTCAAAGGATCCGGCGTAGGCCTTTGGCTCAGTTCCACGATCGTCCACGAGCATGGTGGACATCTTCAGGTGCGCAGCAGAACACGGCTTCCTCTGCCGGGTACATGCATGTCTGTTGTGCTTCCTTGTAGATCGATGAGCAAGGAAAAACCATACAGTATTAACTGACAGTGCCAGTAGTTGAAAAGTGTCTATGGAAGCCCGTCGCATTGAATGCATGAATTGAGTTTGCAAATCGCCCGGAACAAGTTTCCGATAAACCGGCTTGGCGGAGATTAGAGTCTAGGCTGTCCCCGCGAAACCAACTGGACACAAAGGCGACAATATCGACAAGTGGATGCCCTTCCGCTGGTCATGAGCGCTTTGGCACTCGTTGATAACCGAAACACTGCATCTCTCAAGCGCTGCGCTACGCTTACCTTCGGCTCTCTGTTCTCAGTTCTTAGGCATTTTTTCCATGCCTCTGCCCGGATTATCCGCGTGGACGGACTCGGGCGTCGAAACCGCCCCCAAAGCGAGATAATCATCAAAGCGGACGAATTGCCCATCCAGTGCTCCGGCGTTCGGGTGAGAATGCAAGGTGAACAGATGCACCCACAACTGCAATCAGCGTGAAAACAACTTTCCTAGGGCATATTAGACAAGCGAAAGAGCGAGCGAAGTTTGAGGAAGATTCCTGCTCATCGTCTTTTGCGCCTCAGTAGTTCCGTTGCGACCTTTGAGAGTAATTTAAAGTGTTGAGCGATTTCTTCCGAAAAGGAGATAGACCAGGATCAGTATCAAAATGATGTCGATAGCTCCGCCACCGTAATAGCCAACGCCTAATACCCTCCACCGCCAAATGCGAGGATGAGAACGATCAGGATGATAATTAGCACTATTTCCCTCCAAAGTGGTGTGGACTTCGTTGCTAGAGCACTGCCCGAGTTGCACGTCGAACGAGCTCGGGTGTGATTCCATAAATGAGATGCGCAGCCCAAGGGGAAACCTGAGCTCTTATCGGCTGATCTATAGGCGACGGACCGACTTTGAGGGCCGGCACGGCAACCAGATCGGCACCAGTGAAGAGAATAGAGCCAAACGTTGTTCCAAACCCTGAACGCACCCCGGGCCACAGTTCGGCAAGTCCGCCGTAGATAGCGCCCATGAATGCACCGAACGCGTAATGCACCGCGGGACCTGCTTTTTCACGCTGCGCCCAGCTTAGGTGCTGGCCGCCCGTTACAGTACTCACAACTGCATCAGCGGTCTTCATTGTCGCGTCCTCTTTTGGATCTTCACTCTGAATCGCATCGCGTTCGTTTGCTTCTAGAGACTGAACGGCTTGTTGTAACTTTGGACCAGGACCTGTCATGAACTCGTTCATCACCCAGGCTGCCACGAGCCCACCTGCCAGCCCAGCCAGGATCCCTCGAACTATATGCCGTTCCTGAATCATGGGAAATTTTCCTCTATCCGTCTCAAGATTTTTGGATGCGTTTGTTCACAACGCAGTTAGCTCAACGACTAGTCGTGTTCTTGGGAACAGGACAAATCGCACGCCATCGTTGCGAGATTCTCGGAGGAACTGGGCTTTGTCCACGTAACGCACCCATTTTGTCGTAATCGTTCCCGAGGGGGACTTGACAATTGCGTCTGAAAGAATGCACATCCCTTGGAAAGAGGTTCCGCAGCTCATCGCGGCGCACGGAGACTCAGATTGATTTCAGGAAAACAACGTGCCTGCCAATAGCACTTTCTGGCTCAAGGGCTCGCGATACCTCACGAAGGTATTCTTTGTCCTGGTCGAGCATGCCGAAATCGTAGAGAGGACGGTCAGTGCAAAGATGGCATCGAGGAACACGCACACAATATCCAGCGTCTCAAGGCGGTCAGGGCTACCTGTGCCGCCTGCAGCATAAAGTAGTTGTTGACGGTCAGTCTACAAAACAACGTCGTCGTTGAGGGTCAGCGCGGTGTTTGGCGGATGGCTTTGCTGCCGATGTTTAAAGCTCCGTCTCTGGAATGCAAGCACCTCCCCCTATTCGGTGATTCCTGATATGCGTTTGTCAGCGAGTTGATCCCAGGTGTTTGCACGGCTAGGTTCGCGAGAGTTGTCAAGCGCGAAGTTGGCGCGGTTCACTATCGATGAGCCGCGCATAGCTGTATACCGCTGAAGGTCGGGTACGACCCTCCTAATAATGGGCGGGAAATCCGCCTTGTAAGTCGCTACATCGACCGAAAGGGAATCTGAGCTCTATTGAACGCATAGCACGGAACCTGCATCCTACTGCCCAGCACGACCGTTCGCAATAATTCCCCGGAGTACCTTATGGTCGATATGCTGGCTGCCGTTACCGGTGCTTCGAGTCGCATCGGTCTCTCTCTTGCGAGGGTCGCTCCACGCGGGGCCGTAGATGCCGCAACCAAAGCCTTTATTCTTTGCTTTGCGCACAGCCTGCGATATGAACTACGAGACACAGATGTCACCGCAACGGCTCTGCAGCCCGGACCTACCTATACCGATTTCTTTCACGGTGCGGGCATGGATGACGCGAAGGTAGGCAGCAAAGGCAAGAAGCAAAGCGATCCCGAAGAGGTAGCAAAAGACGGTACAGACGCCTTCTTTGCGGGGAAGGACCGTGTCTATTCGCATTCCTTTGCGACGAGGTTTGAAGGCGCCGTAGCTAACGTTGTTTCGGGTTCGGTAAATGCATCGATGCACGAGAAGCATGCCAAGCCACTCAATAGTGAATAATCTCGCCTCCATAAGCAGAGGCGATCAAGGAGGGTCTCATGGAACGTGCGCTGAGCGAAAAGCCAAACGCGGAAAAGGTTTCACAATCCGGGGTTGCTGGAATCGTCCTGGACGGACACTATCTTCCTCCACCGGTTGATAAAGATGGAAAGCAATGGGTAAGAACGAGTGCTCTTATTCTTAGACCTCCCTCTGAACTCTATGAGTTATGGAGGGATGTCGAGAAGGCGCCACTATGGCAGGAGCAAATTACAGAGGTGCGCGTGACGGGACCAAAGACCTCGCATTGGATCATGTTGACAGGGGATGATTCCGGTAAATCCATCGAGTGGGATTCGGAGGTGCTGAACGATGAGCCTGACAAAGGCATCGCATGGAGCTCTGTCGAGGGTGATTCTAACAATGCTGGTGAGGTGATCTTTGCGACTGCGCCTGGCGAACGGGGCACCATCGTCACAGTTCTGCAGGAGTTTCGGATGAGTAAGTTGGCAAGCGCATGGGAGACTCTGACGGGACGCAATCCGAAACAAGTCATCATTGAAAATCTTCGCCATTTCAAAGCTCTGGCGGAGACGGGAGAAATTCCCCGCATCGAGGGTCAGCCTCATGGCCCTCGAAGAACAACCGGGAAGGCAAAGAAATCACTCTATGGCGAGACCATCGCGACACCGACAGGCGGTCAGCGAACCGCCGGTTAATACACCTGGTGAGTCTCGCTCGAAGCCGGAGAAATAAGGAGTCTGATATGAAAGCAGTTTGCTGGATGGGTACAAGTGATGTTCAAACACTGACGGTGGAAGACCCCGCAATTCTTAATCCGCACGATGCGATTCTGAAAATCACACGCACTGCGATCTGTGGATCGGACCTACACCTTTACGATGGATTTATTCCCACGATGGAGTCCGGTGACATACTCGGTCACGAGTTCATGGGCATCGTGGAAGATGTGGGTAGGGAAGTCACGAACCTTCAACGAGGGGATCGCGTCGTCGTCCCTTTCACGATCGCCTGCGGAGACTGTATCTTCTGCACGAAGAAGATCTGGTCGGCTTGCGATAATACCAATCCCAATGCTCACTTGATGGAAGCTGCTTACGGGTATTCGGGATCGGGTCTTTTTGGCTATTCTCACATGATGGGTGGATACGCTGGAGGACAGGCCCAGTATGTACGGGTGCCATTCGCCAATGTTGGGCCATTGAAGATTGAAAGTGATCTGCCCGACGAGAAGGTCTTATTCCTTTCCGACAGGGTACATGGCCGCCGAAAACGCTCAGATTCAAGAAGGTGACATAGTAGCGGTCTGGGGATGTGGCCCAGTTGGAATCTTCGCTATCGCCAGCGCCTTCATGCAAGGCGCGGCTCGCGTCATTGCGATCGACAGAGTGCCCGAACGACTCGATATGGCGCGAAACTTCGGAGCGATTACAGTGGACTACTCAGAGGAGGAGGTGAATGTCCTCACTGCGATCAAAGATCTAACGGGTGGGATGGGGCCAGACTTCTGCATCGATGCGGTCGGCCTTGAGGCACATTCTAGTGAGTTGCAGGGGTTCTACGACAAAATTAAGACCGCGGTAATGCTCGAGACGGACAGGCCAAGCGTGCTGCGTCAGGCGATTCAGGCAGTGCGTAAAGGTGGAACTGTATCCATTCCCGGCGTCTACGGCGGCCTTCTCGATAAGGTGCCTTTCGGTGCCGCCTACGGCAAGGGCATAACCATGAAGATGGGTCAAACTAACATGCATAACTATATGCGACCCCTGCTTGAGCGCGTGGAAAAAGGACAGATCGATCCAAGCTCTATCATCTCCCACCGCCTCACGCTGGACCAGGCTCCTGAAATGTATAAGGTGTGGCGCGATAAGCGCGAAAGCGTAACGAAGATCGTTATTGACCCATGGGCCGAAAGAGCCGCATAGACCTACTCCTTGGAGTTCTTACTATGGCGAAGACACACGATCCCCGAGATGCAGGACCAAAGCCACCTTTTCCGCAGCAACCGCAAACGCACCCTGGTGCCGTGCGTTTAATGGACCCGCCCGCCGATCATGGTGAAAGACCTACGAAGGCGCAAGCAAGCTACAAGGTCGAGTGGCCATTGTCAACGGTGGAGATTCTGGGGTTGGCCGTGCTGTGGCCATAGCCTTTGGGAAAGAAGGCGCTGATATAGTGCTCTCCTTCCTGCCTGAAGAGCAGACTGATGCCGATGACGCTGCTTCGGTGATTGAAAAGGCTGGCGCTCGAGTTGTGAAAGTGGCAGGAGATATCCAACAAATCGAAACGATTGATAAACTGATTTCCGCTGCGGACAATCACTTTGGCCGCCTAGACATCGTCGTCAATAATGCCGGATATCAGATGTCGCATGAGAACATCCCGGAGGTTTCGCTGGAGGAGTTGGACCATACATTTCGCACGAATGTCTTTGGAACATTCCTATTGAGTCGGGCTGCGCTTAAAAAACTCCCTCCCGGCGGAGTAATCCTTAATACCACGTCCATTCAGGCATACGATCCCAGTCCCCAACTCGTAGCCTACGCTGCCACGAAAGCCACCATTTTAAGCATGACCAAAAACATTGCAGAACTAGCGATCAAGCAGGGTGTTCGCGTAAATGCAGTCGCGCCGGGTCCGGTGTGGACCCCACTCATCCCTTCGACGATGCCAATCGAAAAAGTAAAAACATTTGGCGCTAATACCGGGTTTGACCGGCCGGCCCAACCAATAGAGCTAGCAAAGATCTTTGTATTTCTAGCTTCGGACCATGCCAGTTACGTTACAGGCGAGGCCTATGGAGCGACTGGGGGACGAACTCCTTATTGAGATCCGATACTTTTAAAGGAGGCTGCAGCTGTTTCCTGGGTTCACGACGCGTTCGCCAACTGCAAAG
>Ga0206863_1200_pt1 | contig 18902 bp, 16 predicted proteins | sample Alteio_BWOrgCont_41_FD_152634 | JGI IMG/M metagenome (GOLD analysis project Ga0206863, IMG submission 152634) | Enriched cells from forest soil in Barre Woods Harvard Forest LTER site, Petersham, Massachusetts, United States -... | ecosystem: Environmental > Terrestrial > Soil > Temperate forest >...
CGATACCACTTATGGTCGGACGGGATGACGAACCACGGAGCGTGCGTGCGGCTCGTGTGTTCAATCGCGTCCTCGTATGCCTTGATGTATTGCGGCCAGTAAACGCGCTCGGCAAAGTCGGCTTCGCTGATCTTCCAATGCTTGTCAGGATCAGCGAGGCGTTCCGCAAGCCGGCGTGTCTGCTCGTTGCGGCTGATGTGCAGAAAGAACTTGAGAATCGTGACGTTATTGTCAGCCAGCGTCCGTTCAAAGTCGACAATCTGCTCGAAGCGCTCCTTCACCAGCTTGTCGGATACCTGTTTGTGTACGCGCGTCACCAGTACATCTTCATAGTGCGAGCGATTGAAAATGCCGATGGTGCCAAACTGTGGAACGGCGCGATGCGCGCGCCACAGAAAATCGTGTCTCCGCTCGAGCGGGGTGGGAACTTTGAAGGGAGTAACGTCGCACGCCTGTGGATTGACGCCGGTAAAGATGTGACGGATGGTGCCGTCTTTTCCTGCCGTATCCATCCCCTGCAGCACGATAAGCACAGCATGTCGGCAATCAGCCGTGAGCAGCTCCTGCAGCTCGTCAAGCCTCTGACGATGCTGTTCAAGGTCGGCGGCAGATTCTTCCTTGTTGCGGTAGCGTCCGGTGTCGTTGGTGGGGAAATGCGAGAGTTTTACTTTTTGATGCGGCTTGACCAGGTAGGGACTTGAAACGGATCGTCCACGCATGCTTTCTCCGGGAACTGGCCGTCCAGGCGAGCGCGCCTTCTGCGCATTTCCAGAAACTCCCTGGACGGCATGTCCTCAAAAACTATTTCGTCTGCGGCGTCACTTGCGGTGCAGCGTCGGTCTTTGTGGCTACAGTTTCCTGTTTTGCGGCATCGTTGCTGCCGCCCTTGATGCCATCCTTAAAGCCACGAAGTCCCTCGCCCAGGCCTTTGCCAAGCTCAGGCAGTTTGCGCGGACCGAAGATCAACAGCGCGATGACGAGAATGATAATTAAATGTGTGGGTGTAAACAGGTTATCCAGCATATGGATGCCTCCCGGGCGCACGCGCGAGGGAATTTCCTCCGTTTCAAGTATTGTCGCACAGAGCAGCGTATTGATGTAAAACCACAGTTTCAGTACGTCATCAATTTGGAAGTGGATGCAGACCGTCCAGACGTTTGCGTGCCATCTGCGTAAAAGCGACCAGATTTTCCGTCTCGCCCAGGGTCAGACGGCGGTGGACCTTGAGCAGAGGATAAATGCGTGAGCCGCCGATCTCGACCGTAGGAATGGCAAGCTGGCCGCCCGGATATTCGCTCATGGTCCATGTCGATGAGTAGCGGCGGCGGAAGACCTCGCCGAAGTAGCTACCCCATAATTTCGTGAGCCATTCAAGGTCGTCCGCCGGCGGCTGAACCAACGTACTCAAAATGCCTTCCAGCGCATCGATCGCGGTCGTCGAGTAATCGAGCTTCACGCGGTGTTCAGAAGCAGCGATGCGGACGGCCTCTGCGGCGTAGGCCTGCATCATCGCGTCGAGCGAATCAAAACTGGTGTTGGTGAGACGTTCTTTTGCTGACATTTCTTTGCTTAGACTAGTCGTATTCCATAGGAATTGCAGCCTGATGATCTGACAGAATGGCGCTCGGCCATGTATCTTTAAAATTTATGGGGAAATTTACGGACACTCGCGCTCCCCGGACTTGTTGGAGGTTTTTTTCTGTTGAGAAGCACGCGTTTTTCTTGCCTGACTTTTGTTGCGATCGTTTTTTTAATTTCCTGCGCTAGTGGCAGGGCGCAGTCTTCAAACCCGCAGCCTGCAGTCGCTCCAAACTCTGCCCTCGCCGGTGTCAAATACGACTACAAGTGGGAACTCTACGGCGGTTTTGCCTATTCGCACTTCAATGCGGGGCCGAACTTGTTACAGGGTGCAAATCTGGGCGGTTTCGACGTGCAGGCCGCACGTTTTTTGAATCAGCGCTGGGCAGCGGTGGGAAATGTGCGCGGATATTACGGCACCTCCGGTACCGTTCCGAACGCGTATGGGATACGAGGGCCGTTTGTGAGTGAGAACATGTTCCTCGCAGGGCCCGAATTCCGCGCTTTGAGCAACGAACACGCATCGATGACGCTGCATGCTCTCGTCGGGGGCGCCTATGGAGATTTCGAGCGTGATCTCAGCGGCGTTCCACCAGCTGCGCTTGGCCTGTTCAGCAATCAGTTTGCTTTTGGCAGCGCCTTTGGTGGATCGATCGATCTGAACCGTTCTCCTCGGCTCGCCTTCCGTATCTCGTCGGATGCGACGTTCACCGATTTCGGCAGTGCCGGCCTCAAGGATCAATTTGCGCTCTCCGTCGGTCTGATCTACCGGCTGGATAAGGGTTTGAAGTAACCAGCTCCATCTCATGCCAAGGGCTGGGCTGCCAGGATGCAGTCCAGCCCTTCTTGCTGGTCCTGAAATTGTTCCAGAAACCGTTCGTCCGAAAAAAAAGCAGCTTTCACCGCGTTACTTCGGCGTTTCACCCATTCGCATCCTCTTCCGGCACGCTGAATCTGATACACCAAGGAGAAGCGCATGCAGCAGCGTAAATTAGGAACGCAGGGGCTTACGGTTTCCGCCATCGGACTGGGATGTATGGGGATGTCCGGTCTTTATGGTCCTCTTGATGAAATAGAATCGATGGCCACGCTTCATCGGGCTCTTGATCTGGGCATCAATTTTTTGGATACCTCTGACGTATACGGGCCGCACACGAATGAGGAACTGGTGGGCCGCGCTCTCGCGCCGCATCGGAACAAAGTCATCATCGCAACAAAATTCGGCATCCAGCGCTATCCGGACGGCACAAGAAGCGTGAGCGGACGCCCAGAGTATGTCCAGGCAGCATGCGATGCCAGCTTGAAACGGTTAGGTATTGACACCATCGATTTGTATTACCAGCATCGCGTCGATCCGAAAACTCCGATTGAGGAGACAGTGGGCGCCATGGCAGAGCTGGTAAAGGCGGGAAAAGTGCGCTACCTCGGACTTTCGGAAGCAGGCATCCAGACGATTCGCAAAGCGCATGCCGTGCATCCCATTTCGGCCTTGCAGACGGAACATTCTCTTTGGAGTCGGGACCCGGAAGATGAAATACTTCCTACGGTGCGGGAACTGGGCATCGGATTTGTTGCATATTCTCCACTGGGGCGTGGATTTCTGACAGGACAGATTCGCAAACCCACCGATCTTGCCGCCGATGACTGGCGCCACTCTTCCCCACGCTTTCAGGGTGAAAACTTCCAGCTGAACCTCGATCTGGTGACGACAATTGAAGAGCTTGCCGAAAAGAAGAAGGTGAAGGCATCGCAACTCGCATTGGCTTGGGTACTGGCGCAGGGCGATGACATCGTTCCCATTCCCGGCACAAAGCGGCGCAGCTATCTTGAAGAAAATGCGGCCGCGGCTGAAATCAAACTGACACAAGAAGAGCTGGCAGCTCTTGATGCGATTGCCCCTCGGGGCGCGGCAAAAGGGGAACGATATTCGCCCCAGATGATGGGAATGCTGAATCAATAGTGAGTGAGGAGTCCGGATCCGGACACAATTGTTCGAATTCGGACATTTGCGGGTGGGTTGTTCAAGGAAAACCGAATAGAGTCATGTACTTTTTGGGATTCTAACTGGCCCGCGGGTTGCTAACAGATACCAGGTAGAACAAGTCTACAGGTGACAAAGGCCACACTTTCCTATGAAGCGGTTTAGTTGCTTCCAGCTTGATGCTGCAAACGAGAGCCTATGGCGAGACGCGAAACAACTTCCGCTCGCGCCAAAGCCGTTTGCTGTGCTGCGCTATCTGGTGGAAAATCCGCAGCGGCTCGTCACCCATGATGAGCTGCTCGATGCGCTGTGGCCGGAGACCTACGTACAGCCGCAGGTGCTGCGTACCTATGTCCTTGAATTGCGCAAGCTGCTCGGGGATGATCCCGACGAACCGCTGTTTATTCAGACCGTCCCAAAGCGTGGCTACCGCTTCGTCTCCAAAGTAACGACCGTCAAACAGGACACCGCTGAGGTTGCTGGATTTCGCATCGTGGGTCGCGACATGGAGCTCGAAAAACTGGATAGTGATCTAGAGCGGGCGGCAAAAGGCATCCGCCAGTTGATTTTCATTACTGGAGACGCAGGATCCGGCAAGACCGCGCTCGTTGACGCTTTCTGCAACCGCGCATGCAGTGACGACGGCGTCCGCATGGCTCGCGGCCAGAGTGTGGAGGGTTTTGGCGGCAAGGAGGTTTTCTACCCCGTGCGCGAGGCATTGGCCCAGCTCAATGAGCACGAGAAGATGAGCCAGCTTCTGGGGAGGCTGCTGCCCGCGTGGTTCGGGAAGAAGTCAGAGGCCGAAACGAAGACCCCTGGGCTCGGCGAAATTTGCGAGGCCGTGGAGGCTTTCGCTCAGAATGAGCCGCTTCTGCTGGTCCTCGAGGATTTGCATTGGGCCGATGCGTCGACGCTCGATTTCCTCTCCGCTTTGGCGCGCAGACGCGGCAGCCCCAAACTCATGGTGCTGGCCAGCTACCGGCCTGTAGAGATCGATGGACAGCATCCCTTGAAAGGTCTGAAGGAAGATCTCTTCACGAGGCGACTCTGTTGCGAGATAACGCTGGGCCCATTGAACCGCGCCTCGGTCTCGGAATACCTGCTGCAGCAACTCAATGCGAGCGTCCTTCCGGCGGGGCTGGCGAGCTTCGTCCATCAGCATTCCGAAGGCAATCCGCTCTTCATGGCCGCCACATTTGAGCATCTCCGCAGCCAGAGCCTGATCGTAAGCAAGGGCAATAAGTGGCAACTCAGCGTACCGCTGGCAGAGATTGAATTGGGTATCCCGGATGGGCTTCTGGGCATGATCGAGCTGCAACTGGCTAGGCTCAACGAGAACGAACGTCGTCTACTCGAGGCCGGCAGCATTGTCGGGGCTATCTTTCCCGCCTGGGCCGCCGCCGCCGCGTTAAAGGCGGATGTGCTTGACGTTGAAGATGAGTACGCGTCTCTGGCCCGGCGCACGCGCCTGCTGAATGCAGCCGGTCAGGATGAGTTGCCGGACGGAACCCGTTCCACGTTTTATGTTTTCGCTCATGGACTGTTCCGGGAGGCGCTGTATGCCCGGCAGTCGGCAGCGCGTCGCGCGGAGCGGCATCGCCGCGTCGCCGAAAGGCTAAAGTCCCTGTTTACGGACAGTGAAGCCATGATCGCCTCAGAGCTTGCCCATCACTATGAGGCCGCTGGTTGCTGGAAGCAAGCCATTGAAGCCCTGCAGCTTGCCGCGGACACGGCTGCCAGCCGGGATGCCGACCATGCCGCGCGTGAGCTTCTGAGACGCGCCCTGAATTTAAGCGAAAATCTGAAAATAGAAGAACGCAAAATCACCGAGCGCGTTCTAAGTAATCGATTGAAAAAATACGTGGAATATATCCCAGCTCAGCTTGCTTAATACCGCCGCAAGCTGCGGATCTGACGCCGCAATGTCGCGATTTCGCGGCGTGTGCTGCGAAAAACCGGGACTATATAAGAGCGAGACATCCGTGGCAACCCGTGGAACATAGAGATCAGCAGGTTCAGCTGATCTTTCTTCGTTGCCAGGTCTCTTTCCAATGCCGCGAGTATCTGATTTCGCTCGGGGGTCTGAGCGTTAAGCATTATCCAATGGTAACCATAGGAGAGGCGCATTGTCATCCAGGGACCGCTTGATTATGCTCTGGCAAGTGACACAAATGGAACCAGAAACTACACTCTTCCTGGTTCGGAACAGGCAGGCTCATTTTTTTTTGAGCTAGGGCCTGACAATTACTAAATTGTCATACAAGCCTAAGCTGAAATCATCGCCACTGCAAGCAGGGCAAGCCCCATGCCAATTGTCTGGCTTCGAGTCGCCCGCTCATGCAGCAGCCAAACGGCCAGCAGAATCGTGCCTGCGGGATAGAGCGAAGATAACACCGCCGCCACGTCCAACCGGCCCGCCAGAGACGACATAGTGTAGAGCAGGTTACCGGATGTATCCAATATGCCGGCGGCCGCTGCCAGGGGCAATACAGCTCGCCAGCGAGTGGATGGCATAAGCGCTCTGCCCTGGCGTCGGTTGTGTCTCGCCATGACGATCCCAAGCGTTACCGCACAGAAAACGGACCCGACGCGCGAAAAGGTGAGCGCCCAAAGCACGTTATCCCGTGCCCCCAGGTGAAGAAAGACCAGAAGGATCCCGAAACCGATACCAGCCAATATCGCCAAACCAAGGCCGTGAGGATGCGCGTCCGTTCCAGGCGTATAAGCAATCAGCCAGATGGCGACGCCAGCCACCGCAAAACCGGCAAGCTTCAGTGTGGATGGTCTTGCTTCCGTAAAAAAAGACACCAGTACCGGAACGGCAGCAGTCAAAACCCCGGAGAGCGCAGCCACCAGCCCCATGGAGCCAAGGGAGAGCGCCTTATACAGGGCCAGAAGACCGATACCGCCAGCCAGGCCGGCAATCAGGCCAAATATCGCCGTGGTCCGGGTGGGTGCTCCTTGCGAAGACGCAGCCAAAGCAGCAAGCAGCAACAGCAGGCCCAGGCCATGGGCAATCATCAGCACAATGGCGGGTGTGGAACGGCGCGTAACGATGCCGCCACAAAAATCAGAGGCTCCCCATACGACTGCCGAGGCCAATGCCAGCGCGGAGGCTTCTCCGCTGGAAATCGTCATTGCTGCATGGAGGAAGATGGATAATAACCATCTTTCGCCGTCACATCCAGATTGGGCACTTCCACATTGACCGTAATCTTGTGGAACTTGTCGCTCATCATGCCGGCGCGCGTGTAGTAGATGATCGTGTATTGTGCGCGCACCGATTCCGTGATCCTGGCAAAGCTCCGCTGGATGCCATCCTCGGAGAACTGTGACTCGAGCGCGCCACCTGTGGCCAGGGCATACTTTGGCAGAATGTTGTCGCGCATGGTGGGCAGCAGTGGAATGTGCCACTTGTCGAGATAGCCGACTCCCCACATGGCAGAGTCGCCGACCAGCGTGCCATAGACCGAGATGTTGTTCGTCAAGAGGTAACGAACCACTTCTTTATAGGAGGCCTTGCTGCCCGATTCCTTGCCGTCACTCATGATGTAAAGGATGCGGCGGCGTCCCTTGGGCTGCTGCGCGAGCTGCTTAGCTGCAGCCAGAATCGCATCGTTCAACGGGTGCGTTTCCTTCGGAATCACGATGAAGCCGGCATTGCCACGCTGCGGCGCTAGATTCGGGTCAACCTGTTTCCCGTTGATCGTCATGCCATTGTCGAGGGGACCACCCGGCGAAACCACGCCCATATCGCGTCCTGAAGTCTTTGCGCTCTGGAAGGCCGCAGGCAGGCGAGCGCCCTGCGCGCCGGTGAAGTCCGTCACCATGCGTGTGCCATTGTTATAAGCAAAAACCGCTACCGAGTCGGCAGGCGTGAATGCGCCCGTGACCGCGGACATGCTCTCATTCACTTTACTCATCACATCCGAGGGCAAGCTCTGATCGATGACGAAAGCCACCGAAAGGGCCAGCGGGTCAACAGAGAAAAATGAGATTTTCTGTCGCTGGCCATCTTCATACACCTTGAATTGCCGCCAGGTAAGCCCGGCAACGAGATTGTGCTTTTTGTCGCGTACGGTGACCGGCACCACGACAGCGGTAACCGGAACACGGATCAAAAAGGCCCCAGTCTGACCCGGCTTGGCGATCTCCGGGACTTCCTGCTGCGGCGTTGTATCCTGCTGCGGCGCGGCCTGCGTATCAGAAGACGAAGTCTGCGAAGATGGTGCCGATGATGAAGGAGGGGGCGTATTCTGCACAGCTTCGGGCGTAGTACCACTGCCAGGAGTGACCTGGTTCTTCAGGTTCGACAAATCGGGCGAACCGGCAGATTGCGGCGCTGGCGCATCCGGAATACTCTGCTGCTGTTGCTGCTGGAATCCTGCCAGCATAGAAAAGGCCAGCGCTACTGCCAAGGCACCTTGCATCACGTAAAAAACCCCCGCCAATTTGGTACAACTCCTGCCCTCTGGCGCGAGTGGCAGTATGTTTGCACTGCATTTAGATGCTTTAGACCCCTGTTTCGTTAGTCATCACGCCCAAGGTCTAAGCTATTTAAGACTACCAGATCAACCTCTGTCCCCGCCTTTCCACAGGAAAGAGACCATGGCATCTATGGATTAGACTCTTTCCGCTGTCCATGAAACAAAATTTGCCCGACGCGCACCATTTTGATAGTCGCGGTCGCGTCTTAAGCCCACTCTCCCTTCCACGCATATATTTACCCGCGAGAAATAAGGAGAAATCACATGGGAAATTCCGATCAACACAGACAGATCGTCAAGCAACTGCTTGACTCCAAAGCCGTAGACTTCGCCGCGATTGGCAAGGTCGTTGCAGAAGCCGGTCCATCACTCTCGCTCGCCGAAGAGCCGGGGGACTTTTTCTGCGGCACCAACCGCATCTTCATTCGGGTATACCGGGTCACAGATCCGGGAACCCCGGTCGAAAACCTCGGCGAACTTGCCGGGAGCACAGGCGTTCTGCAGGGATAACGCACTCTGCGGTGCGACATTCGAGGGCATGGCAAACATGAGGAAACCCACTCACAGGCAGGCCGAACCTGGCACATGGAACCAGCACGATCTCCTGCGCCGCCTTTGCCATGCCCTCGATATAGCAAAACTCACCGTGGATCATCTCGCAGCAAACGGCTACACGGATGCGCTCGATCCATCCAAAAATATTCGTCCGGAAAAGATCATCTCAGAAACAGCGGTTCTGCTTCTGGCAGCTTCCTCCGCGATCTCACAGAAAGAGGTGGCTTCGCGCATCCATGCCATTGCCGAGCGGCTCATGCCGCACGCCCGCAGTGAGTGCGCAAAAATCGGGCTATGCCTTGAGCCCTCCGTGGCATGGGACTATGCTCTGCCGCACGTCTGCCTCAGCAGGATTGGCTATGGCGATCCCGTCTTCGATGAGCTGCTGCGCCTGAGCCTGCAGGCACAGTCGCATGCCGGGCGTGAACGCCTCCCGCATCGCATGCTCGAACAGGAATGGGCCGCAATGGGCTGGGCGCAATCGAAATGCGGCGTGAAACAGGCAAGCCGCGCGGATGCGCTCCGTCTGGCTCGCCTGTCGGCTCTGCATCGTCCCATGGACCTGCTGGCCAGCACGCGCGATGACCTCTATGCATTTACGCATGCACTGATGTATGTCACCGACTTCAATCTGAATCCGGCCCCGCTCCCTCGGCCTCGCGCCCTCCTGTTGGCGGAAGCAGAAACCCTGCTCGCCTGGTGCCTGGATACCCAGGATTACGACCTGAGCGGAGAAGTTCTTTTAAGCTGGCCGATGACGGGCCGTACGTGGAGCCCTGCGGCAGCATTCGCTTTCCGCGTGCTTGCGCATGTCGAAGATCAAGCCGGATTCCTACCCACTCCCAGCACGCGTGTCGATGAAGCCAAGGCTCGCACCGGCGTCGAACGCACGCAATATCTGCTGGCAACCGCATACCATACCGTGTATGTCATGGGCCTGCTGTGTGCCATGTCGCTGCAACCGGGATTCGCGCCGCCCGCTATTCCTCCCGTCAGCGATAAAAAGCCAGGCAGCGCGAAACGTATTCTGAAGTTCATCGAGGCCGACGGGAAGCCAACGCATTGGCGGGATGAGTTCGATCGACTCGCCGCACCGCAGACCGACGCGCTCGCTGGCTTTCTCCTTCACATTGCATTGCGAAGAAAGACCGCAAGCCGTGATTTGGGCAAGCTCTACGACCTTCTTAAAGTAGCTCACGATCTGGAACTGGCCGACTCGCCGGCAGCGAGTCAGGCGGCGGAGCTACTTGAACGACTCGCCGCCTATTCCAGAATCTCCGCAAATCCACAATGCCTGCCATCGGAAGCCGCATCTGGGGTGAATGAGACGCTTAGCGCTTCCTCCTTGGTCCGGTGTGATACCGAGAGTCAACGGGCCACTGCTTAAGCGGTCACCGCACCGAATCACCCCGATATCTCCTATATCGGCGGTAGGCGCTTACGAATGAACAGATCAGCCTGCCCCCAACAAATCGATCGTAACGCCTCTCTGTCCGTCAGGATGCTTTTCGTATCTACTTGTCTTTCGTAGTAGGGCTACAATTTTCTCCAACAGTGAAACCAGGCACCTAGGTGCCGGCTACTGAGGAAGGGTTCATGGAATGAACTCTGTGGCTGCGCCGGACACAGGACCGGAAAGACGCTTGAGGCTGACGCGTATGGTGAAGCTCATCCTCGCCGCGCTGGCCTTCCTCGCGCTGCACTCTGCCGCAGTGGTGTTGGCCAAAGGCGCAGCCATGCCGGCTTCGTATGTCTTTCTCATCGCTGGTCCGATATGCGCAACCCTGGCCTGCTTTTGGCGCAGCCGTCATTGCTCCGGCATAGCGCGCGGCAAATGGCTGCTGGTTGCCATCGGATTTGCATTCTGGTCAGCAGGAATGATCCTCAGCGCGCGTGTGGAAATTTTTCTGCACGCGCAACAGAACTTCGCCTTCCTGGGAGACTTCATCTATTTCTCTTACGGAGTGCCTGTCCTGGTAGCGCTTTCCGTCACCACCCACGACCAGAACTTTCGTCCGATTCTGCTGCTCGACGCCATGCAGGCGCTGCTGGCTCTGGTGCTGGCCTATTTCGTACTCTTCAACGTACTGCCCTTCGCAAGAAGCATCGCTCATCCGGTTCCAGTCCCTGTTCTGGTGCACGTCTACAACATTGAGAATGTGGTTCTCATTCTGGCGGCCATCTTTCCATTGCTGGCGTCGCCAAAGGGTGAAGAAAAGGCTTTTTATCGCATTCTGGGTGGCTATTGCATCAGTTATGCGATCGTTGTCGGCGTGTATAACTACGCCACCGCGTACTGGCACCTGAATACAGGCACTCTGGCCGATGTGATAACCGACGTGCCATTTCTTCTTCTGGCGGTACTTGCGATCGGAGTGGAAGTAGGCTGCTCGGAATCGCCGCAGTTCGGGGCCAATCCAGTCGCCCTCTTCGTCAACAACGCGAGCCCGATTCTGTTCACGCTCGCCGTCCTAGCGCTTGGCGCCTACCTGACGACAAAGACCCTGTATCTGGGATTGTTCGTGACGTGTCTGGCTCTCGTTACCTATTGCCTGCGGGCCACCATCCTGCAGAGCCGCTATTTCAGCGTGCAGCTGGCATTGCACGAGGCGAACGGGAAACTGGAAGAGCTTTCGCTGCGTGATCCGCTCACCGGTGTCGCCAACCGGCGAGGCTTTGAACGGGCTCTGAACCTGGAGTGCGAACGCGCCGAACGCACCGGCGAGCCCCTCTCGCTGCTGATGCTCGACATCGACTACTTCAAAGTGCTCAACGACCGAAACGGACACGTGCACGGTGACGAGTGCCTGGTCGGAATTGCCACGGAGCTTGAAAACAATCTCAATCGTTCAAGCGATACGATTGCGCGTTACGGTGGCGAGGAGTTTGCCGTCGTGCTGCCGAAGACCGATCTCGAAGGCGCTAAACGCGTTGCGGAAAAGCTGCGCAGCGCCGTGCTCGAGCTGTTCATCCCGAATGAGACGGAGATGAGTGACTTTGTCACCATCAGCGTTGGCATAGCCGCTTACGGATGCACGCCGGACGGATCGATCAACGCCTTCGTCGACGCAGCCGACAAAGCGCTCTACGCAGCGAAACGAAATGGCCGCAACCGCTTCGAGATCGCCGTGTCTCTTGGGGTAAATCAGCCGTCCTGATGGTGTGCTACTGGCCGCTATCTTCCGGCGACGGGATTGCGTAGTAGCCCTTCCGCGCTTGCACCTTCAGACCATCGCCTTTGCAGGAGATGTCAAGCTTCCGGTAACTGCCGTCCAGCTTGTTATTGGTGGGCGTGTAGCTGGCGAGGTATTGCGTGCGCAGCTCATCTTCAATCTGCTGGAAGGCAGCTTCCATCTTCTTGCCGTTGTTGCCAACGTCGATCATGCGTCCGCCGGTTTCATCCGCCATCCGCTTCATGAGCGATGCACCTGAATAGCCGATGCCACCGAAGCTGTAGCTGTTATAGAAGCCGCGATCGGCAATCAGCAGCACGTAGATGATCGTGTTCGCCTTCTGCGCGGCGGCGATGGCGTCGGTAATCTTGTCGCGGCTGCCCTGATCTTCTCCGTCGGTCAATAGGATGAGCGCCTTACGCCCTGTCTCCGAGCGCATCTTGTCGGTCGAAACCTGATCGACCGCGTCATAGAGCAGCGTGCCTTTGGGCGTGCCCTGCACTGGCACCGGGCCCTGGCCGATGCCGGGAACGCCGCCGCTGCCGCCGCCGACGTTGATCTGTGCCTCGTCCATGGCTTTTTCGATCGAGCGCGGGTTGCTGGTGAAGTCCTGCAGCAGGCTTATCTGTACGTCGAAGGAGACCAGGAAGGCTTCATCCTTCGAGCGCAGGATGCGCTTCACAAAGGCGCTCCCTGTCTGTTGCTCCATGGGCAGCACATTCTGCTGGCTGCCGCTGGTGTCGAGCAGAATGCCGAGCGTCAACGGCAGATCGGCTTCCGCCGAGAAGTTCTTGATTTTCTGCGGCTGCTTGTCTTCGAGGATATTGCAATCGTCCTTCCCCAGGTTGGGAATGAGGCCGCCGCGCTTATCGCGCACCGTGAAGTAGAGGCTGACTAGGTTTACGTTGACCCTCAGCGTAGTAGCCGCACGGTCCTCCTGCTGGCTGGTATCGGGCGCATTGCTCACCGGTGAAGCGTCAGGAGACGGCGCCTCCTGCGCAAAGGCCGAAAACGCGCTGCACGAAAGCAGAAACAAAGCCAGAAACGGTCGACGGAGCTGTATGACTGGACGAAGTTGCATATGTATGGCTATTGGACGAGCAATCGATGCTAAAGGTCAATTGCTGTCTTAATCGCTTGCTCCTTCACTTATATTCTTTTGTGGCTCGTCAGTCTTCCAGCAAGGAAAAGGGATCTGGCTCTTTCGCCTTCCGGTTTGCGATAGGGCGATGGTACACCCCACCCAGGTAGATATCCTCCGATAAACGAATGAAATTAAAAAAGTTACAGGTTTCCACGACACATCGAGAACAGGGTCAGTGTCGTTTCAGCGCCTCCAACTCATCCAGCGTGCGCGGCCAGTCCGCTCCCAGCAGCCGCGACAGACTTCGATCCGCCAGTACCTTCCCGCCTGTCTGACATTGCGCGCAGTAGTTCGTCTCGTTATCGGCATAGCGAATGCGTTGCACCTTTTCGCCGCATCTTGGACACGGTTCTCCATAACGTCCGTGCACAGCCATATCTTTGCGAAACGCGGTAACTTTTTCGGGAAATTTTGCCATTGCCTCAGCTCGCAGCCGGTCCATCCAGAGCTGGAGAGTATCGCGTGTGGCGGCGAATAGTCTCTCCCATTCGTGCGGCTTCAGTTTGTGCGTGAGTGTGATGGGTGATAACTGCGCCGCATGCAGTATTTCATCGGAATAGGCATTGCCGATTCCGCTCACGATACGCGGATCAGTGAGGGCCCTTTTCAGCGTGCGATTTTCTGCCGTGAGCGCTGCTCGAAAGGCATCCAAATCACGTGAAAAAATCTCGATCCCGCCGGGATCGACAGAACGCAATCCATCTTCGCCCCCGAAAACATGCAGGGAGGCGCGGCGCTTGGTGCCGGCTTCCGTTAGAACGAGGGAGCCACTTGAAAAATCGAATGCCGCAAGCTGGTTGCGCCCGGCCAGCTTTGCTCCCGGCAGCTTCCAGTGCAGCCTTCCGGCAATCATCAGGTGAAGCACCAGCCAGAGATCGTTGTCGAGTCCGATGGCAATGCGCTTGCCGATGCGTCGCAGCTCACGCACAACATGGCCTTCCGCATTGGTGATGGGTGGCTGCGCCGTGCGCAGCAGAAAAGCGCTTGCGATCCGTACCTGCTCAAGCGCCTGACCGACCATACGCGGTTCGAGCGCACTGATGTAGGCTGCGATGTCGGGCATCTCCGGCATGACTAACAGCTTGCATGCGGCGCGTACGGTTTGCAACTACTCGAAGAGTACCGACTGTGGTGACAGGTCTTCCGCGTCCCGAAAGTTGCTTAAGCCCACTCCTACCAGGCGAAAATACTGCTGGTTTCCCAGATTTACCCGGTCGCGCAGCCGCAATGCAATGTTCGTTAGCTCCTCGCAGGATGCGGGAGGGAATTCCGGCGTGAGGCTGCGCGTCAGAATGTTGAACTCTTTTGTCTTGAGCTTGAGCACAACCGTACGTGCGGTGCGGGATTCCTTCTGCGAAGCAGACCAGACTTTCTCCGCCAGACGGCGGATCATAGGTTCGGTTTGTTGCAGCGGAACATCGTGCTCAAACGTATCTTCCGCGGAGATAGATTTCGTCGGCCGATCCGGAACCACCGCGCTGTGATCGATGCCGTGAGCCAGCTCATGCAATCTGACGCCATAACGTCCGAAGCGGCTTTCGAGCCATGGCAGCTCCAGCCTTCTTAAGTCGCCCACAACTTTGATTCCTATCTCTACCAGCCTTGCTTCCGTCACTTTGCCCACGCCCGGAATCCGCCCTACCGGAAGAGGCGGAAGAAACGTATCGATATCCTTGGGCTGGATCACGAAAAGGCCGTCTGGCTTGCGCCAATCCGAGGCGATTTTTGCCAGGAACTTATTCGGTGCGACACCAGCCGACGCAGTCAGCTGTAACTCCTCGCGGATTTGCTTTCGAATGACCTGCGCCACCTGCGTCGCGGTGGGTAGACCAGTCTTGTTTTCGGTCACATCGAGATACGCTTCATCTAACGACAACGGTTCGATAAGGTCCGTGTGTCTCTTGAAGATTTCCCGCGTGCTCCGGGAGACGGCACGATAGCGCGTGAAATCCGGCGGAATAAAAATCGCGTCGGGACATAAACGCTCTGCACGAACCGCCGGCATGGCGGAACGCACACCGAAAACTCTGGCTTCATAAGAGGCGGCACAGACAACGGAGCGGTTGCCGCGCCAGGCCACCACAACAGGCTTGCCGCGCAGTTGCGGATCGTCCCGCTGTTCGACGGAAGCATAGAACGCGTCCATATCGATATGAACAATCTTGCGCATGCCGGGCTGACATCATCTTAATTTCCGTTTGGCGTCAGGTAGTGACTAGCGAAAGCAAGTCTCCAAGATTCATCGCTGAATTAGACTCGGTGCCACGAGGCAAAGTGGGGCTAATCGCAAGGGCTTGACTATGGCCTTCAAACCAGACAAGGAACGAGGCCTGATCGGCTCCGGGCAGGCGCTGCTGGTTCAGCCAGTGATAGTAGCTACCCATATCCGCATCAATTAAGGAGCCAGCGTAGTCAAGTTCCAGGTTGCTGTTGCTGCTCGAGAGCAGCTCATTCATCGGCCTCTGCCGTTGACGTGGAGCAAAGCGCACCAATAAGGTGAGCGTCTGGGCACGTCGCAGGGCCTCTCGTGCCGTCCATTGAGCAAATGTGGTGCTGAAGATCTGAGTTCCGGAGCCTTCCGTGAGTAGCTTGATCTGAAAACGGTCCAGCACTGCATCTCCGTTCTTGTCCATGCCAAGATCAGAGGGACTCATTTGAGCCAGATGCGTGCGAAGCTGCTCGGGTCCCATCCCGGGCCGTTCTACTTCTGTCTGGATATTGCGCAGCAGGGCCGCGCGTACCGGCTCCAGCCCTTGGTAGGACACGCATGTCAGCAGCGGGCTGTGATCCACCGCTTGCCCTCCATCGACATACCAATGGCCGTAAGGCATAGGATGGGCCTTCGCGCGTGCCGCGACCGCATCCAGCACCTGATCAAAGCCCTTTTCCGGCTTGACTCGTCCAAAGTAGGTGCCGTGCTCGCGCAGATTGCGAAAGAGCGGAGCATCATACGACTCGACTCCTTGCCCGATCACGGCGATCCCAAGCCTGCGCACGGGAAGCGGATCCGCCGGCGCAGCCGTGCGCAAACGATCTCCATATTCCAGGGCTGCCTGCCGGAACGCATCCAGTTGATGCGTTCCCCAAAGATATTCCGATAGCTGTTCGACAAACTGAGCGGGCTGGTCTACCCAATCGAGATGCTCAAGCTTCGCAGAAATCGTGATCCGTGAGAATGCCTGAAACCACTCTTGTAACTGCGCAGCCGAAAGGGAACTGAGCTTGACAAGTTCTTTCTCGATCACCGCCCGCTCTATAGGAAACTTGTAATCGTAATCGATGACCTCGCGCAGCAGGCTGGGCACAAAGCTGAGCGGCAACTGCTGCAGCGCTGCCAGATGGGCCGCAATCAGCTTGTGCGCCTCCGGAGGATAACCATTGAATTGCTCGATTTTGAGATCGCGTGGAAGCATAAAACTACAAAAGTTCCGGAATTGGTTTGCCTTGTGACAGGGATGGAGAAAAGCCCAGCATCGCCCCTAGAGTGGGTACCAGGTCGGTCGATTGAATCCGGCGGTCATACACCACGCCTTCGCGCACTCCCGCTCCCACAGCCATCATCCACGTTGTGCGCGATGCCGCATCGCCCGTCCGATGATGCTGAAATCCATTTCCGCCGGAATCCTGGTCTGCATCGCGACCAAAGTCAGGAAGAATGAACATCGTGGTGTTGCCCGCATATTCGGGTAGGCTTTGCACCGTCTTCCAAAGCTCCGCGCAAAGCCGGTCCGTGCGCCGTATCCCTTCGATATAAAGCGAGTAGGCGCCTGCATGCGCAATATCGATATCGTGCATCGTGATCCAAAGAAGGCCAGGAGATTCCTTGAGCAGCAACTGCCGCGCAATATACATCGATAGCTCATCGGGGCTCGACAAGGTCCGCGCATGCGCCTTGAAGTCATCGACCGAGAGCTTCAATATCCCTTCCAATTGCTGCAATTCGAATTCGCTGCCTCCAAGCTGCGGTGTGTACAGAGGAGTTTCGTAATTATCCCGAAGCAAATGTTCGTAGTCCGTCGTCGTCCCGGACATAGCCGCAGTCAGCAGATGCTTCGGCAGCACAACCTGGGCTCCCAAACCCTGCCCATACGTACGGTAGTCACTCTCGCCAATCCGGTTAAAGCCGTTGCTGGGCGCAACCACCCATGCGTCTGAGGCGCGACGGTTCAGATCCTTGCGGTAGTATTCAAACACCGTCGGATGCTGCGGTGGTAAAGAAGAAAAGTTATTGAGGGTTTCATAAACCCCGGTGGCCAGACTTGCGGTGGCAACGTAGTGGCCCAGAATTCCTTCATTCACTACCTGAGTAAAGAAGCTTGACTGAGGGATCAGTTCATTCATCAGGTGCGGAATATTCTCCTGCCCCTGCGGCGCGAATGTTTCCTGGTCGCGAGCCCCTCCGCCGAACGTGACGACGATGACCTTGCGCTTCTTTGTCGCAACGTCTCCGCGAACGAAGGGGCTTGCACTCACGAGTGCAGATCCCAATGCCAATCCTGCAGCGCCACGCAGGAAATCGCGCCTGCTGCAGCCCAGACGCCAGGCGAGCTCCTTCGGAGTGAGTTCAGCCGGGAATGCTCTGCTCCATGATGAATCATCCATCAACTTCAATCGATCGTATCCTTGTCCGTGGCCCCGCCCCGCAGCCCGCGCCCTCTCAATGCAATACCAGCTCAGCTTTCAATCGTCACTCTGTCAGCATATATTTGACGCTCTTGCAGTGCTGGAATCAAGGCTTGGTGGCAGAGGCAGCCTTTTCTGCAATCACAAATTGCTGCACCTCTGCTCTTTCCTTATCAAGCTCCGCCATATGCTGCGCGCGCTGCTGTTGATAGATATCGAATTCTTTATGCGCCCGATCTTTTTGTCCCAGGTGAACGTAGTCCGTCCCCAAACGATAATGAGCATCCGGAAGATTCGGATTCAGCTCCAGTGCGCGCACATACTCTGGAACGGACTTGTCGTATTCATGTTGGTCGGCATAGAGATTGCCAAGCTGCACGTGAGCTTCGGGAAGCTTCTCATCGAGCGCAATCGCCTTTCGCAGCAGCGACTCCACCTGATGAAGGTCCAGGCCCGAGTCCTGCACCCGCTTTCCCTTCCATAAACTCATCGCGTAATAGTATTGGGCCAGCGCATTGCCGGGCTCAAGCTCCGCATAGCGTCGGAACCTCTGTATCACCTCGTCCGCCTGGTTCGGAGAGCTATCGTAGGCCTTGGAGAGAAAGAGATAGCAGCGAGCATCGGAAGGGTTCAAATCCGCCGCTGCCAGCAGCGCCTTCACCGCCTCGTCATAGATGCCGCGCGAATAAAGCGCCATCCCCAGTCCGATGACCAGCCGGGGTGAATTGGGGTAACGTTGCACAGCCTGCTTGAAGACATCGATAGCAGGTTCATATGCCCGGTGGAGAAGAAGCTCGCTTCCCCAATCAAACAAATTATCGTCACTCGGATCCATTTGAGCAGCGGTCTCATATTCGTTTCCCGCTTCTACAAATTTCCCATCCTTCTCGTCGATCTGGCCCAGCAGGTTGTGCAACTCTCCCGTGTTTTTTTGCTGTACGATCCCTTGAACAAGCTGCCTCGCCTCACCCAGCCGTCCTGTAAGGTAATAAGCCAACGCAAGATCATAGCCATTGCCGTAAGAAGAAGGATTGACCTGTTGCGCCTGCTCGAGCAGCGGAATCGCGTCCGCGATCTTCCCGTGTTGGATGTAGAACTCGCCGAGATTGTGATTGGCCTCGAAATCCCGAGGCTCCAGTTCAAGAGCTTTCCGGAATTGCTCCCCGGCCAGGTCAGACTTTCCTGCGTGTGAAAGGTTCGCCGCCAGATTCGTTCTGGCCGCAGCTGAATCCGGGTTCAATCGAACTGCGATCTGGAGCTGCTCCAGAGCCTTCGCGTCCTGCGCCTGCGCCGCATAAACCAGTCCTAGAAGCTCATGAACCTCAAAGCTTTTAGGGACGTGAGGTAGAAGATCTTCCAGT
>Ga0206863_1202_pt1 | contig 18834 bp, 15 predicted proteins | sample Alteio_BWOrgCont_41_FD_152634 | JGI IMG/M metagenome (GOLD analysis project Ga0206863, IMG submission 152634) | Enriched cells from forest soil in Barre Woods Harvard Forest LTER site, Petersham, Massachusetts, United States -... | ecosystem: Environmental > Terrestrial > Soil > Temperate forest >...
GCTGAGGATCTCAGCATCGACAGCGGGCCAAACCAACGGCTCGAATATGTAGCAGGCGATATTGCTTTATGTCGTCGGCATGTTGTAGGACTCGTCCAAAGCCGGGACCAAATGAAGAAGCTTCGTTTTGAAATGTCTGATCTCCGTCTCAGCGAGGCTGCCGGTGAGGCGACCAGAGAGATAGAGCTGCAGAGTATCCCTAAACTCAGGGACTTGCGGATCAGAGCTCTGCTGACTGCGGTCAATATCGAAAGGGCACATGGTTTCCCCAGTGGCCAACTATTTATCCAATCGATTGAAGTGGCTCTGGCAGCAGTCTTAGTACAAACTTATTCTCTTTCAGTAAAAGCCGGCCGCCGAATCAAAGGTGGGCTGAGCGATATTTCTCATCGTAATGTCATAGACCTCGTACGATCAAGAATTAGCGAAGATATAAGCCTAGCCGACATGGCAGCAGTCACAGGTCTGAGCATGACTCACTTTTCTCACATCTTCAAAAAGACGATGGGTAAAAGCCCACACCAATTCGTATTGCAACAGAGGGTGCAGTACGCAAAAGAGCTGCTCGTATCACTGAATCTACGAATGATCGATATCGCTCTGGCCTCTGGTTTCAAAACGCAACAACACTTTGCCCGGATATTTCGAAAGATGAGCGGTCTAAGTCCTACAGAATATCAGCGGCTTAAACTAAGCAAACGGTTGCGAGATTCGTATGTCGGTTCTTGTACGAACTCTACCCGATTGAGATCGGCGATTCCGACTACTAATACAACGAGTTGCACGGAGTGAAGCAATGGCAGAAATGAAAGCAATGGAGTTTACAGACGAACTGAACCTGCAGCTGGTAAGACGTCCGGTTCCCGAGCCGCAAGCGGGCGAAATCTTGATTCAGGTCTCCGCCGCCGGAGTAACCCCGACAGAGAAGCTGTGGTACCCCACCAGCCACTATGCGGATGGCACAGCCCGACCCAAGGCGATTCCCGGACATGAATTCTCAGGCACAGTTGCGGGGTTAGGTGCGGGAGTAACTGGCTACAGCCTGGGAGATGCTGTTTTTGGCTTCAACGATTGGTTCGCAGAGGGTGTTACGGCTGAGTTCTGCATAACAAAACCATCGAATCTTTCTTTGAAGCCATCTTGTCTTTCCCACATCCAGGCGGCCTCTGCACCGATTGGCTTGCTGACAGCATGGCAGGGACTGCATGTCCGAGCAAAATTACAGAAAGGCGAACGAGTCCTTATACACGGAGGGGCTGGGGCGGTGGGACTTTTCGCGGTTCAACTTGCAAAATTGCAGGGAGCGTATGTGATTGCCACGTCGTCCAAGGCGAACATCGATTTTGTAAAGCAACGTGGAGCCAATGAGGTCATCGATTATCGGGAGCGCCGTTTTGAAGAGGCAGGACTAGTCGATGTAATCTTCGATACTGTTGGTGGAGAAACCTTGGACAGATCCTGGGATCTTTTCAATCCTAGGGGGAGGTTGGTCACGATTGCTGCGGACGCAGAATCGAGTACCGATCCACGAGTAAAGAGTGCCTTTTTCATCGTCGAACAGGATGGAGAACAACTAGCTTTACTGGGCAAGCTTTTCGATTCCGGAGAATTGAAAGCTTTTGTCAAGGCTGAGCTGCCAATGGAAGAAGCAGACCATGCTTATAATGGCTCGATTGCGGGCAATCCCGGCAAGCTAATCATCCGGACGAAATAGTATGGTCAGCCTAAGTCGCAAGAAGAATTTGCTTCAACCGATTCGGCGCGATCTCCCTCTTCTAGCATTCTCCACGGTCGTCACAGCGCAATCTCATTATCATGGGGGAGCAGATGGTGATCCCGAAGCGCTTGTCGATATCTGCCGCCCCACGTGCGATCTTGGATTCGAGGGCAACATCGAATCCAAGATGCTTCCTGCCTTAGAGACAATACGCGCGCAGATGGCGCGATGTGGCGCACGCAGAAGTTCGGTGACGGCCGCATGCGCAGACGATTCGCGCTAGGGTTTACTTGTTTAGCTAAAACGATCAGCCTCTGGTCCGGCCTCGCTGAATCAAAGCGGATGTTATTAGTTTAGGAAGAATCAGGGAGCTCTGGTCGCGCTCTCGAAGAAATCATATGAATACGAATGAACAAGAGTTAAAGCGCAGCTTACAAGAACGCCACATTCGTCTCATGGCTTTGGGATCGACCATCGGCGTAGGTTTGTTTTTGGGTTCGGCGACGGCTATCAAGCTCGCGGGGCCCGCGATTCTCGTTTCTTACGTCATCGGTGGCTTGGCGATCTACATCATCATGCGCGCACTTGGTGAAATGGCCGTATATAAACCGGTAGCCGGTTCCTTCAGTCGATACGCGCAGAATTATCTCAGTCCCCTATCCGGGTTCCTGACTGGCTGGAACTATTGGTTCATGTGGCTGGTTACTTGCATTGCGGAAATTACCGCAGTCGGCATCTATATGGGTGTCTGGTTTCCGACTGTACCACAGTGGATCTGGGCCCTGGCTGCGCTTGCTGCGATGGGTGCGGTCAATCTTGCTGCAGTCAAAGCGTATGGCGAGTTCGAGTATTGGTTCGCTATGGTCAAGGTAGTGACGATCATCCTGATGATCGTCGGCGGCAGCGCCATGATTATGTTTGGTTTGGGTAATCATGGGGTCGCGACAGGTATTAGCAATCTTTGGTCTCATGGCGGCTTCATGCCCAACGGCGCTAAGGGCGTGTTGATGGCAATGCAAATGGTTATGTTCGCCTACCTCGGGGTCGAGATGATTGGACTTACTGCAGGCGAAGCGGAAAATCCGAATAAGTCGATTCCGGACGCCATCAACTCGGTTTTCTGGCGCATTCTCATTTTCTATGTCGGCGCCCTGTTCGTAATCCTGTCGATTTATCCCTGGAACGAACTTGGTACCCACGGCAGCCCTTTTGAGATGACATTCCAACGGCTTGGCATTAGATCGGCCGCTGGCATTATCAACTTTGTGGTGCTCACCGCCGCGTTGTCTTCATGCAATGGAGGCATCTACAGTACAGGCCGCATGCTCTACAACCTTGCTCAGCAAGGCCAATCGCCGCGCATGTTCGCAGCTACCTCACGAGACGGTATACCGCAACGGGCGATATGGGCATCTATCGCGATGTTGTTGCTTGGCGTGTTACTCAATTATCTGGTACCAGCCAGGGTTTTTGTCTGGGTAACCTCTATTGCGACCTTCGGAGCTGTTTGGACATGGACCATCGTGCTCATCACGCAAATGAAATTCCGGCGAGGCTTGAGTGACGCCGAGCGTGGCCGGCTGATTCTCCGCGTTCCGTTTTATCCTTATGCATCATGGGCAGCGTTAGCATTTCTGGGTATTGTTACTGTATTGATGGCGTATTTCCCCGACACGCGCATCGCTTTGCTGGTCGGGCCGCTCTGGCTTGTACTGCTTGCGGTGTTGTATTACGCGTTGGGATTAGATAAAGGTAAGCAATCCGGGGTAGATGACGCGCACCTATCTCAAGGTTCCATTGCGAAGTGTGAGTGAGCGGATTTGGTACGGTAAGGCATGTCGATTACCGCAGCTAGGCCGTTCAAGGGATGCCAGGATTCAGGTGAAGTGATCCTAACAGCGATGCGTTGGTATTTGCGATATACCCGCTGGCTTACGAGCATGTGGCCGAATTGTTGGCGGAACGGGGACTTGCCGTGGATGCCAGCTGCATATGGCGCTGGGTGCAAGCATACGCAGCGGAGTTGAACAAGCGATGTCGCCCACATCTGAAGGCCACCAACAAGAGTTACCGCGTGGATGAAACCTATACAAAGGTGAAGGGCCAGGAAAAGTATTTTTATCGAGCCGTGGACTCCACAGGGCAGACCATGGATTTCCTGCTCACAGCCAAACGCGATGCTGCTGCTGCGAAGCGGTTCTTTGGAAAGTAAGTATTTCGCTCTTCCAATAATCCAATACCGCGAGTCATCAATGTCGATAAGAATCCAGCTTACCCCGCTGCGATCAGAACGCTGAAACGCGAAGGCATACTGCCGCGCCGAGTTCGCCTGCGACAATGCAAGTACCTCAACAACATCGTCGAGCAAGACCACCGGTCGGCGAAAAAACGTACGTGGTTAGCCAAGGCTACGGTTCGTTTTCAAAGTGCGTGGCGAACACTTGAAGGAATCGAGACGGTGAACATGATCCGGAAGGGACGAGTGAGGTGGCAACCAAAGATGATGTCAGCGCTCAAGCGCGCTTCGTAGCGAAGCTGTCGGCATCGCTGCCTAGATTTCTCTCCCCTCCAGCTCCATCTCAGTCTCGATCTCTGCTCACTCAAACTTCGCAACAGACCAAAACGGGCATCCCGTAGACCCTGCGCTGCGGAAACACTTGTCGCCGCTCGGATGGGAGCACGTCAACCTTACCGAAGACTACCAATGGCGGAACGCCGCAAGACTCCGTAAGAGCAAGTTCAGGCCTCTGCGACAGCCCTAACGTACGATCTGGCCCGTTTTCTGAAGCTACCCCTTCAGGGTTACGACCGGATCGATGAGTGAGCGACCCCAGCGGTCCAACCGTCAGACCAGCACGACATGATCCGGGAGGCGGCGAGGGGGGCTTTCACGGAGTTCACGTTCGGCGGCGCCATCATTCGGTGTCCGGCCCCACCCGGTCGGCCAGTGCCTAATCAGGTGGCCGGCATCACGTTGTGGTTGAGCCGGAACATGTTGGCCGGGTCGTAGGTCTTCTTGATGGACGCCAAGCGCTCGTAGCGCTCGGGGCCGTAAATCGCCGCGGCGTCGGCCGCCTCATCCGGCGCGAGGTTGTTCACGTACCGCCGGGCGCCCTGCCAGGACTTCATGCCGTCGAGCAGATTGGCGACCGACATCTTGAGTTTCTCCTCCTCCGACAGCGGTCCGGCGGAGACACCCAGCAGGCTGTACGGAAGGCCCCTGGTCGCTACGGCGTTGGGCACCTTCGGCTCCCGGTCCCAGGCCCCGCCCAGGGCACGTAGCTCGGCCATCGCCAGATCGGTTTCGGCGGCCGGACCGACGAGTTCGATCAGCTTGTCCTGCGCCTGCGGAGGGAACTCTCGCAGCATGATGCCCCGTTCGTAGTAGGGCACCGCGTCGGTCGGCTCGTTGTGGATCGATGCGACCTCGGCGTACGACATGTCCCGCACGGTGTCCAGGACTGCAGGAGCTACCGCTCGGAGCGGCTCTATCATCCGCTCGCCGTCCGCAGTATTGCCGTTGTAGGCGATCCGCACCGACACCAGAAACTTGCCGCGCAAAGGCTCAGCCACTTCGGGTATTGATGGCATCCGCATCACCGCGATCGACGTGACCATGGTTTCCGGGGTGCTGGGGTGCCAAGCGGTCCAGGCTCGCAAAACGTCGGCCGTCCGGTCACCGTGGAAGTAGAGGCCGCCGCCATAGAGGCGGGACACGGGGAACAGGTCGAATTCCAGAGCGGTGACCACTGCGAAGTTGCCCTTGCCGCCGCGCAACGCCCAGAACAGGTCTGGTTCGGATTCCGCAGTGACGTGCCGCCGTTCGCCGTCCGCGGTGACCACATCGAGCGAGCGCACGTGGTCGGCGGCGTACCCCTGGGAGCGGCCGAGGGTCGGGCTGAGACCGCCGCCCAGGGTGTAACCGGAGACTCCCACGGTGGGGTTCGACCCATTCAGCGGGGCCAGCCCGACCTCGGTTGTCTTCGCTATGACCTCCGACCACAGCACTCCGGCTCCGACCCGGACCGAGCGGCAGGCCGCGTCGATCGTGATGTCGTTCATTCGATGAGTGGCGATCACGACGCCGCCGCTCGCGGAACCGACGATCTGGTGGCCGGTGGTCTTCACCAAGACTGGCCGGTGTTGCCCTGCAGCGAAAGAAACGGCGGCCTGAACATCGGCCACGCTCTCAGGCACCACGATCACCGCGGGCGTTAACTCGTGATTTAGGTTGAAGACCGCGCGTTCGTCGTCGTATCCCGCGTCTCCCGGCAGTAAAACCGAACCCGCGACCGTAGCCACGAGGGGCGCGGCGTCCTCCGGCAATACCGGCGGCAGGGAAGAATCGTTGAAAGCCATGACATACTCCTATTGCTAGTGTCGTACCCGAAGCCAAGAGACCCCACCGGTGATCCGCTCCTTAGTCTTTCGGGAACTTACGGTGCAATCTGGTCCCGCATTACCGTACTTGATCGACAATTTAATTTCGCCATCTGCACTTACTTATGAAGTACCGCTCACGTCTTCACATCACGAGTATCAGGGCTAGTAGTAGGTTTGTTTGCGAACAGTGACCTTGAGTTGAACTTATCTCACCCCTTCAATTTCAGTGTGCCTAATACTGTCGTTTGTATCGAATTATGCGAACCTGTGACAGAAAGGCCGAGGAGTCCAGTGTTCCTCGTCTGTGAATTCATACGCACCTCCACATACCTGTGCGAAACGCTGCGGCAAATCAGGCTTGAGCAGATTAAGTTTCTGCTTGGCCATTCTTCCACCTAAACGACAGAACGCTACCGCAGCTCGGAGCGGGAGGTCGCAATCGCGGTGAATGACAATATTGGTTTGTGAACTCAGGCTGGGCCGGTGACGAGACTTTCTCGCTAGGAGACTACCAATGGCGGAACGCCGCAAGACTCCGTAAGAGCAAGTTCAGGCCTCTGCGACAGCCCTAACATACGATCTGGTCCGTTTTCTGAAGCTACCCTGATTGGAACGCTTCTGACTCAGGGGCTGAAACCTACCGGCCTAGTCGTATGACCGAATCCCTGACCTTAATCCCTTCAGCGGTGGAATCGCAGCTCAACCGCAATGTTGCATTCCGGGAGCTACCTGGAGATGGTGCTGAACTCGGTCGCCTCCGAGCATTCCAAACGAAACTACGCCAAAGCATTGCCTCTTGCGCGCGCGTTGGAGCAGAGCTCCCTAGCAGGTTTGGCTACGTTGCTTTTGCGCTAAGCGCGCGAATTGCTTTGGAGGCGTTGCGGGGTGTCCCCGCAGAGGGGGTGAGGGAAAGAGTGGGCCGGTTCTTTTCGCCGGCGCTCTGGACTCAAGGGGGACTTCCCCCGCCGGCGTATCTAGTAGGAAATGAAATTTTGAGTTTGGTGTGGGTTGGGCGCGCCTTGCGTTAGGGGGTGAACAATCGTTCTCTCAGCTCTTCGCAAGCTCCATCTAGTCCGGGAATCGTGCGCCCCGAGCCCATCAGGAAAAGCAGCCCGGTCAGAGTAGTGAAGGCAGAGACGAAGCAGCAACTCGGCTGAGGGAAGGGAAGTGATGCCCATGCTTCTAGGCCCGAGGCCGACTAGTGAAAAGGTTTGACTGTGCTTGAGCCGGGCACGTCTCAATTAGGCCAGCGATGAATAAACCAATCCAACGCGCGATGTATTGTCCTTGTGGACAGGAGAAGATTCTTGCGCGGGGTCTTTGCGCGACTTGCTACACGCTCAAACGCCAAGATTCGGCCTGTTCCTGCGGAGGGTTCTAAAACCCCTTGTCCTGGGCGAAAGTCCGCAAGCGCGACCATACGGTCTGCCAACTCGGGCGGCGTGGGGAAGAGTTGCGAAACGGCTACGCTGCTCGAATACTGTCAACAACTAGCATCGCCGCGCGCAGCCAGTGGTCTAAAGGGTCTTGGCTTCCCGTTTTGATTTGTGCTACACGGAGGCGTGCAATAATGTGGCTGCCACGGGAACTGTGGGCTGCAGCGCAAGGATGACATGATGAATGTGCGCCAAATAGGCGGACATCGATGAATAAGGGAGTCCTCGTCACGGGACTCTGATAATGCCGTATTTCCCCGTTAAGCGACTCGACGACAAGCTAACCGGAGGGCATCAATCCCACGTGCCCGATATTATTCAGAAACACCTTACACCGATGTGGCGATCTTGGAACACGGCGACATAAAGGGAGAGCTTCGATGAAGTGCCCGCTACTCGTCCTGGCTTTTTTGGTGACAGCTGCGACGGCCTTCGCACAAACAGAAGGTGCCCGCATCTCCGGCAGGGTAACGGACGTGAGCGGCGCAGTGATCGTCGGGGTCCAATGTACGATCACCGACATCGACACCAATGTCACGGCCTCCACTATAACTAACGAGGACGGGATCTATGTTATCCCTGGCCTGCATCCAGCCACCTACCGATTGACCATTGAAAAAGATGGCTTTCGCACCATCGTACAACCCAGCCTGGAACTGTACGCACAGGACGCCGTCAACGAAAACTTCACGCTCGCAATCGGTCTCAGGTCAGAGAGCATCACCGTCGGGAACAACGTCTTTGGGCTCCAAAGCCAATCGGCGGCTGTCAGTACGGTGGTGAACCAAGAGTTCGTGGATAACATGCCGCTCAATGGACGCAGCTTCCAGTCCCTGATCGCGGTAGCTCCCGGTGTGGTCTTCACCTCCATCCAATCAGGGCCCGGCCAGTTCAGCGTCAACGGACAGCGTAGCGACGCGAACTATTTCATGGTCGATGGTGTGAGCGCAAATTTTGGCGTCCAAATCGGCCCTCTCGGCCAGTCGCTGGGCGGTGCGATACCAGCATTTACCTCGCAGGGTGGCACCAATGGATTCGTCTCCGTCGATGACATGCAGGAGTTCCGTATCCAGACCTCATCGTATGAGGCGGAATCTGGACGCACCCCGGGGGCACAGGTATCGATCGTCACGAAATCCGGCACCAACCAGTTCCACGGTACGGCATTCGATTACCTGCGCAACGATGTCTTCGATGCCCGCAACTACTTCGACGCGCCTCCGCTTCCCAAACCACCGCTTCGCCAGAACGACTTTGGCGGGACCTTTGGTGGACCCATCATTAAAGACAAGAACTTCTTCTTTTTCTCCTACGAAGGGCTGCGGTTGAGCCTTCCCCAGACGGCCTCAGACCAGTTCTACACGGCGTCCGCACGCGCTGCGGTTGCGCCAGCCTATCTGCCGCTGGTCAATGCGCTTCCGCTTTCCGATCCTGCCGCATCCCTCATCGACCCCTCCTGCGACAACATCACAAATCCATGTCAGGCGACAATCACCGCCGCATACTCCAATCCCTCCAGCCTAAACTCAATCAGCATCCGCATCGACCACAAGCTGACTCCAAAAGTCAATCTGTTTGCGCGCTATAGCCACGCGCCATCGTATGATGCGACCCGCAATTGGGAGGAGGTCGAAAACAGCAACGTCGATATGGACGCCCTGACCGGAGGCGCCACTCTCTTGCTCGCTCCTTCCATGCTGAATGATTTTCGAGCGAACTGGAGCCGAAACACCGCCAGCAATACTAACTCCCTCACTGACTTTCATGGTGCGGTGGTGCCACCTCTGGCAGCTCTTTTCCCGTCATCGTCCCCCTATAACCCTCGCATAGATCAAGCACTGGTCTCCTTTCCGGATGCTGGCCAGGAAGTCAGGCAGGGTCGGCAATACAACGATGTTGAGCAACAACTCAATTTCGTGGACACCTTCTCTTTGGCCTTCCGAACACACCAGTTCAAGTTCGGTATGGACTATCGCCGATTAACTCCCAAAGCCTCGACTGTAAATGGGTATGCTTTTTTCCCTTCCAGTTTCGCGCTGTTGGTAGCGGGGACCGTAGACAGCGCTCTTTTATCCGCGGGCGATCCTTTTTCCGTGAGCGTAAATAACTATTCGTTGTTTGCTCAGGACAACTGGAAGATCACGAGTCGTCTGACCCTCAACTATGGGTTGCGATGGGAGATTAACACCCCGCCAGTCTCGACGACGTCAAGCCAACCTCTTTACGCCACACAGGGAATCTTTGACTCGAATCTGTTCGGGGTAGTGCCCGGCTCTCTCTGGCACACCAGGTTTAACAACTTCGCCCCCCGAATCGGCGCTGCGTACCAGGTAACGCCCAAAACAGTGGTAAGGGGAGCGTTCGGCCTCTTCTATGATCTGGGATACGGCGACTTGGCGGGCAACAACTACTTCCCGTACTATCGCATCAACTTTGCCTCCTTTTCCCCTCCGGTGTCTTTCGATTTGACTAACCCGGCCTTTCGCCCTCCCCCATTCTCAACCACAATCGATGCGAATGTGCTGAACGTGAGCGCCGTCGATCCGAACCTGCGCCTTCCGCTAACCTTGCAATGGAACGCGGCGATTCAGCGGGAATTCGGAGCGAATCAGACATTATCCGTAACCTATGTGGGGGCCGATGCCAGACGTCTCTTGCGGGAGGACATAATCGTTCCTCCGCTCCTTGTGGATCTCGGCACTGGCGCATCGGTCACCGCCACAAGGAACGCTGGGTATGCCCACTTCAATGCGTTGCAGGTTCAATTCCAGCGCCACATGTCCCACGGCTTGCAGGCACTGATCTCCTATAACCTCGCACGGTCAAGCGATCTCGGCTCAGACGATTCAAACGGATTTAGGGCGCCATCTGTGAGCCAGGTTGTGTTGCCATCGCTGACCCCCTCCGACTTCGACATACGCAACTCCATCGCCGGGGCCGTCTCGTATGAGCTGCCGTCTCCTGCGTGGGGTCGCATTAGTAACGCAATTCTCAGAGGCTGGGCAATCGACGGTCTGGTGCGCGTAAGTTCGGCGCCACCGATCAATATCACCGTGGAGGCGGTCTCACCGGTCTTCGGTTTTTACAGAACTCAGGCCGAAATCGTGCCGGGCCAGCCCTTCTGGATCGCCGATTCGACCCAGCCCAGCGGCACAGCACTAAATCCAGCCGCCTTCACGACACCCCCCGCAGGGCAGGTTGGAAACTTTCCAAGGAACGGCCTGCGTAGCCCATACTCCATAGACCAAACCGACCTCGCCGTGCGGCGGCGTTTCAAGCTGACCGAGAACCTCAACCTCAGCGTGCGCGCAGAGTACTTTAATGTCTTCAACCATCCCATGTTCGGAGCCCCAGGCTCTCCCGAACCAGGAAACATCTTTGATCCTGTCTTCGGTAAAATAGGTCCCGGCTCTACAACGAACCTCGCACTAGGCACCGGCGCAGCCTTGGGTGGACAGAGTCCTTTGTACGCCTTAGGCGGACCCCGCTCCGCGCAGTTCACGATCAAGCTGCAGTTCTGAGGGCTGTCTTGTCAAAATGTTATCCGCGGGCCAGCATTCACCGGTAGTTGAGGTTACGGGTGATTGGCTTCCCCAAGATAGGCAAACAGTAGACGCTGACCGCTCGGCGTCTTAGCCCCACCCTGCGGTTCCACTGTTACAAATAAGGAGTTAATTTCCTTAAAGGTCGCTGCGTTGTTTGTCTTCAGCACCCAACGCTGTTGTGTCTTGTTATCAACGTTCAAGAACCCGAGGCTATGCAACGAACCTGCGTTGCCTTCCTGCTGTCCCCACACCTGATAGGTCTTTTTTGAAACACTTTTTGTGGGGTCGTTCAGGTCAAAGGCATAAAAGACAAGCGACTTGCCTTCCGTCAGGAAGATCCGCCCGAAGGCCTTGCCGGGCTTTCCGTCGGGACCGGAGTCACGAACGTCCACCACGTGCAATTGACGGGCACCCATCACATTAGGAAGGTCTCCACCCGCCGTCGCTAGTTGTCTTTGCATATTACTCGTATTCGCCTTGGCAGTTTTTAGCTGGTCGGATAGTTCATTGATTCGGATTTGGTCCGCCACGATTGACGCTTGATCGGAAGCGCGGGTCTTCTTCAATTCGGCCAACTCTGCCCTGGCGTCATCCAGAAGTTTCTCTTGGGCCTTCTGTTGGGCCTCGATTTTTTCAGGAGACCGTGTGTCGAGGGACGCTAATTGCGTAGTATCTGCTGACGTCCGGTCGTTGTGATGGCTTTCGGCAGTGGTTAGCTTCGCAAGTTGAGCTCGCAGACCTTCGTTTTCACGCCGCTGTTCAGCATTTGCTTGTTCCAGCCCGGAAATCGTAGCTTCGAGGGAGGAGTTCTGCTGAGATGGCTGGCCGAGCTGACGGGAAGGCACGACCAGATGATGCGAAATAGAAAGAACTCCGATAACAATTGCAGCAAGCAAGCCAGCGCCGGCAACGGCGAAGCTGAGACGGGGTCCTCGAGGGGCGGCAGGCCTTCTGACCTCCGGCGAGAATGCTATGCCTTCGAGTGACGCCCTTCTGATAAACCGTTCTCTTGCACCGTGATCGGGGCGGCTCGTGATCATGTTGATGCTCCGATGGAAGGGCCTCTGCCCCAAGGGGAGACCAAAATAGACAACTTCGCGGAATTCAGTCACGGCGTCTTTGCATTCCGCGCATGCCTCAGCATGCCGCTGCAGCTCCGCCAATTCCTGGCCGCTGAGGTGGCCCCCTGCTGCAAGAGCAGCTAACTCCTCATAGTGCGAATGATCACTCATCATTACTTAACATTTTTCCCGAATTGAGAGGTCGAGTCATAAAAGAGCGCAGCTTCTGAAGACCTCGATAATAATGATGCCGAACGTTCGAAAGAGAGTTTCCCGTTTTATCGGCAATCTCCTTCATCGAAAGCCCGTCATAGCTGGCCAATTCTATTACCCGTCTTTGAGGCTCCTCCAATGAGGCTAACCCCTGATCCAGCAATCGTTGCAGTTCAGCTGGTGCATATCTTTCCGAAGTTGCAAACTCACCGGGAGAGAAGAAATCTATGTCTTCTGTGCTCTCCTGACTGTAGAAGTTCCTGGTATTCAGATGCTGCTTGCGATTAAACGCGCGATGATAGGCAAATTGCAGCAGCCACACTTTAAGTGTGCCTTTCGCAGGATCGAATTGTGCCACCGAGCGGTAAATTTCGAGGAAGACATTTTGTGTTACATCCTCAGCCTCGCCGCGGTCGCGAACAATTTTGAGCGCGATACTGAAGACGAGCCGTTGGTATCGATCAAACAACACTGCAAGTGCATCGTTAACGCCATTCCGCAATTGAACCATCAACTGGTTGTCAGTCAATAGCTTGAGCTCAGCGAGGCTCGGTTGTGCTGCGCCATGCCCCGAAATTCCCGGATTCCCCACTGAGCCTCCACCCTCAATCCCTTAGAGAACGCGATCGCAAGGACACACTTAGGGTGACACAAATTCTAGCCCCGGGGCTACTCCACAGTCACGACAGAGCTAAGAGGTCTCCACGGTTCATTTTCCTGCGTAAATGCCACCCTCATTCGCAGTCCCAACGGTGAGGGCAAAAAAAAGATGGCACCTTGGGCACAAATAGATACTCCGAGCGGCATTCTTAAGCAGATTCGCGGGTTAGCCAGATTGCGTTGCTGATCCAATTTTAGATCCAGATCAAGTGACAGAGGCGACACGCAATGACGTCGATTGATTTGTTACCTCCCAGGCGCGGCACTAGCCGACGGTGCACGCTCCCGAAGATGCTCACGTTGCTCTCTGAGTTGTCAGCGACGTTCAGCAGCCTTCCAGCGGTGCGAGTTGACGCCGAAATTACGGCGGGTCTGAGAATGTTGAGGCTTTTTCTCGAAGTCGATCATATCGGTCTATTCGAGATCGCCGACGGCGATCCGCGATTCGTGTTGAGCCATTCATCTAGTGCTGAAGGTCTCCCCCTTATCCCCGGGACCCTTGGTCCGGAGCAATTTCCTTGGCTAGCATCCAGTCTTCTGAAGGGAGACGATTGTGTCATCCAAAGAGCAGAGGAATACCCTGCTGATGCTGCGAAAGAACAGGCTTTTCTTTTAGAGGGGAAGTATAAATTTATAGCTCTAATTCCGCTGAGAATGGGCGGCACGACTTGGGGAAGCCTTGCATTTGTATCTTTTAACGATCACAGTTGGCCGAAGGAATTAGTCCAACAATTGAAAATTGCGGCTGAGGTGTTTGCTAACGCTCTGGTTCGGAAGCGCGCGAATGTAGTGCTTGAGTACAGCGAGAGCCTTAAGGACGCCGTACTTGTTTCATTGAACAGCAATGTAGCGGTGCTTGATCAACATGGCGTCATCCTCAGCGTGAACCAGAACTGGATTGATATGGAATACATTCGAGGTGCCTTGTCTGGAGCGCATTTCTCGGCTGGGCTCAATTATGCGAGAAAATGCCGTGAACTCGCTGAAACCGGCGCTCCCTCTGCAGGCATAATTGCTGACGGGATTGCGGCTGTCCTCTCTGGTAGCACCGAAAATTTTGAACTGGAGTATTCCTGTACTCCGCCCAACGAAGGGGTCTGGTTCTTTATTTCGGTGACCCCACTACATCGCGAAGCCGGAGGCGCTGTCGTAATTCATAAGGACATAACAGAGCGAAAAAGAGACGAACGACACTTGTTGGAGCTCAGTGGCCGCCTCATCAACGCGCAGGAGGATGAACGGGCCAGGATTGCGCGCGAGCTGCATGACGATTTCAGTCAGCGTCTAGCATTGATGGCAATGGAACTCGAGCAGTTAAGCCAGACACCGGCCGCGGCCGATCATGCTGTCATCGACCGACTACATATGGTCTGGGAAAGAATCACGGAACTATCGTCCGACATTCACCGGCTTTCTCATCGGCTACATTCATCCAAGCTTCAATATGTGGGGTTACTCACGGCAGCGAAAAGCCTGTGTGAGGAGACCGCTCGAAAGCACCATATTCAAATCGAGTTTGTACAGCACGACATGCCCGAAACGTTCTCACCGGACATCGCATTATGCTTCTTTCGGATTGTTCAAGAGGCCCTCAACAACATTGTCAAACATAGTGGGGCTAAGCAGGCACACATAGAATTTTCTGGCGCTTCCTCTACCATCCAGTTAAGAATCGTGGACGCGGGCGTGGGCTTTGATCCCGGATCACGAACAGCCCGCGGCGGTCTCGGCCTGGCGAGCATGCGAGAAAGGCTGCGGCTTATTGGAGGGAGTCTCGCCATTCACTCCTTACATATGGAAGGTACAGAAATTCTGGCTGAAGCACCCTCGGTCTCGGGAGACCATCAGCGCGACGATGTGAACGATGGTTTCTTAGAGGCGATTTTCTAAGGAGGATAAGTGATGAAGAAACAGGCAGGAGCCTGGATCCTGATTCTGTCGTCCCTGGCTTTTGTTTCAACCGCAGGGGCCCAAGGTGGCACTCAACCGCAACAAACGCAGGCGCAAGCCGGCAAATCATCGGGCGCAGACAATCGGAATACCCAGGCATACATTGAGCTCCTTCGCTCGAATGTTCGGCAGCAGAAAGCCGAGATGATGGGGGCGGTCATGCAGTTAAGCGCCGCCGATGCGGCGAAGTTCTGGCCAATCTATAACGAATACACCACGGAATTGAACAAACTGAATGATCTTAGGGCGGCGAATATTCAAGAGTATGCGCGCACCTATGGGCAGATGACAGATGAAAAGGCAGACGAGCTGATTCAGAACGGGCTCAAATATCGCAAGCAGCGAGCCGAGCTCCTAGCCAAATACTATGACCGCGTCAAACAGGAATTGGGGGCGATTACGGCAGCGCGCTTCGTCCAGGTCGAAGACCAACTACTTCTAATTATCGATCTGCAAATCGATTCTTCATTGCCGATTGTTGGGGAAGACTCGTAGGTTCCACGAGGAGGAGACAGGAAATGCGCAAAGCAATGATTTGGACTGTAACCATCCTGGCAGGGCTGGTGACTGTGACGGCCGCTGCGGCGCAGCAAGCAATGAGGGCCACAGTTCCGGCCGGAACGCGGATCCTGATACGAATGATCGACTCCGTGGATTCCAGCCAACAAAAGGCGGGCTATCGGTTCACGGCGAGCCTGGAGAGCAATCTGCAATCCGATGATGTGGTGGTCGCCCCTAGAGGCACGACCGTTTATGGCCATCTGGCTTCGGCTTCCTCCTCGGGCAGGTTTAAAGGCAGTTCCGAACTAACGCTGGAGCTGACCGATATCGTGATTAACGGGACAGCCTATCCACTTCTGACCAGCACTTATAAGGTCGAGGGGCAAGGAGAAGGCTCAAAAACGACGAGAAAGGTTATCGGCGGCGTGGGACTGGGTGCGCTGATCGGCGGGTTAGCAGGAGGAGGAACAGGAGCTGGGATTGGTGCACTCGCCGGTGCCGCCGCCGGAACAGCGGTGGCCTCCTCCAAGAAGGGCGAACAGCTCTCGATACCCAGCGAATCTCTGCTGGAGTTTCGCCTGGCGCAACCGGTTACGTTGCCAGTGGGAAATTAGTCGAAGGTTGGAATTGACAGGTAAGGAATGAGTGATCCGATGATGAGAGTACTTCGATTCTTAACGCACAGGAACAGTAAGGAACGCTCAGCGTTCTGAGTAATATCCTCGCCACGGCCAACAGCGGCGCCGGCATTCCAACTTCACCCGACGGCAAGTATCTCGCTACCGGACAGGAAGACGGTACCGTTCGAATTTGGGGGCTATCTCCCGGTGAAACCGCGCCAAACGTCCTTTGCAGTTCCCTTCGTCGACTCAAACAAGAAAACGAGCGCTTGCTTCCGCGAAGAAAAATGGGTGTGCGCGTGATAGAAGCACTCCGGGAATTGCGCCAATCTTGCGGAGGTAGCGGTTATAGAGATTTTGACTAAATGCTGTCTCAAACGGGAAGCCCGTACCCGAGCATTTCCGCTTCCGACTCGGTGAGCAACAAGTGAATTGTGTGTCCCTCACGCCGCCTTACGAGGTGCAAGGCATTCCTGATATCACCCTCAGGCAAAACACTGTTCACGATTTGAATCATCTCGGATTCATCCGTGTACGATCTGCCGTACACCTGAGCGAGGTGCGGACTATCAAATGCCATGATTGAGTTTTGATATTTAGGCGACCTCCTCTGTAGAATCAGACGGCTTCGAAGCGGCCGTAACTCCCCACGTTGAACCGCCTCCGGCACGAAAAGGCATACCGCCCCAGCAGGTTGCTTCCGGTGGGACGGGAAATCCCTCGGTGCGGAGTTGTTGGAGAATCGCATCGACGTAGAGTGTGTTCCAGAGGACGATGATATTCACGACGAGACCGAGTGCGCCAAGGTGGTCTTCCTGCCCCTCGCAATGGTACGCAAAGTAGCCACGCACCACTGGCCCCGACCATCGGCCCTGCTCTGGAATAGGCTCGTGCATTCGTCGCTGCAGCTCTTCTTTAATGGCTCGTAACCTAACCCGCTTCCGATCTCGACGCGTTTTGCCCTTCCGATCCACCCTGTTACCACGGTGCCAACGTCCTCCGCAACCTAAATGACATCCGTGAACCTTCCATGTTGAAAGGCGTTCGCGGCAACTGTGGTTGCAGTTCGATTCGTTCGTTTGACCGAAGAGCTCATCGTCTCGCGGTTGTAACTGAGGGCAAACTGAAGAGCGCTTTCCTTTTCGTCCGTTTCAATAAGGTTCATGCAAGAGTTATTCATAGCCGTGGGATAAATTACCTGCTAGGTAGTTTTTGCACTTACCTGTTAGTTAGTTTTGCTAATGGCCTTGCATCTAGTAATGGTCTACCGTCTTGCCTAGCGATAGTTAGTAGCCGATCGCTTTCTCGGCCCGCGCATCGCCCCTTATGAAGAGACGCTTGCTCACCCTCTTAGCGGAGGAATCAACGGACGTGGTTGGAAATAACTAGCGCTTTACACATGCCCTAGGCGACCACCTTTTTTCTAACTTATGACACTAAATCACTGAGGAGAGACACCATGCACCAACAAAGGATTGTAGTAAGCCTTATGGCATTGTTTACCGTGGCAACGGTTGCTTTTGGCGCGACTGGGGACCAATCCAGCGTCAAAGGAATGATCACGTCTCGGACGGGAGAAACATTAATCGTGAAGTCCGCGGACGGAAACGTCACAGTGGTCTTGAGCGACGAAACAAAGACCAAAGACGACAAGGGACTCTTTGGCTTGGAAAAGCAGCAAATGTCATCTGTGGTGCTCATACCCGGACTCAAGGTGAACATCAAAGGAACTACTGACGACCAAAACCGACTTGTAGCGAAGACCATTACGGTCGATGGCGACGACCTGGAAACCTCAGAGATGATCGAGGCAGGTTTGCACCCTACCGCGGAACAGGTCGCGGCTAACATGAAGCTGATCGAGGTCAACCAGCAGAATATTGCAGGTAATAAGGCGGAGCTTGCTACTCAAAAAGACAGTATCGATGCCAATCAACAGGGTATCGCGGCCAATCAACAGCAGATCGGAGAGAACATCAAGAACATAGAGGAGAACGAGAACCGCTTTGCCGCGTTGAGTGAATATGACGAGAAGGGTACAGCCACCGTACGATTCAATTCCGGTAGCACTAAGATTTCGACTGAGGATCAGGAGAAACTACGGCAGCTGGCGCAGACTGCTACTGGCCTAACCGGATACATCATCGAGGTGACCGGGTACGCTGATTCAGTCGGCAGCGCCGAGATGAATACGAAGCTGAGTGAGGACCGCGCGAAGGCAGTTGTCACCTACTTGTTCCAGCAAGGCGGTATTCCCGTGCGGCATATTGTGGCACCGGGCGCTATGGGCGAATACGGACAAGCGGCACCGAATGAGACTAAAGCCGGCCGGGCCGAGAACCGTCGGGTTGAGGTCAAAATCCTGGTCAACAAAGGCATTGTCGGTAGCTAAGGACCTCTCAGCCATAGTTGGTTCCTACACACGCGGTTCCTTCTCCCGGAAGCAAGCGCGTGTGTAGCCATCGTTTTGTGAGTTCTCGATGATCGTCTTGATTTCGGTAAATGCAGATGGGAAATCGAAACTACTTCCACATGCTGAAGGGGCAAGGCAGTGACGCATCCAGTGGCGCGAAGGATTATGTGGTTGACTGGAGGATGGTGGGTGGATTCGCTTTCATCGCTTATCCGCTGAATACGGCAATTCGAGGAGAATGACATTCACCATCAACCAGGATGGCGTATCGCTCCAGAAAGATTTGGATAAGACCACAACGGAAACAGCATACGCAATGACCCGGTTCGATCCGG
>Ga0206863_1203_pt1 | contig 18819 bp, 19 predicted proteins | sample Alteio_BWOrgCont_41_FD_152634 | JGI IMG/M metagenome (GOLD analysis project Ga0206863, IMG submission 152634) | Enriched cells from forest soil in Barre Woods Harvard Forest LTER site, Petersham, Massachusetts, United States -... | ecosystem: Environmental > Terrestrial > Soil > Temperate forest >...
CGCTTCGCGGCGATACATCATTGCCGGGGCTGCTTCCCCAAGATCATCCATTCAAGGCCATTCATCTTTAGATCATTATTCATCCATGAATGGGGCAATGATGTATCCCCGCGAAGTTTGTTTTTCCCTTGCCCCCTATTTCTGTGCCCTGACAGGCCGCGCCCGTCAATCTTTTTCAAAGCAAAATTTATGAGCGTAATAACTAACAAGCTCCAGTTAATTTCTTAAAAAACCGCATATTTAGAGCTAAACATATTATTTTTAGGCCATCCTTTCGATCGCCATATGACAGAATTAAATTTCGATGAAATAAAAGATGGTCACCAGTTTGAAGAATTGGCAGCCGAATACTTTCGGTCTCTTAAGGATATTCCAGGATGCCTGGTGCAACTTGTAGGGGTCGGGCAAGATGGGGGGAAAGACATTCTTTATGAGTTCCATGTGACCGATCTTATAAAATCGACAACGAGACGATGGGTTATTCAGTGTAAATTTTCAAAGAAAAATGTCTCGGTACCTGATCTTGGTGGCATTAGTATTAAAGACTTGATTGCATCTCATGATGCATGTGGATATCTCTTGATTTGCCGAAGCCGACCGACAAGCGGATTGCATGATCACTTTGACAGACTTACAAAAAATTGTAGAGATGGCTATCATTATGAAATTTGGACTGGCGAGCAGTTCAAGCAAAAACTACTCCTAGCACCCGACACACTCCATCAGCAGTTTTTTCCAAAATATTTTGAATACCTGGCATCCCGGCCTAAAAAAAGTGAGCAATGAAGGCGTTTATATCATATTCACTTACTGATCAGGAGCAATACATTGCTACCTTACTTTCTTATAGGCTCAGAGAGCAAGGATTCACATTGATTCTGAGTAATAATAGTGAGTTTGCAGATGATACTACAAAATATCAGATTTTCTTGTCTCAATTATTTGTAGGAATAGTAACAATAAACGGGCATCAATGGCAACGTGTACTAGGGGAATATGACTTAGCGGTTCAGAATTCTACCCCTGCCATATTACTAATTGAAGAAGGCGTTCCAATTCACCCAAATTTTTCTGGAAACCTTGTGGTCTTTAATAGAACTAATACTCATGACGCAATTGAAGAAATAAAGAAAAGAATGATCCAAAGAAATGTCCAACCTAACAATGAAGCATTAGGTTGGATTTTGGGAGGCGCAGCTATTCTTGGGATTATTGCATTATTATCGAACAATTCAAAAAAATAATACCCCATTAAATTGGCATCTCCGTAATTCATCAAACAATACATTTCTGCTGATCCAGTACACTATCCTCTGTTAAAGGGATTCAAGTTACTGATCTGTTCTTCTGAAAGTTTGCTCTTGCCGTGTATATCATTTCGAATTTCAAGTAGGATTTTACCAAAAAGTTCGACTTCTTTATTAATATCTTTTCCCTCCTTGTCAGCATAGTCAACCCATTCATGGTATGCCTTGACAACATTATCGTTTGCATACAAAAGCAGTTGATTCCTTGCATTCATTCTCTCTTTATCATCCTCGATCTCATTTGGCTCTATATCATGCATAATATTTACTGCTGACCTTGTGAAGCCTCTAAGGAACTCTGAATATGCGTTTCGCTTACTTTCAATTATGCGTTCTGCAAATTCCTTTTGTTTCTGTGTTAAATATTTCCAAACCAATACAAATGCGCCAATTAATGCAATTAGTAAGTCAATGCTTGGTTTTAAGTAATCGGCCCACTTAAAGTTTGTTGGCGTAGGAGTGATGGTGTAAATCTTATGTATTAAAGTATCGTTAGGTATATACAAAAGTTTGTGATAATTCCCAATACCTGAATCCATAATAATATGTAAAGTATCTGCCATAATTTACTAAGATTAAAAAAAATATCTATTTGATTTATGCTTCGCCTTCATTTTTGAATCCTCCACCATGTTTATGAACAAGTTCTAGCCCAGACTTTAATACCCAGGCCTGCTTATTCACTCCTTTAGAATCGAAATAATCTACTTCAGCCAAACCTTCAAAGTCATTAATAACATTTATATTCATTCCATGATTTAGGATACGGTCTTTATCGCGAACTACATCGCCGGATTCGATATTCCAATTTTTGACAAACGAAGGAGTAATCACCCAATCGGTGAATGGGCTATCCCCTGCTAATTGCTTTCTCACGTCAAGTTTACAACCGTCAGATTCAGCAAATGCCAGAAAATCAGGAGGGACAGCATTTTTGCTTAAAACAATCTCATTATTCATATACGATAAAATGATAGTAACTAATGATTCAGCACTATTTTCAGGTCTAAAATCTGCTGGCTTTAATAAAGTAGGCATATTATAAATTTTAAATTAGGGCAACCCATCCCAATTACGACTTAAATTTACATATATATCTTCTGGCGCCCACCCGTGAAAACACCTTTTCTTGAACTAAGCAGCTTGGGTAAAAGCACTAATGTCTTAAACATAAGGGGAAAAGGCGTTTTTACGGCATGCCAATCATTAGGCCGAATGAGCCATTGATGTATCCTCGCGAAGTTTGTTTTTTTCTTTCCCCCTATTTTATCTGCCCTTGCAGGCCGCGCCGCTCGATCTTTTTTCAGCCAATACAAAGGCACATTCAATCAAACAAAGCAGGCATTCGTAAAAGATTAAAAGGTATTCCCTACAGACCGCCTTCGGATATTTACCGTCATAAGTGATAACAGCTTCCAACCAATCCCGCATCTCCCTGATGGCATATTGCCGGGTAAATCGACTACAGAATCGTTTGACAACCGGCATCGGATCGGCTAGTTGTTCCTTATTTAATGTGGTGGGTTGATTGCGCTTTTCAATTTCCGTTCTTAGTTCTGGTGCCATCCGGGTCAACCAATCCACTTCCTTTTTAGGGCGATGTGCCTTATTAATAACAGATAACGATTCCAACAATTTTCTAAATTCCTTCCGGAACCGAATTGATTGTTTATGCTTGTTCATCTTCTTCGGAATATTGGATGAAAAAATAGGTGGCGGCTCCAAATGGATTATCCAAGGATACTTCAGCAAATAGTGCTACTGAAATGTGGTTGACATAATATTGCAGAACTTCCTCCGGGGTTAAACTGAAGAAGTCACACAGAATATAAAAATCGGGCGAAAGATGGAAGGTAAACGATTGTTTCATGCTCCATTTATTTTAAGCAGATCGGAATACCATTCGTCGATTATTTTTTGATAGATTTCTTCCTTCTTGTTGCGGCTACATTTACGCCGGGTAAGCTGGACGATTAGCCTTATATAATATAGGCCCATATCTCTTTTTTCAGGATTAGCGATAGGTTTTATTTTCCCGTCCACGTTTCTCAAATAATACCCGAATATGCTGGAAGCCACCGAACATTGCTCATTACTGGGTGTGACCACGAAGGAATAGATAGAAATGCTATTTGTAAAACTTTGGATGGTCGTTCCGCTCCGAATGCCCAACGCCTTACATGATTTTTGAAAGTTTACAGGTAGATCGAGGGATATGGTTATGTTCATGAATGGTATTATTAAAGGGAATCGATAAGTAGCATATTTGAGCGTTTTCTATTTGGTATCATTGGCAACCAATGGCAAATGTGGCTCCTGAGTTTCACTATATGAAACGATTCTTTCCATATAGAGCGATTCCGCAATTGCCTGTAATTCTTTAACCCGCTCCGTCAAAACGGCAACTTTATCCGCAGAAATATCATAGACGTCCTTGTACCGGGAATCAGAGTATGCCTTTTGTAGAATCTTAAATAATTCCATTTCCTCTTTGGTGATGCAAGGGAAAACGCATATTAACATTGGAGAAAAGTTCTCAATAATAGTCAGCAACCGGAGGAGGTTATGGGTGTTCGGGCGATAGCCGGTGAATACCCGGATAAGCGCGATACAGGTATGCTCGACGGCCTGATGCAGCATAAACACCGTAAGATCCGGCCGGCCATAGGTTAATGAATCGGCGGCCCCTTTCAAAAAATATTGGGCAAGACCATACCATCGGGTCCAGTGGGATTGTGCCATGTCCTTTTTCAGTTTTCCTTTTTCAGGGTTGCCCGGATCATTCAAAGCTGTTCTGCCAGCGTCATATAGAAGTATCCCCTTATGGTATAAGGAACAAAAAAAGGGCTGTCCGGCAATCAGCGCGTCATTGACAGAGTTTATTTTATGGGAAATGCAACAGAGGGAAAGAGGCGGGACGCATTTCTGTTCGGCAATCTGAGCAATATCATGTCCGTCGCGTTTTTCCTCCACCGGGGATATTATCAGGAGGTCAAAACTGGGATGGAAATCGTCTTTATAACCGCTTTTGTCCAGGAAGCAACCCCATTCCTGGTAATGACTAATACGGGCACCATAGCAGACGATTTTTTCCGGTTGGACGGCCTGGACAATTTTCTGTGTCAATTCAGCCAAGCACTCCTGTTGTGGTTTCGAAAGAAATTCGATAGTTGTAAGCATGGACTAAGGTTTAAATAAAATAGGATCACATCTTGAACTGTGTGTAGGTATTGAAACTGCTATTTATTAAGACTCTCTAAGGAGTTAATTTTAGCTTTCAAAGTCTTGATGATTTCAATTTTTGTTTTCAGCAAATCCAATTGAACAGCTTCATCATTAAAATAACTGGGATGGGTATTATACAATTTCCCTAATATTTTTGCCTGCTCTTCCGTCAGTAATATTTCTCCCGTCTCAATTCCTATATAATCATCAACGCTGATTCTCAATTTTACAGCAACTGTCTGAATGGTATATCGGTTTGTTTCGCGGCAAAACCGCATCAAAATGTTTTCCATAATCGTTTAATTTTATGAAGTAAATAGGAAGTTGCAGCTGCTTTGAACGGCTCCTTTCCGGTTTTGAGAATGTGATCGTAGCAAGCTAGATCAATAAGAAGGATATTTTGAAGTAACCGGATACGAGCTTCGTTACCATGCTGTTTTAAATAGATGAATACCTGTTGCAGTAGTACCTTGAATATGTTGCCCCCCGGTCTTTGTTCTTTCGATAGAACGCCCCTCTGGTTCCATAGGTCAAGTATGACCTGCCCAGTTATGTGTTCCAGCACGTCTAAATCTGAAAACCCTGTCAACCTGGCTATGCAGGTATAAACAGGGTTGCAGTGGAGCCAAATAAATTCTTTTAACTCCAAGTCGATGGCAGGAGGCGTTGCGAATTGGGTGCTAACAGGAGGCAGGTTGTCAATCTGGGCTGATGATCCTGGGTTGGTATCCTGGATATTCATACAGCGTAAATTTGGTTGGACGAAATGCTGTTGAAATTTGTAAGGACCGACCCAGGAAAGCAAGGGAAAAAGAAAGACGTGGGTTAGTCCTTACCGTCTGCGAGGGCTGCGACACCCTTGAACCGGAATAAGAACGCCCACGCCGTAACGTGAGCGATTTACCTTACTTCCCGGTTCTATTGAAGGTCGCAGTTTCGCAGAACGAGAATAAAGCAAACACGCTTATAATATCTTAAAGTGCTTGCAAAAGTATTACATCTATTTTATGAATCATTAAAAAACACGTAACCTTAATTTTAGTACTTCAAATATACTAATAAATGTATTTATTATCATTAAAATGATTTAATATGCACCATAAATACTATTTCTTTTATAAGTGATTCTTTTTGCGTTAGTTAGGGCTGAAATTGGGTTTATGCCGATACAAAAAAAGAGATATAATAGAATCAAAATAGTATTACTCGAAAATGAAACAACTAACATTACATTGGCTGAACAGTTAGGAGTAAGTAAAACAACTGTTTCAAAATGGTGTACAAATGATAATCAGCCAACTGTTGAAACTTTATTCCGGATTGCAGAGATACTAGGCGTTGATGTATGCGAATTGCTGGTTAATAAATCGAAAAAGGGCTAAAACATCTTAAGCTATAAACCATTTTTATAATTAGTTGAGCTCTCCAATTACATATATTCCCACTACTGAAGATAGTGAAGCGGATACCTGTCGAAAAGAGGTGACGCCAAAATTATATGCAAGCAGTTGGACAGATGACCTTATTATGGAGCAAAGGACATTTACGCCCGGTAAAATCGTCATAATTGGAAGGAAGGCAAAACGAAAAAAGGGCAAAAGAGCAGACTACATCCTTAGATATTCACAAAACTTTCCCATTGCAGTTATTGAAGCAAAGAAAAGGTATAAATCCGCAGGTGAGGGGATGGTCCAGGCAAAGGAATATGCGCAGATCTTGGGATTAAAATTTGCATATGCAACAAACGGCGCGGAAATCCTCGAATTCGATTTTATTACAGGGATTGAACGTACGATTTCAGCTTATCCAACTCCTACTGAGTTATGGAATAGATTAAATAATGTTGAACACGTTAAAACTGAGATCCAGGAAACCTTTTTAAAATCATTTTACAGCACTCCGGAAAAGGAAATACGGTATTACCAAACTATCGCTATTAATCGAGCTATCAAAGCTATACTTGAAGGCAAAAAGAGAGCTTTGCTTACTTTGGCTACAGGTACAGGCAAAACAACTATCGCATTTCAGATTATTCACAAGTTGTGGTACAATCGCTGGAACGCCAAAGCTGAATACAGAAGGCCAAAGATTTTATTCCTGGCTGACAGAAGTGTCTTAGTTACTGATCCCCATGCAAAAGATTTCGCGATATTCGGAGATGCCCGCTGCCTAGTTCCTGAAGAAGGACTACCCTCTAGCAGGGAAGTATATTTTTCAACCTACCAATCAATTGCTGAAGATAGCAATAGAATTGGCGTTTTTAGGAACCTGCCTCGTGACTTCTTTGACTTAATTGTCATTGATGAGTGTCACAGGGGTAGTGCTTCTGAAGATAGTAACTGGCGTTTGATTCTTAATTATTTTAATGAATCGGTACAGTTAGGTCTAACTGCAACACCCTTGCGCGACGATAATGTCGATACCTACACTTATTTCGGAAATCCGCTTTACGTATATAGTCTTAAACAAGGAATTGAGGATGGTTTTTTGGCTCCTTATATTGTTCACCGTATAGTTTCGGAACCAGATGCTACGGGATGGAGACCAGAAGAAGGTCAAACAGACGAAAATGGAGAAGTTATCCCTGATGGCATCTACACAACCCCTGACTTTGAAAATACTTTGTCTTATTTGCCAAGAACAAGAGCTGTCGCAAAGCATCTTTTCAATTTTATGACAAAGTATGGCCGATTTGACAAAACAATTGTGTTTTGTGTCAATCAGGCTCATGCTGACCAATTTCGACGTGAACTTAGTAACCTTAATGCTGATTTAGTTCAGGAATATCCAGATTATGCAGTTCGAATTGTATCAGAAGAAGGAGATGTTGGTAAAGGGCAGTTAAATAAATTTATGGATATAGATGAAGATATCCCCGTCATAGTAACGACCTCTAAACTATTAAGTACAGGTGTAGACATACCCACTTGCAAAAATATTGTGATTTTCCGAATGGTAAATTCTATGACAGAATTTAAACAGATAATTGGAAGAGGTACCAGAGTGAGGCAGGATAAAGACAAACTTTTCTTTTCCATTTTAGATTATACGGGCAGTGCCACCCGTAATTTCGCTGACCCTGATTTTGACGGAGAGCCGCCACTCATTACAAGCGAAGAAATGGACGAAAATGGTGCTACTATTCCTGGCACTTATGAAGAGTTCCCAGGGCCTCCAACAACCGATCCGGAAGACGAGGAAGATCAAGACGCTGAAATCCCCCGTCCTGATAGTAGTGATAGTCCACCCCCCGGCAGAAGAAAATATTATGTTATCCAAGGTGAGGTATCTATTATCGCTGAAAGTGTGCAAATTCTTGATAACAATGGAAAATTAAAAACCGTACAGTTTACCCAATTTGCTAAGGAACAGATAACAACCATGTTTGCAACGGCAGAAGACTTAAAAGCGCACTGGAGCAATCCCGCAGAAAGAGAGCTTATTATTCAGGAGTTGGAAGCAAATGGAATTTCATTCGAACAATTAGTGGAGGTAACCAAGCAGAAGGAAGCTGACCCGTTTGATTTATTATGCTATGTAGCATACGATTTGAAACCGCTTAGTCGTAAGCAAAGAGCAGATCTTTTGAAAAAAAATAAACCTGATTTCTTCGCACATTACTCGGAAAAGGCGAAAGAGGTATTGAACCTCATATTAGAAAAATACATCGACTTCGGATTGAACCAAATACGCCCTGATATTATTTCAGTGGAACCTATTTCACAAAAAGGTAATGCCATTGAAATCGTGAACGAATTTGGTGGTGTTGATCATTTTAAAAAAGCAATCGAAGAGTTACAAAACCTGCTCTACGCAGCATAATGATTATTTCAATGATGGCAAAACAGAATAAGAAAGAAAAGCAACTGAAGCAGGAAACACCGGCGCAACGATTATCGGGCATAATAAAATCCTGCCGCAATATTATGCGCAAGGATAAGGGATTGAATGGAGATGGTGACAGACTTCCCATGCTTACCTGGATAATGTTTCTGAAATTCTTAGACGATAATGAGCAACTACAGGAATTAAATGCACAATTAGAATCAAAAAAATATAAACCAGCTATCACGCAACCCTATAGATGGAGGGATTGGGCAAAAAACAAATCCCTCACAGGTGACGATCTCCTGGCTTTTATTAACAATGAAAAAGTAAAAGCTACAAACGGTAAAACGATTACCGGGTTGTTTAATTATCTCCGGTCACTGCAAAGTGAAACGGGAACTGAACGTAAAGATGTGATTGCAACTGTCTTTAAGGGAGTAATGAACCGGATGATTAATGGCTACCTGCTAAGAGATGTAATTAATAAAATCGAAGAAATTCATTTTACGAATAACGAAGAAATAAATACGCTCTCTCATTTGTATGAAAGCATTCTAAAGGAAATGCGGGATGCCAGCGGAGATGCAGGCGAATTTTATACCCCCCGGCCCGTTGTAAAGTTTATGGTTGAAATGCTAAACCCACAAATAGGCGAGACCGTACTTGATCCTGCGTCAGGTACAGCCGGGTTCTTGGTAGAAAGTTTTGAATTTTTGAAGAAGCAGGCAAAAACGGTTGAGCAAAGAAAAATACTTCAATCAAAATCTATACAAGGGGGAGAAGCAAAGCCGTTACCATATCTACTATGTCAAATGAATTTGTTACTTCATGGCTTAGAGTATCCGAATATCGATAGCGGCAATTCCCTAAGATTTCCTTTGCGTGAAATTGGCGATAAAGAAAGAGTACATATTATCATCACAAATCCGCCATTTGGCGGAGAAGAGGAAAAGGGTATTCTTAATAATTTCCCTGATGACAAAAAAACTGCCGAGACCACGTTTTTATTTTTACAGTTGATTATGCGAAAACTAAAACGGAAAAAGCCTAATCAAATGGGGGGGCGTGCAGCCGTAGTTGTTCCAAACGGTACATTATTTGCTGATGGAGTTGCCGCTCGAATTAAGTTCCAATTGTTACAGGACTTTAATCTACATACAATTGTACGATTGGGGGAAGGGATTTTTGCACCTTACACTGATATTCCCAGCAATTTATTGTTTTTTGAACACGGGACGCCCACTAAAGATATTTGGTATTATGAATTACTACCACCAGCTGAACGTAAGAAATATAGCAAAACCCGTCCAATACAAAACGAAGAATTCGATGAACTAAGGAAGTGGTGGCACAAACGAAAAGAGAATGACAATACTTGGAAAGTAAAAGCCAAAGATGTTATTAAGCTTAACGATGCTGGACAGGTAATAGCTGCAAATCTTGATATCAAGAACCCTAAACGAAAATCTGATGTTGAACATAGGACCCCCAAAGAATTGATGAAGAGCATAAAAGACAAAGAAAAAATAGTCTTAGAATTGATGAATGATATTGAAACAATTATTTTATAATTGAAGAACTAATGGCGTACTGGAGAACGATAAAATTACGTGAAGTAATAAATTTCCGTAAACAATTTATTACTATAAATGATACTGAAAACTATAAATTATGCAGAGTCCAGACAAAGGTAAAAGGAGTAGTTCTCCGGGAAGTTAAATTAGGGATTGACATCAAAACAAAAAGTCAACAAGTATGCCGAGCAAACGATCTGATTTTCGCAGAAATGGATGCCCGGTTCGGTGGTTATGGCATAATTCCTGAAGAACTAGAAGGGGCTGTAGTTAGTAGTCACTATTTTCTTTATGAAATAAATGAAGAAAAAATAGACAAACGATTTTTGGAGTATTGCTTAAGAATGCCGTGGTTTTTAAACCAAGTAGTAGCGAAAGGCTCTACTAACTATGCAGCGATTCGACCACACAATGTACTTGAATATGAAATACCTTATCCTTTACTATCTGAACAACAACATATAATTTCCAAAATCGAAGCTGTTCAAATCAGAATTGAGAAAATAAAACAAATCCGAAGAGAACAAGACCAGGAAATTAGAAATTTGTGCAACCAACTGTATTTAAGAATTACAGAAGGAGTAGAACTAATGCCTATGCAGAAAATTTGCCCTATTGTAAGGAGAGAAGTCATTATTCAAGAAAATGAAACGTATCCTGAATTAGGCATAAGAAGTTTTGGCAAAGGTACTTTTCATAAACCCGCGTTAGCAGGGATTGAAGTTGGGACAAAAAAACTTTTCAGAATTGAAAAGGGTGATTTAATGTTTAGCAACGTATTTGCGTGGGAAGGGGCCATCGCGGTAGCTAAGGATGAAGATGATGCCAGGTATGGATCTCATAGATTTATTTCTTGCGTAGCAGATAGGAAAATCGTGTTGCCTGAATTTATATGTTTTCATTTCCTTACTCAAAAAGGATTAGAAGATGTAAATGGGGCGTCACCGGGAGGTGCAGGAAGAAACAAAACTCTTGGATTGAATAAACTCATGAATATTCATATTCCTGTTCCAAAGCCGAATGTCCAACAATTATTTATAAACGAAGTAAATAAACTTAATATCATAAGAGAGTATCATTTGGAAACATTGGAGGAGCTTAACGCACTCCTGCCATCGTTGCTAGACAAAGCATTTAATGGAGAACTTACTGGATTTTCCAACAGTGAGATACTAGAATCCTTGTCAAAAAACGCTGGATCGGATGACAAATATGAGAGTATCTCGAATCATGAAAAAGACATATTTTACATAAGAGCCTCAGTAGACGCCTATATTTTAGATTATCTTAAAGGAGATCCGCACCTACACCGCACTAAAATGGAGAAGGCAACCCACCTGATTGAATATCATTGTAAGGTAGATTTGCAGCGGAATCCGGTAAGGGATGCGGCCGGACCTAGCGATTATTCGTCCCGTATAAAAGTTGAAAGCGTGGCAAGCAAAAAGGGATTTTACACAACTCAAACAACATTACAACAAAATGGTTTTAAGGAAATCTCGTACACATTATTGGATTCAGTATCAGCCAAAATAAAAATTGCTGAAGAATATTTTGGTGAAAGAATTGATGAGGTTAACATTCTTCTCAATTTGATTAGACCACTCAATACAAAACAGTCTGAAGTGGTTGCCACATTATATGGCTCTTGGAATGATTTTCTCATTAATGGTAAGCAGCCAACAGATAACGAAATCATCCAAGACGTAAGAAATAATTGGGATATTAAGAAAAAAAGAATACCTCAACCTCTTTGGGATTGGGGATTGAACTGGATGCGCATAAACTACATAATTCCGAAAGGGAAAGGAAAACCAGTTTTACATAAACCAAAACAACCATGATTATATGGGAAAAGATTTATTTGGTGAACTAACATCTGAGGAGCCAGATCCACAGGAATCGTATCTGAGAACCAAAGATGAATCTTCCCTTCATGGAAGAGTAAAGCGATTAAAACACTTGCATAAGATCAATATAGAAGGCATGTCAGTTGGGGCAGACTATGAAACAGCAACCGGATATATTGAGATGCAATGGTGCTTTATTGAAGGATTCTATTTATCAACTATTCTTCTTGCACAAACTCTTATTGAAAAAATATTACATGACGAATTCAACAAGATGGAGTTGGGGAAAATAGGCAACAAAGGATTAAGTGCAATGTTAAAACATATTAGGAAGGAAAATTTGTTAGATGAGTTTTGGGTAAACAAAATCGACCATATTAGGCTTATTCGAAATCCGATCACTCACTTAAAGGAATGGGGACATGAGCATAGGATCGACCAAAGGTCCATTCATTCGGATATTCCAACGCAAGACTACTTAGAATGTGATGCAAAAGATGCGGTAGAAGTCGCAACGTGGCTGGTCCGCTCAAAAATAAATCAGCTTGTTTGGGTATTGTAAGGTCACGCAGATTTCCTTTTGCGAGATTGACCATATTTGGGCATTATAGAAATAATATTCGCAAAAAACAAGGGTTAAAAAACGGTTTTATATACGTGGCTTATATGCTACATTGCCGAAGTGTACAAAGTTATTGTTTATGTATCTAGAGGGCGAAATTCTTTTGGAGCCAAATTGTTCCAAAATTATCCCTACGGCCATTTTACCGATAATTTCTTGCCATGAAGATTAAGAGTTTGCATATTAAAAACTTCCGGCTGCTTAGAGATGTAAACATTTCATTGGAGGATATGACGACTGTTATTGTCGGTCGGAATAACTCAGGAAAGACCTCCCTTACCGAGATATTCCGGAGGCTATTAAGTGACAAGGCTCCTTATTTTTCATTGTACGATTTTAATGTCGCCACTATTGAAGAATTTAAACACGCCCTTGCATTAAAGATTGAAGGTGCTGAACTTGGTACCATCCGGGGAGCTTTACCTTTTATACAGATAGCATTAATAGTCGGGTATGACCCAGCCATGCTCGATCTAGGATTATTGGGTAACTTTATTGTAGATCTTAATCCGGGCTGTCATGAAACGAAGATTATTATTCGATATTATTTGCAGGATGGAAGAATTGATGATTTTTTTGACGGGTTTGCCGATACTACCCCTACAACTATTAAGTTATTTTTAAAGGAACTGAAAGATAGGATATACAAATATTTCACCACTGGGGTAACAGCTCAAGACCCTTATGATGAAACGAATTCACTTGTTGTTGACTACGCTAAATTTCGTCAGTTAATTGGAGCAGGTTTCATCAACGCTCAACGGGGATTAGATGATATTACTCATACCGAAAAAGATGTACTCGGAAAAATACTGGCGAAGCTATTCAGAACTGCCAATGCTGAATCGGCACCCGGTGATATGAAAGGCAAATCGGATGAGCTCCAGGCAGTGGTAGCGGAAATACAAAGTAAGGTTGACACAGATTTTAATCAAAAGTTAGATGCACTGCTTCCAGCGTTAAATATATTCGGCTATCCTGGCCTAGCCGATCCAAATTTAAGCACGGAAACTACTATAGACGTTGCCAATATCTTAGATAGCCATACAAGGATTCGATATAGCCAAGGGAACGGTATTTATTTGCCTGAAACTTATAATGGCCTTGGTTCCAGAAATCTCATTTATATCCTTTTTCAATTGTTTGAATTTTTCCGTGATTGGCAGTCTCAACCAGTTGTCAGTAGCTTATTTTTGATTTTTATTGAGGAACCTGAAGCCCATTTACACCCTCAAATGCAACAGGTGTTTATTAAACAGATCGGTGAGATCGCATCGGAATTTTCAAGAACCCTTAATGCAGGGAGGCCCTGGCAAGTCCAATTTGTGATTACAACTCATTCTACCCACATTGCGAATGAGGCAAAATTTGAATCAATCCGGTATTTTTTGACTGCCCGGAATGAACAAATGGAAACCCGAGTGAAGGACCTAAGAGTTGAATTCACGAACCCTGATTTGCAGCGAGATAAAGAGTTCTTGTACAAATACCTCACTCTAACAAAGTGTGATTTATATTTCGCTGATAAAGCTATTTTGATAGAGGGCCCTACAGAGAGGATATTGATGCCTGTACTAATCTCAAAAGCGGATTTACTATCAGGTGGCGGGCCAAAGCTTGCTACTCAATATATCTCTGTTATTGAAGTAGGAGGGGCATATGTTCATCATTTTTCAAAGTTTTTGGATTTCCTGGAGCTACGAACTCTTGTTGTTACGGATTTGGATTCAGTAATCAAAACTGAAAGCGAGGGAGGGAAAACATCTTATCCGGCCTGCGAGGTAGCAAAAGGAACGAACACATCTAATGCAGGAATTAAGAACTGGTTCGGTGGAACTATAGAAGGGTACATGCCACTTTCGGATTGTATGAGAAAAACAGCAGAACAAAAACTTAGTGGCTCTAGGCGAATTGCCTACCAAATCCCAGAAAGCGGAAGGACTTGTTGTGCGCGGACATTTGAGGATGCGTTAATGCTGGCAAATATTGCTCATTTCGGAATTGCAGGCGATACTGATGAGTTGATGGCTCTTCACGCTTACGAGAAAATACCTGACAAACACGAGAAGACAAGCTTTGCTATGAAATATGGGGTCGAGTACCTAGAATGGAATCTGCCACGTTATATAATCGAAGGACTGCAATGGTTGTCTGTGAACCCTAATATTCCGTCTGCTATAGTTCGTGAAGCAATAGCCGAAACTGTTGAGTAAATATAGATATGCCTGAAGATAATCTAAATCCCGCGGAATTAGCGTCAGTAGCCTGTCTTAACCAGGTTTACCTGGCGATGGAGGCTAGAAGGAACTTTTTGGTAGAAGCCGGAGCAGGCGCAGGGAAAACGTACACTTTGATAAAGGCTCTTAGGAAACAAATTGATACTAATGGGCCTTCATTTCTAAAAGTCAATAAAAAAATTGCATGTATTACATACACAAACGTCGCTAGGGACGAGATTAAATCAAGGACTGACAATCATCCGGTAATATTTTCGGAAACTATTCACGCGTTTGCCTGGGATTTAATTAAGGATTTTCAAAAAATCATCAGGTCGCGGATTCCTGAATTGTCTGAAAAGTGGAAGGTTCGCGTTGAAGAAGGAGGTGGACTCAAAAATCAAGAAATTTCTTATAATCTGGGATACCCAAAAATTACAGAATATGAGATATTCCTCCATCATGACGACGTGATTCGACTACTGGTATTTCTATTAAATGACGAAAAATTTAAGAAAATACTCACCAATCGGTTCCCTGTAATTTTCATAGATGAGTATCAGGATACCAACAAGGAATTGGCAAATTCACTGGTAACTAATTTCATTGAAAGCGAATCGGGACCGCTAATAGGTTTTTTCGGAGATCATTGGCAGAAAATTTACGGAACAAATTCAATTGGCCTAATTACAGCACGTGCTGATAAATTGACGGTTATTGGTAAAGAGGCTAATTTCCGATCGGAACGCATCATTGTGGAATCGCTCAATAGAATTCGCCCAGAGTTAATTCAACACGTGAAAAATCCTGACTCTACAGGTGAAATAATCGTATATCATTCAAATCCTTGGGAGGGGAATCGACGAAGCGAGGCCCATTGGGCGGGAGATTTGCCAGCAACTGTAGCACACGAATATTTGCAACGGACTATTCAGGAACTACAGAGACGCGGATGGGACTTCGATCCAATACACACCAAGATATTAATGTTAACCAACAATATTTTAGCTGCTGAGCAAGGCTATGGAAATATTCTGGAAGCAATTGGAGCTGATGATCTTCTAAAGAAAAATAACGATTATGTATCGTTTTTAGCAGATACAGTAGAACCAGGTGCCGCCGCTTTTTCTGAAGGGAAATATGGGCAAATGCTTTCAGCTTTCAACCTTAGCGCCCCATTAATAAAACGGCATTCTGAAAAAGAAGTCTGGGACAGAGATGTTAAACGATTAATTGAACTTAGAACATCTGGATCAATAGGGGATGTTATTGATTTACTCAAAATTACAAAAAAACCGGAACTTCCTAGAAAGGTTATTGATAAGGAAAAAAGACTAGCTGATCTGAATCTTTTGCCCGAAACTGATCAGGATGACGCCGATAAGATATTTCTGAACAAAACACGTGGCATTCGGCAAGCGCCTTATAGTGAATTAATTCGTGCTGTTCAATACATTGATGACAAAACTCTTTTCTCAACAAAGCACGGTGTCAAAGGCGCTGAATTTGATAATGTATTGATTGTACTAGGCCGAGGCTGGAATCAATATAATTGGGAGCAAATGCTTGAATGGGTAGCCTCAGGCATACCCAAGGGAAAGGAAGATACTTTTGAACGAAACAGGAATTTATTCTATGTAGCTTGTTCAAGGCCAAAAAGCCGACTGGCTATGTTATTTACGCAAAAGTTGAGCAGTTCAGCATTAACAACTTTGCAAAGGTGGTTTGGTAATGTTCTAGTTCCCTATTCGCTGTAGCAAAGATGGCAGCCTAATACTTATTACTACAAGAAGCGGAATTACGAATTATTAAATTAATCCTAATGAGTAGCTATTTAGAAACAAAGCAAAAGATACTAAAAGAATTTTTTCAATCATTGAATGGGCTTCGTGAGGAAGGAATACTAGTTAACAAAAAGGATTTCACCTGTCAAATAGGAGAATGGCTTGTAGCAACGATTTATAGCGGCAATAGGGCTGTAAGTGGTATTCAAAAAGATTGGGACATTGATATTTACGGAAAACGCATTCAAGTAAAGGCTCATGCAAAGGCATCGGGCAATAATAATAGATGGTCTGCCGTAAATAACGAAATAACCGAGAGGGTTGATGAGTTAATTATTGTTGTCTTTACTTTTGATTACAAATTGAAAGAATTTTATAAAATTCCTTGGGAAGAAGCAATAAAACATATTCGTCTTCGTGGCAAAAAGAAACCAAGATCAGAAATTAACTGGAGCCATGTAAAGGATTATAAACAATCCCTTGATAGTCTTCCACGGCAGGATATCATACAACTATTTAAATAATTTTCATGAAAACTTCTTTGGACACACTACACGAAATTTATGATAAAGTAGAGGGTCTGTTAATTCATTATAACAATTTGCCTGAAAGGGATATTCGTAGAGTATATTTTGAAATTCTACGCACTCAAATTGCGGTATGCGAAAGAAGTTTAAGGATAAATATGGATTATGCAAATAAAAATAAGAAGGACTTTGAAGCACTTTTAACAACAGAAAAGCAAAGAGAAGATTATGTTCACCATTTTCTACAGAACACGGCAGAGGCTATCTTTGATACCGCCCTTTTTCAAACAGAACTTCTTTTTAGAGTTTTATATTCAAAACTGACCGGCCAGCATGTAGGGCAAGAAAAGAATCTGCACAAGGTAATCGCTGTATTATGTGAGGATACCGAAAATAACTGGAAAAAAGAGGAAAGCAGACTACTGCTATTAATACAATCTGTGCGGAATACTATTCATACCGGAGGGATTTACTTTCATGATCCCAATGGTACGACCTTAACATACAAGGCCGTAGAATATAAATTTGAATATGGGAAAGGCCCCGCCTTTATTAAAGAGGGCTTCTCGTTTTTTTTAATCTCCGAATTAGTTGATATTATACACATGATATTTCAGACACAGAAAATTATAAATCTTGGTTCTTGGGAACACCCAAATTTCGCTGCATTAGGTAAATGAAATTAAATCAGCTACCATTTTCGGTCTCTTGAAGCCCCTTTTATCCACCCATTGATTTGGCCTAATATTTCCGCTAAATCCTGCCGAGGATAATTTCTTTCCATAAAATCACTAAACCCCTTTTTGGTCGAAGGAATTTCCCAATCCATAACCGTTAAAACTGTAAGAGGCGGCCTTAGCGGTGTCTCAATAAATTGATGCAACGGGAAATATGGAGGTGCGTAATGGAAAGAGTGGTCTATTAAATGCTGATAGAGGTCTGGCTTGAGTGCCATTTTAAGGTCCCGGATCACTTCATATAAAGAAACTTCCAACCCGCTATTTGCAAGCACATCGCCCAGGTTGGGCATACCTTCATCTTCGAAAAAGGTCTGTATATAGTTCATAAATCCTGGCTCCATCTCGTCCAGTAGATCCCGGCTATAGTGGTCATATTCCTGCTTAAACACTTCCAATGAAAAGTCTTCGGGGTGCCGGTCGATGACAAATTCAATTAACTCTTCCTCCCGCTGGATGATCTTCTCGATGGAGGGGGGGTATACCTGTCCAGATACCCGAATGCCATATTTGGGTTTCATGAACAGGTCAAACAGATTGGATTTGTATTCCGTTGACCGCCGGTCAAAAGTCAGCCTTATATATAAGGGATACACAAGTTTACCATGAAAAGAGACCTTTTTGATCCTTTCATTAGGATAAACCTTGTAAGTAACCTGATATATTTTTTTTTCATCCATTTTGATCAATTTTGAGGTGTTTTGATATGGTTCCTCAGAATATTCTCCGGCACCACCTACCAAACAAGCACAAATAAGTACAATATCGTTCAACGGAGTAAAGTTAATACAAATTGACCGAATGTTTGGAAAATATATTTGTTTTACCAAACATTATATCTTATATTTGTATGGAATGCCCTTTCACCAGGGCGCAATTGTGAAAAAGATAAACCGTGAGAAATGGAAAAATTGCCACCGGAAAAGGCTGCGGAAATGCTCAGCAGGAGTGGAATGAAAGTATCAGTGGCCCAGGCTGCAATTGTCCTGGAATTTCTTCGGAAGTTGGCGGACATTGTAGTTTCAAATTACCTGGATCGTCACTGGTAGATGTGCGAGAGAGAGCATTTCCGATCAAAACGGCCTGAGAATTCCCTACATTTTCAGGCCGTTTTCTTCAACTTTTAGTAAATTGAATATAAACCTTTGA
>Ga0206863_1204_pt1 | contig 18663 bp, 14 predicted proteins | sample Alteio_BWOrgCont_41_FD_152634 | JGI IMG/M metagenome (GOLD analysis project Ga0206863, IMG submission 152634) | Enriched cells from forest soil in Barre Woods Harvard Forest LTER site, Petersham, Massachusetts, United States -... | ecosystem: Environmental > Terrestrial > Soil > Temperate forest >...
GGAGCGAGCCCGATCCGGACATCCGCTTTTTTGCCGTGCAACGAGGCCATATAGCGCTTCCAGATGACTTGCGCCATGTGGTCGTAATTTCCGGCGCTGTCATCCTGGTCGTTAATGAGGGCGAAATACTCCTTTTGAATCAGCCCGCCCAAGATGGTGGTGATGCGATCCTGATCGGTGTCGCCCACGTCTCCAGCGGTCTGTTTGATGGCGTACTCCTCGAGCGACATGTTTTCAGGGATCGAGCCTGGATAAACTTTCCTGACATACTTCAGCCATTTTTCGCCTTCGGCGGGACGGCTATAGAGGAAATAGTAATACGGTAACATCTCCAGGAAGTGCTTGTGGGCGTTCTGGATGTTGTCGCGGTTCTCCTCGTCCACCTTTATCCACTCCTCGTAGCTCTCGTTCGCGTGCGGGACGATGGCCAGGTTCGGTCCCAGCAAATAGCTGTCGGTGACCTTGTCCAGAGTCAAGGTTCCGCGATAAAAGGCAACCTGCATGGATTGGTAAATCATGCGGCGGAGGACAATGAGATTGGTGTCCTTTGATTTTTGCAGGCCCAAAGTGGCCCAATAAATGGCGTGGGCCTCGGGCAAACGCCAGTCGAGCGGACCGTATTTGTCGTCCACGGCCTTCATGGTTTTGGGCTCGAGTTTATAGACTTCCCTGAGGACCTGGACGCGGTTGGTTTCCTCCGGGTTCTTCGGGTGCAACAAGGTGTCATAATTGGGAAGGCCGTTGCCACCGAGGGCCTGGTGCATTTCTCGGATTAATTGCTCCTTATAGTACATGTGAGCGTCATCCATGTTGACCCCGATCTTATGTTGATAGAACCAGCCGAGTTCGCGATAGATGAGAGGTTCGTCGGGATTGTATTTGAGGGCCTGATCGCGGAGGAGTTCGATGCCGCTGCGGACCCATCGCCAACGGTCGCTGGGTTCCGGAAATTTGACGGAGATATTGTAAGCCATGTTCCAGGCCTGAACGACCCAGACTTGGACCATGTGCGGTTGCAGCTTGGTGATCCAATCGGCGAGCTGGACCATCTCGAAATATTTGTCGTCTTGCTGGAGCTGGCTCGCGCGGATCCAAAGCGCGTCGGCGATCAAGCCGCGAAATCCGCCGAGCGCGACGGTGGTGAGGGCGAGGAGCGGCGGAGCGTTCTCGAGGGGTTGCAGATGGGTTAAACCCATTTCGCCGCGCGCGACGTTCAATCGTTTTTGCAGTTGCATGACGCCGGTGAACATCACGACGGCCAGCAACGCCAAAGCGGGTTTGTAGAACTTGTTTTCGGCGAAGCTCATCAGGAAGCGCCCTGCGCGGTGGCGAGCTCGCGACGGCTGAGGATGAACATGCCAACCCCGGCAATACACCCTCCCAAGATCAAAACGACCTGGCCGAAGGCCGCGCCGAGTTCGGACCAACGGATGCTGCGACCGGTGCTAAGCGAGTCAATGGGTGAAAAAGCCTCGGCCACCCGCACGATGGACAACAACCCTTTCATTACCGGCAACATGATGATGTCGATAATCGTCTGTTTGTCCGCGACGCCGGTGCTGGTATTGATCAAGCCGAGGACGCTTCTCTGGTCGAGGATGTCCTGCAGCGAGCCGCTGGAGAAACCGACGAGCAGCATGGTCAGGCAAAGGAAGGCGGCCACCGGGAAGCTGAGAAAGCTGGCCGCAGCCAGGCCGAGCGCGGCCAGCAACGCCAGCCAACAAAGAATTACCGCCAAGCCCCGGGTGAAATTGAGCCCGAATCCCGCCTCGCGATAGAGAACTTCCATCCCCTCATCCAAAGGGAAAAGCAGGGCAACATTGTTTGCGTTGAGGAATTGCACGGTCAACAGCCCGTTCTCATCAAACGAATTTGGCGGAATCGGAAACTCGGTGAAAGTCTCGGCGGCCACGCTCATCTCCCTCCTTGCTTCGCGCGGGGAATCCGGCGCGACTCTCCAGCGACAATCGTAGGTGGCGGTGGAATTCGTTTCCGAGGAGTAGAATTTTGTGCGGATGAAGAGCGGCACATTATGAAGGGTGTTCTTATGCAGCCCAAGACTGATGCGCCATGTCCGGCCGTAACCGGGCCGGACAATCTGGTCCATGTAATTAAACTCTTCGGCGACTTGTTTCCGCAGCAGGTTTTTATCAAAGGGTCCGGCGTCGGAGTACTCCTTCTCCTTGAGTTTCTGGCTCACGATTCTCTCGATGTCCTGGGTATGATCCACCACGGGCTCGCGCAAACCCGTTCGTGCGACGAAAACCTCGTTGCGCAGAATTTCCTGCTCCTCGCGAGGGAGTTGGCCGGAACGATAGCGGAGGAGACCATAGACGCTGAGGCCCGCGAGCCCGAGCAAAACGGCGTCAAGGAACATAATCCCCAGCCATTTACCGAGCCAGATTTGCCAGCGTGAAATCGGTTTGACGGCGACCATTTGAATTTGGCACTCCTCGAGATCGCTCGCCATGGAGCCGCAAGAGAGCCAGAGAGTGGCGAATCCAAGGAGCGCCGTGATGATGGTCAGATTGTAAGCGAGCAGAATCTGGATGAACCCGTGCGCGGTCCCGTCATCTTTAAGCAACAACGGAAGAAACACCACCGTGCAGGCGAGGAGGGCGGCCAGCACCCAAAAGAGGCGGAATCGTAGGGCCGCTTTCCAAGTTAGCCAGACAATGGCAAGAATTCGTCGCATGCAGGGTCAGCAATTCAAGAGTGGCGCCCGGGGCTTTCCCTACCTCGGTTTGTTGAGAAGCGAGGCGAGCTTGTCGTTGGCTTTCGCCAAGTCCGCCTTGGTTTCGACCTCCCGCGCCGGCGTCGAGGCTCTGACAGGCGTTGGTTCGGCGGGTTTGGCGAGTGATTCGAGGCGCTTGACGTTAGTCAAATCCACGGGTTGAGGCGCGGGCGCCACGGTTTCTGGAACCGGCGCGGGAGCGGCGAGCCGATCTAGCACCCGATCCGCCTGGCTGGCGGACGCCCCGTCGCCCTGGAGGTATGCAGCGACGCGGTTTCCCGAGGTCGCGCCGGAGGTTTGTTCGGCGAGTTCTTTGGCGCGTTGGACGATGCCGAGAAAGTAGCTTTCCAGGTTCTGCGTCGGGTTATCGATACGAACCTTGTCCTCGACCACCTCCTTTTTGATAAGATCAAGGACTTGCCGCATGGTCTCGGGACGCAAAGCCGGAGTGGTGATCTGGAGGGTGTCCGGCGTGGTCAACAGCTCTTTCAAGCTGCCCATCGCTTGGATTCTGCCGCCGTAATAAACGACCACCCGGTCGCAAACGTCCTCGACATCGGAGAGCAGGTGACTGCTTAGAATAACGGTCTTGCCGCGTCGGGCGAGGGCGAGAATGAGGTCTTTGATTTCGCGGCAGCCGATGGGGTCCAGACCGGCCGTGGGTTCATCGAGGATGAGCAAGGCCGGATCATTGATGAGGGCCTGGGCGAGGCCGATGCGGCGTTGCATGCCTTTCGAGAATTCGCCGACGACGCGGGTCTGAGCCTGGGTCAGGCCGACCATGTCCAATAATTGCGCGGTTCGCCTCTTTCTTTCGGCGGGCGGCAGGTCAAAAAGGTTGCCGAAAAACTGGAGGGTTTCAGCGGAATTGAGGTAGCGATAGAGATACGATTCCTCCGGCAGATAGCCGATGCGGGATTTGGTCGGGACATGACGCGGGGAATGACCGAACACCTCGAGGCGACCGTGGGTCGGGTGGAGCAAGCCGAGGATCATTTTGATGGTGGTGGATTTACCCGAGCCGTTGGGCCCGAGAAGACCAAACACCTCGCCTTGTTTCACCTCGAAATCGACATTGTCCACCGCGCGCGCCTTGGGTCGGCCCCAAAAATCCTTGAAGACCTTGGTGAGACCGCGGGCGACTATTACATTTTCGGATTCAGCCACGATTTTGCGATATTAGGTTTCAGAGTAGCTCGAAGGAGACTCGCCGGCAGGGATGCCGGCGCTCCCAGCGGCCGATTATGCGATTTTAGGTTTCAAAGCGGACGGAGGGCGGTCGATGGTCTGCTCGGGTTCGGCCGGGACGGCCACGAATGGCTCGAGTTCCTCGCCGGCGCGGACGAGTCTGAAGCTGTTGAACACGACGATCAACGAGCCGATGACGTGCATCGCAGCCGCTCCGATAGGATTCACATATTTCAGAGCGGCGAGAACCATGCCGCCGATGACGAAGGCAATGCCGAGCAGGAAGTTTTGATTGATGACGCCGCGGGTCTGGCGCGAAAGACGGACGAGAAAAGGGAGGCGCCGCAAGTCGTTATTCATGAGGGCGATGGTGGCGCTGTGGATGGCGACCTCGCTACCGGCGGCCCCCATGGCGATGCTGATGTCGCCCGCCGCCAAGGCGGGAGCGTCGTTTACGCCATCACCGACCACCGCGACACGATAGCCCTTGGCTTTGGTGGCGCGGACGAATTCGACTTTGTTTTGCGGGAGACACTCGCCGAACACCTCTTCGCAGCCAATTTCACGCGCGACCCGAACGGCGACGGCCTGGCGGTCGCCTGAGATCATGGCGATGCGCCGGACGCCGCAGGCTTTGAGATCGGCCAGCGCTTCCTTAGCCTCGGGGCGGGTTTGATCCTGCAATCCGACCCAACCCAGGCAATGACCGTTCGCCGCGACGAAGATCAGGCTGAACCCTTCGGTTTCGCTCAAATCGACTGATTTCATGAAATCCTCGCTCACGCCATTGTCACGCAACCATTGAGCGCGGCCCACGACAACAGGGGTGCCATCCACATTGGCGCGGATGCCGAGTCCGGCGGTTTCGAAAAAGTCCTTGGGTTCAGCGAGTGGAACGGAGGCCTCTTGGGCGAGTTGAGCCAGCGCTTTGGCCGTCGGGTGGTTGCTGTATTTCTCGGCGGAAGCGGCAATGCGAAGGAGCTCGGCGGGAGTGGTCTGGCCGAGGGGCGCCAGCCGACTGACCGCCAATTTGCCCAAAGTGAGCGTGCCGGTCTTGTCGAAGACGAAAGCGTTGATGCGGGCGGCCGCCTCGATGTCGCTGACATTTTTGATGAGGATGCCAAGCCGGGCGGCGGCGGAAAGCGCGGCCACCATGGCGGTGGGTGTGGCCAGGATGAACGCGCACGGACAAGCGAAAATGAAGATGGTGATGACCCGCCGCAAATCACCGGTGAACGCCCAAACCAATGCTCCGATGACCAGCACGAGCGGGGTATAGAAGCCCATGTATTGATCGACAATCCGCATGATGGGCAATTTCGTCTTTTCGGCGGCCAGAATCAGCGAGCGCACCCGGCCCAAGGTGGTGTCCTGACCCGCGCGGGAAACGCGAATCTCAAGCACGCCCGTCAGGTTCTGAGTGCCGGCGAACACTTCGTCGTTCGTTTTTTTGTCCACCGGCAACGATTCGCCGGTGATGGTGGCCTGGTTAAAAGAACCTTGGCCGCTAATAATGACGCCGTCGGCGGCGACATTGTCACCGGGTCGCACGCGGATGACATCGCCGACTTTGAGGTCGGGGACGGCAACCTCTTCCTCGCCCTTCGGGGTGATGCGGCGGGCTTTTGTAGGGGTCAATTTAATGAGCGATTCAATGGATTGGCGCGCGCCGTCAGCGGTGCGGGTTTCGATGATTTCGCCGAGGAGCATGAAGAAGGCGACGATGCCGGCCTCCTGATAATGGCCGGATGAGAAGGAGGCGAGGACCGCGATGCCTACCAGTTCGTTGGTGCTGAGAATGCCCTGGCGCAGGTCCTTAATGGCGGTCCAGACGATGGGGTAACCGAGGAGGATGGCCCCGATCATGGCGCTGATGTTGCCCATGGCGGAAGCTTCGTCGTGAAGAAACCATTCGATGAGAAAGGAATTGAGGATGAATATGAGGCCGACGATGGTCTGGGCGAAACGCGCCGGGGTGTGCTCGTGTTCGTGGCCGCAACTGGCGCAGGATTCGTCATGTTCGTGATCGCTTCCCATCGTTCCCTGACTGCCCGTCATAGATTTTGCTTGCATACAAATTTTATTTTCCGCCGACGCCGATGCCAGGCTCCGAGGGCTCGGGCGCAGGCGCGGCCTGTTGCGGCGACTTGCTTAACAATAACCGCAGTTCCCGTCGCGCGCCATCGGTCAGGGCGGGGAGGTAGTATTTCTCCTGGGCGTTGGTCATGACCCGCTGCATCGTGTCCGCCAACTGGCGCTCATAAAAGAGGCGTCCGTTGTTGCGATAGGCGGAAAGTAGGTTGGTGACCTGGTTCGCCTCCGACTCCAGGTCGGAAAGGAGCCGGACCCGGTCCGTGTTGCCGAGATTAACGACCGTGTTGGACTCGCCCATGGCCTTGGTCAAAACGTTATTCGCGTAACCGCGGGCGCTGTTGATCGCCGAATCCTTCTTTTGTGAGGCGGTGACCACCGCTTGAAACGCGTCTTTGACTTGCAAGGGCGCGCGCACCCGCACATCCGGCGGCTGCACCTCGATGCCGAGGCCCAAGGCCAGCGCCTCCTCGCTCACCTTTTTGTAAATCGCGTCCTTGAGAGTGACGACATCCAGGGCGCGATCCACCGGGTAGCGGGATGAAGCGTGGAAAAGCGCGTTATTGAGGATGTTCTGCACGATGTTGCCGGCATCGACAAAGTTGAACCGGTAGGCGCGCGGGTCCTTGATCAAATAACGAAGAGTGGCGCGGACGTGAATGATGTTGCCGTCGCCGGTGAGCGTATAGCCCTCCGTGGCGGGATTTAACTCGGCTCCGAACGGCGGGTCGGTACCCAGGGCGTCTTGCTCGCGCGAGACGCTGTACCAGCCCACGGTCGAGAGGACGGTCTGAATTTCCGTGGTGGGAATTTTGTCCACTTCATCGATGGGAGGAGGGAAGGCAAAATGAAGTCCGGGACCGAGCAGTTGTTTGTCGGGCGGCCCGACCAGGCGTCCGAAGCGGAAAATGACGGCCTGCTCTTGCGGCTTGACGACGAAGACTCCGGAAAAGCAGAAGACAGCCGCCATGACGACCATGGCGACTTTGACAATGACAAAACTGCTGCGCAGAGCGTCGGCCAGGGCGCGGGTGCCCGCGTCGTCGCTCTCAAAGTTCTCGGGCGGTGGCGAGGCTTTCGGTTCGTCGCGATCGTGGTCGTGATCGTGATCATGACCATGGTCGTGGTCATGATCGTGACCGTGATCATGATCGTGATCGTGCCGGTGTTCGCCGGACGAGGAAGGGGGTTCGTCAGAACGGCTCATTGGGCGTTGCCTTTGACGCTGGCCGGAGGCAAACCGGTGGAGTTCAAGAGATCAAACGGGACTGTGTGCTGGTCGAAAATCAAGGTGGAGCGCTCTTTCAACGAGGTCTCGAGGGTTTTTAATTTCGAAAGGAGGATGGCCAGGTCAGGATTCTTTTCGAGGACCGCGTAGAACTTCGCCGCTTCGGACTCGGCCTCGCTCCGGATGCGGTTGGCCTGGGTGTCCGCCTCGGCGAGGATTTTGTCGCGGGAGAGATCCGCGGCGCCGCGGATGGTGCTGGCGGCGCTGTCGCCCTCGCCCTCGAGCCCTTGAACGACGCGCTGTCTTTCCTCCTTCATGCGGTCAAAGACGGAGGCGGTGATCCGTTCTGGCAGGCGCAACATTTTGATGCCGACAAATTGCACGTTGATGCCGTAGTTGTTACTGGCCGTTCCCTGGATGCGGCCGAGGATTTCCTCCTCGATCTTGCCGAATTTCAACTCGTTTTCGTCGGTCGAGATGAAATGGGAGAAAGGATGCTGGCCGACGACCGCCAATTTGGCGGTGCGAACGAGACCTTCGAGATAGCTTTGGGCGCGGGTGACCGAGCCGCCGAAGCTTTCGCGAAAAACCTTGGGTTCAACGATGGTCCATCCGGCATAGACCATGACATCGAGGGTGAACCGGTCCTGGGTATAGGTTTCCTCGAGTTTATCCTCGAAGTTCTGCACGCGTTTATCGAAGATTTGGACGCTTTCGATGGGCCAGGGCATTTTGAAATAAAGGCCCGGTGTGAATTTGTCGCGGCTGGGTTTGCCAAACGTGGTGACGAGGGCCACTTCGGTCTGGCGAACTTGATAGGTGAAGAGCAGCACGGCAAAGATCGCGATCAAAATCAGGCCGACTGTCAGGGTGATGGTGTTCCGTTTCATATTCCTAATTACAATAAAATTTTATTTGGGCTTGGCTCCGGGCAGCGCCAATTCGCTTTCCAAGTCCATGCGGAGTTTGTCCTCGAGGTTGATTTGATAAACGTCGGAGGTATTGGTGGCGGCGATCACATACTTGCGGGCGCCTTGGAGGGAGCGGGCGAGGGTTTGCAGATAGAGACGCTGGGGATAGACGACGGGCGCGGCAGTGAAAGCCGCCACTTGGTTGGTGAACTGTCCCGCCCGCGATCTGGCGTCCATCAACCGGCGCGCGCCATCGCCTTCCGCCATGTTGATTTTGCGCCGGGCGCTGGCTTCAGCCATGGGCACCGACTTGGCGGCGTAACCCTGGGACTTCAGAACTTTGGCCTGGTATTTCTGCTGCGCGCCGATCACCCCCTCAAAGTCAGGGGCGACCTTGACGGGGGGATGAATGCCTTGCAAACCGACAAAGACAATCTCGACCCCGAGCTTGAGCGCGTTCGCGCGCTCCTGGATGCGCTGGCGTAATTGGTCGGCGGCCAGAATGCGCCCGGTGGACATGACTTCATTCAGATCGACCCCGACAAGGTATCGCACCACTTCGCGGGTGGCGATTTTCTCGAGGAGCGCGCCCGAGTCCGAATAATTATAGGCCCAGGCGACGACATCGCTGATGTGATATTGAACCGGGATGCTGACGGTGAGCAAGCTGACGGGCACGGCGGCGGCGCCGTTGGTGGTCGAGACGGCCTCGAGGCGGTTGGCCACCAGAAAATCGAACTCCTCTTTGTAATGGCTGACGGTCCAAAAGAAGAATTGTTCTTTCTCCGCCTTTTCGTCGGGAACGAAGCCGATGCTGAAGGTTTGCAGTTCCGCGGTGGGAAAGCGTTGCACCGTGTCGATGGGATAGGGGAATTTAAGATGCGCGCCGGGGTCAAGGACGCCGTGATTGCCGCGATTGGAAACGTGGCGGCCGAACCGTTCGAGCAACCCTTCCTGGCCCGGTTCGATGATGACGACACTGGTCGAGAGAAAAAGAATCCCCAGTTGGGCGAGCACCAAGACCGCGAACTGTCGTTCGATCAGGCGGTAGAACCAGGTTTCGGATACTTTGAAACCGAATTGGTAATCGAGCGCGTGGGCGGCGGTGCGAATGATGCCCTCCGGCTGGCCGAGAAGGCCGACGACGCGGCTGTCGTAGAGCAGCCGGGCTTGCGCGCCTTTGACTCGAGGCCGGTAAATCTCGAAGACCAGCCCGGTTACCATTTCAACCGCGACGAGTCCGAGGAAAACGCAGAAGGCCCTGGCCAGGTAGTCGTCCCATTGCGGGTATCCGGCTTGGACGGCGCCCAAGGCGGCGGTGACCGCGAAGCAGGTGTAGGCCGCCAACAAGAGGAACCCGGCGCCGGGCCGCAGGAGGCGCTGTTTTTCGAGCCGCGCCAAACCGCTCGAGAATTTGCCCAGCAGAAAGAGAACGAGCGAGAAGAAGCCCAGGAGCGCCATCGCCAGGGGCGCGTATTCGGGCTGGATTTTGGTGTCGGTGATTTTGGTCCAGCGCCAATAAATGCCGCTGGCCTGGCCCGCCACCAACAGCAAGGTAAAAACGGGGACGAACCAGCGCTCGAACATCTCGCGGGACCGCCGGGCGGGAAAGGTCTCTTCGCCGCCGCCGAAGAGGTCCGAGCCGCCTTTGCCCCGCGCCAATTCATCGTATTCGAGTTTTTCGGAGCGCTCGCGCTCCTCGAGATGCATCTGGAACCAGCTCACCAGAGCGATGACCAGCCCGGAGGCCAGGATCAGACTCCCGCACCAGGCGGCGTCCGAGTCAATGGCGCGAGCGGCGACGGCGGTGCCGACGGTGGCCACGAGCAATGCGGCCCAATTCAAAAACCCGGTTTTTTGGTGATTCCGTTCCATGTAATTATCAGTTCAACTCGCGGTCTTCGAACATCGCGAGGGCGATGGCCAGAGCGGCCCCGATATAGCACGCCGCATACGCGGACGCGGTGGCCACATAGCGCCAGGGGATTTTGTTGGCGCCGTTGAAGACGTCGCCCATCCAGAAGATTTGCCAGTTCGGCGTGACCGTATAAAGCAAGGAGGCCCACCAAGCGCCGGCGCTGGCCGGGTGCCCGAAAAGATAGTCGGAAACCAGGCCAATCAGGAAAAACCCGGTGCAGATGGCCAGAGTCGCGATGGTGTCGAACCGGGTCGAACAAGCCAGAGCCAGCCCGGCGAGAGTCCAGAGCGCGAAGAGGATCAGTATCCCGGCCGGTAACATCCGCCAGTCGATGGCCACGTTGGCGTCGGGCCAGAAGGATTCTTTTTTGATATAATTTATGATGATGAAGCCGAGGGTTTCCATGATGACGACACTCAAGACCGCGTCGGCCATGAACGGGCGTCGCAAAAAAAAGTTGGAGAATGCCGCGATGACGTAAGCGAGGACAAAGGTGGAGGAAAAAACCAGGAGCGCCGGAACCTCGACACTGCCGTAGGCGTCGAACGCCATGCGGCTGGCGAGCAAGGCGCCGAGGAGGTTCGTATAGGTCATGAGCGAAATGGCGGCGGCGAGCCCCGCGTATTTCGCGAGGAGAAACTGGGCGCGACTGACCGGTTTGGACAAAACGACGAGAGCGGTGCCGCTGCGGATTTCCCGGGCGAGGGTGGCGGAGGCGTTCAAGACCGCGCCGAGAAGGCCGGAGAAGAACATGACGGCGAGCACGGAATTTTTGACCAGCTTGGGATCGTCGCCGAAACCGAAGTAATTGACGCAGGCGAGAAACACCTCGAAAATAGCGGTCGAGGTCATGAGCAGCAGGTAAACCGGCTGCCTGACCAGTTCCATGAAAGCGTTGACGGCGATGACGAGGAACTGCCTCATTTCTCAAATAAAAAGCTAAACCTATAGCCTGTGGCCCTGATATTCAATCGATAATTTCGCCGTTTTGTTCACGAACACGGTTCTGGTTGCATCGACAAGGATTAGCCTGCCTCATTCGAATTGGAAACTGGGCGTTTGCACGCACATCGAAAAGCGCTGATGGTCACGGCAGGGAGGCGTAGTGGGGTGAACCGAGGGGAACGGGGATGTGTCGCACGCAAAGGCCGCAAAGGCCGCAAAGGGGGAGGGGAGCCGTATCCTGGAAGGGGTCGTAGCCGCAAAGGAACTCAAAGGAACGCAAGGCCGAGTAGGCGCAACCAAAGGAATTTAACCACATATTGCACTGATGCACGCAGATGGGACATGAGCCCGAACCGTTTTTTACAGGAAACAGAGGAAACTGAGCCCGAATCCAGACCAGAGGCTGGCAGGAACATGGAGGCAGAAACATCCAAATGCGGCTCCCATTTTTCTGCCCCTATTGTTCTGCCATCCACGGTTCCCTTCCTCTCTGTTCTCTTCCCGATTCCGAATCGGGATTAAAAGTTTTCATTTCGGTTTCCCATCTGTGCCGATCAGTGGAATCTGTGGTTAAAAAATCCTCGCGGAAATGAGTGAATTTGACGGATTGCAGTGCAAGGAACGCAAAGAAAGCCAGGAAGGTCTCGGTTTTTGCGTTCTTTGCACTGCACTGCTATCGGTCAATTTCACGCATCCTCGCGAAGAATTTTAGTGCTGCTTCAACGCAAAGGCGCAAAGGCGCAAAGACGCAAAGGGGGAAATGCATGGTCATTTGGGCTTCGGTTTCCGAATCTTTGCGCCTTAGCGTCTTTGCGTTAAAGTCCCTCAGTTGCGGCTCGCCCCACTGAGGAATCCGTGGTTAAATGCCATTGTTTAAGCCTTTTCGGCTTTGCGTTCTTTGAGTTCTTTTGCGGCTTCGCCCCCTTTGGATGTGGCTCCCCCATCCTGTGGTTGCGGCTCGCCGCTCTGGGAAATCTGTGGTTGAAAAATACACGGGAAAATGTCTGAATTTGACGGAAAGTAGTAGGTTGCCGGTATGACGTCTCTCGCAATTATCTCATTTCTACGCGGAGGCGAATCCCTTTGGGCGCCGCCACCCCACGGGCTCGCCCGGGTGTGCGCGTGCCTGACTTGGTTCGATGATGACGAAGGAAGCGCGGCGCCATGGTCCTTCCTTGAAGCCCTCGCAAATAAATTAGTGCAAGCACTTCCTGGACCGGCGAGTCCGCACGCGATCTTCCTTGAGCGGAAACGATCTTCGCTCTTTTCCCATTACCGCGAGAAAGTCGTCTCCACAGAGCCGCTTTCCATAACGATCGCGCGCTGGAGGGGCGACCCCGCAACGGCGTTCCCCGATCGCATGGAGTTTCGATCCGACAAAGGCCCGGGCTGCGTCGTGGAGATTGAATTCTGGAACACAGGCGGAGGTCCCAGTCCATATCATGATTCGGTGACCCTTTCTTTTTATGGCAACGGGTTGTCCTCGGATTTAGTGCTGGCGGCGTCTCAAACGGCGGCGCAGGAATGCGGCGCGACATTTCGGGAGCCAAGCCCTTGATCAAAATGAAAATGAGTGTCAGGCCGCGATTCGCGACCGGCCTCGCAACCTCGCTGATGTTTATCCCGGGATTTATGTGCGCGAGGTTCACTGAGCCAAACCAAATGCCCCATCGAGAATGTTTGGCAAAACCCATTGAGCCCGATGCGACGCCGTCTTGATCTTTACGATTACTTGCTGTGGGCCACAGCGCTGCTGATGCTCACGCTAACAGTGCCAGTATTGCCTGGCCGGCTCATGTCGGGAGACCGGGTGATCGCCGGGGTCAGCGGATTCTTTTTGGGTCTCGCCGCCCTGCGAACGGCCTGGTTCCGTCGCCGCCCTTTAAGAGACAATCGCACGGACGGCGTTGACACCAGCGATTGCGTGTTGACCATTTGTGGACTTTTCTTCGCGAGGGAAATGACTCGAAGCTACTTTCGCTGGTCGGCTTCAGGAATGACGCTTCACCGGGCGGCGATTTTGTGGGTGCTCGGATTTTTATCGATCTTTGCCTTTTATTGTATCATCGACCGTGGAGGTTGGCGAAAATTTGCGATCATCTGCTTTTTCCTTGGCTACATTTCGCTGTTAATGGGTTTTTGGAGGCTGGCCTCCGGATCTGACTCGCCCCGGTTCTATTATGTTTACGCGTCCAAAGAAAGCGCGTATGAGTTCCTGATGGTTGCGACCTTCTTTCTTCTGAGCGGAGTCTTGGCGCGCATCGTTCAGAAACGCCGGGAAAACCAGGGCTAAAGGCTCGCAGCCAAGAATCCGGCATGCCTCAGAAACCCGTCAGAATAGAAGCATTACTCGCGGGTCGGATTGCCGCGGGCCCGCAGTCCACCAGGCTGGGAACCGCCAGACGGCCACCGAGTCCAAGAACGCGGATCATGTATATTGAGCGCAAGGCGGGATCATTGACCGGAGCAGCGCGAATTGGGCGGGTAACCTTCAACCGGACGTGGCGCACCATCTTTTACCGCGACCAGGTCTTTCATCGCATCGTCGGCGGCGGCGTGTTTAAGTCCAACTACTACGATGAGGCGACCGGCGAGGCCTACTGGATCTCCGGATGCAAACGCCGGGGAGGGGACCAACTGTACGCCACGAATGTTCCTGTGGAGGTTGATGAGGATGCGAGGGCGGAATATTGGCGCGACATCCGAGGCTCGCCGGAGAGGATAAATGAAAAGACCGCGTAACGAATCGCTTCAACCAACCCCGCATCGCTCCTTCCTCCTCCGTCGAACCCCGCGTTGGCATCTCTTGGCTGTACCCGTCCTCGTTGGAATGAGTTCGCGGGCTCGGGAGGCACGAAGCGGTATCATGTTTTGTCCGCCCTTGCCTCCGGTGCGCGTCGGAGTATGATTGGGAGATGGACCAGATGATTTTGGAACGGGAAGCTCTGCGTTTGCCGGCCCATATCCGGGCGCTCCTGGCGGATACCCTCCTTGCCAGCCTGGATGATGATGCTCTTCGCGAAGTTGAGGCTGCTTGGGCGCGCGAGGCGGAATCCCAAAAAAGCATGCCTGCGAAGGTTCGCGGCTGGTTGACAGGCTAATTGTGCGTTACAACGAAAGCGAAGGCAGCATTTTGAAGCGGGCGGCCGCGATATGAACGCAACTCTCAAACCGAACGTATTGCGCTGGGCTCGCAATAAAGCGGGCCTTTCCGAGGATGCTCTTGCGGCAAAAGTGGGGGTGCAATCTTCCTTGGTCAAACAATGGGAAAGCACCGGCTCAATACCGGTTAACCTGGTCGAGAAACTGGCCGAAAAGACCAGAGTTGCCTTCGGGTTTTTATTCTCAGAGGAACCACCGCGCCCCGCGTTGCCCATCAGCGATTTTCGCCGTGTCAGCGATGCTGAGTATTCAGAGCCAAGCGATGAGCTTTTGGATGTCATATACAGCGCACAACTGAAGCAGAGCTGGTATCGAGATTACCTGATTTCCAAAGGCGAACAGCCGCTTCCATTTGTTGGGAAATCTTCCCTAAACACTCCCGCCAGAGAAACAGCGCAAGACATACGCCGGACGTTGAGTATTGGCCCCGCTTTGACCCAAATAGCTACAACTTGGGAAGAGACAATCAGATATACCATTGAGGCGGCGGAAGAGCATGGTATTCTTGTCCTCCGCACTGGCTGTGCCGGTCAGAACAAGGCCAGAACTCTATCGGTTGAGGAATTTCGGGGATTTGCAATCTCCGACAAATATGCCCCGCTCGTATTCATCAACGGGGCGGATGCCCCCGCTGCCCAGATGTTTACAATGGCACATGAGATCGCGCACATCTGGGTGGGAAAATCGGGGGTGTCAAATTTGGAAAAGACGTATTCGGTCGGGAACTCTCTTGAGTCATATTGCAATGGCGTGGCAGCGGAGGTCCTTCTTCCGATTGAAGAAATCAAAGTTTCATGGCGTGGCGGGATAAACGACACCGACGAAATCAGACGGCTTTCAGATCAATATAAAGTCAGCCGAATCGTCGTTGCAAGGCGGGCCAAGGACGCCGGATTCTTCACGGAAGAGGAATATAATAATTATTACCGGATGATTGCTGGCACCCCACGAAAATCCTCCGGAGGCAGCTACTATGCGAATGAAAAGTACCAAAACAGCAGGCGATTTTCAATCGCGGTTATTGAAGAGGCCATAGCCGGACGGACACCGCAAAGAGACGCGATGCAATTCTTGGGAATCAAAAAGGATGCGACTTTCAGAAAATATGCCAAGTCGTTACACGACGGAATGGAATGGCCTATCTCCTAGACAGCAATGTTTTTATCGAAGCGAAGAACCATTATAACGGGTTCAATCTGTGTCCCGGCTTCTGGGGATGGCTGGACCATTCAAATAAAATCGGTATCGCTTTGAGCGTCAAAAGGGTCAGAGATGAGCTAATGGGGAGACAAGACCAATTGTCGTTATGGTGCAAATCCCGAACGAAGATGTTCGTTGAGACGGCTGACAACGAGACTTTTGAGAGCATGAAGCTGTTGACCGGGTGGGTCACCGACAATTTCTCGCCCGCAGCACAGGCCAAATTCCTCCGCGGTGCAGACTTCGTTCTGGTAGCGTTTGCTCACGCCCATTCCCATAAGGTTGTGACAACGGAGATTGCGGCAAGCGGATTTGAGGTAAAAATCCCAAATGCCTGCAAAATGATGGATGTCCCCTGCATGAATACTTTCGCCATGTTGAAGTCGGAAAAGGTGAGGTTTCAATTCGTGCCTTGATATTTCAAATTAGATCACTACCTGCGCGCGTTGTTCCGTGCCTGCAAGATTGTCTCGCGATAGGATGAAGCCATGATTGACTGGAGTCATTGTCCGGCGGTCGAGAAAACTGAAGGCAAGGTAAGCGGTGCGTGGGTGCTTAAAGGCACGCGGGTGATTATGGAGGTAAGAATCGATAATTCACTGTCCAAATGGATGAGCGGGCGCCGAGCGAGGATTAGCTTGGCACGAGCGTGGCGAGCCGCAGCGGGCGAGACGCCCGCGCTCCCGGCGGGGCGCCGTACGAGGATTTCCTTGGCGGGAGTACGGCGAGGGTCGGCAGCCGTGCTCCATCCGACCACTACTTGAGAAGCACTCGACCCGGTCGATGCCCGCCAAAAGATTCTGAACGAAATGATAAGATTGCCATCTAAAGCATAGGATGAAAAAATTGGCCGTCGCCGCCGCCGTGGTCATCCCGCTCGTCGGGATTTGTTTCGTCGTTTTCGGGGGAATTGCCACCCGCGTGCCTCCGGCTTTCGGCGCGAGCGATAATTTCCCGACTCATCTGCTGGCCGAGCGCCAACCTAACTTCTCGTGGAACCTGGCAAAAAGTGCTCCTTCGTTCCAGCTTAACGCAAAAGGCGCGCTCGGAGCATCCGGCACCAACCCCGTACACGTCCCTCCATTTTCCTTCGCGGGCACAAATAAGACGTCTCCGGCCACGCTCGAATCGTTACCCGCCGGGATTTATCAGGCCAGGCCGTTTTCCGGAATAATCATCGTGCCAGAACCAGTTGATGACAGTTTTATGCACACACCCGCCGACACGAACGGCTCCGACATGCTGATCGTGGCGCCGCCACTGTACCTCGAGCAGAAAAAGTGAGGCGATGAAATCATCGGGGGGCGTTGCTTTTGACGGCGGGTGGAGTGAACAACAGCGCGATCCGCAACCGACCGCCCGGCTAAAGAGACCCAAACTTGGTAAGAATGCGCATGATGAACACGCCCATTCAACAGATCGTACTCGTCAGCACACTGATTCTCCTGACCGGCGGCGTAATAATGGCTGGCCGGCGATGGGGGCGGTGGCGTGATCGAGTGTTAATGGAGAAGGTCCGCCTGAATATTGAACGGCTGCGTCGGAACGAGGCGGCTGGCGTTCCACCAAGCCCGGCAGACTATCGTTATGCGATTACTTCTGATTCGGCCGGTCTCACCGTCAGGGACCTGCGAAGAAAACGGAGAGAAGTTGCCACTGTCCCATGGGCGGAGGTGATTCGCGCAACGGTCTTCAAGCGCGACTTGTTTAACGTCGATTGCATTTGCCTTTGTTTCGGTCGAGTTGACGGCACCGCGGTGGAGATCGACGAGGATATGGCTGGCTGGAATAGCCTGATGGAGGCCCTGCCACAGTACTTGCCGGGGTGCAAACCATGGTCGGAGTGGCATGCCCCGGTCGCGTTCCCCGCCTTTGCCGCGAATCCCATCGAGATATTCTTGCGTTCGACAGCTCACACCGCCTAGCTGGCGCTCTCTGGGGGACGCGGAACCGAGTAGCTTGCGGTGTTTCGCGCCGCTTGGGGCGGTTACCCGGCAGAAATCGGCTATGTGGCCGTAACAATAGCCGATCGAGTAATTCCCGAGCGGGTCGGGAAAGTCTGCGGGAGAAGAGGGGGCATTCTTTTGTGACGGGCTTGCGCTCGAAAGCGAAGAAAGCATTCGGAGAGCGCAGAAATGACGCCGTCTTGCCGTGTGCGTGTCGTTGAGGGTCATGGTTCTGCCACCGGCCACTGAAGCATGGAGCGGAATCATATTCTGTCCTTCCTTGCCTCCGGTGGGCGTCGGCGTATGATTGAGCGATGCCGCTTTAGATTATTACGAACGCGCGATGCCAAATTTGGGGTTCGAGTTTCTGGACGCAGGGGAATTGACTGTGAGAAGGATGACAAAAACGCTTTTTCATGACGGCCATTGAATAAACGAGGATGCTATTGCGGGATTTGGGAAACAAATCCGGCGCACTTCGAGTTGCGCGGGGTGCCGCGCGGTTATTGTGGTTTTTGCCAAACTTGCAAGCGACCGGGACACACCCGACACTTTCCCGGAGCGGTTCCGTACACCGGATGTTGGTGTGATTTTCATTACCGGCTGCTATCGCTGGTTCATCCGCTTGGCTTTCCGGGCACGCTGATTTATTTTGTCGTCGTGGCAGCGGGAGTCATTTTATGGATCGTGTTCAAACATTGATCCAGTGGCCATTTTGTTTGTAGAGCGAAGCCGAACGACGAACATCTTATGATTCTGGGCAACCCGAACGATGCGAACACGATACCGCCGCCGAAATGTGCGAAATGCGGCGCCGATATGGAGGAAGGATTTATTCCGGACGAAGGTCGCCCCTGGCGGCGCATCTCCAAGTGGGTCGCAGGCAAGCCCGGAGGATACGTCAGCGGTGGGAGGATTTGGGGCAAGTACTGTGGCAGGGCCTCCATCAGGCTATTCCAGCCAGCCATATCGGCTATCTCGAAAACTATGCGCTTGGCGGCCCTTGAGGCGGTCCTTGGGCAAAGACGCCAGAAATTTCTGGAGCAACTGGCCGGCGGGCGTGGCCCGGTCAATCTCTCCCGTCCACCAGCTTTTTGTCGAAGGCATGTTTGCGCGGGCCGATGCCGAGAAAGTAGAGCGCCTGCTGGATGAGTCGGTTGGTTACTTCCGCATCCTGGCTCAAGCGGCGCGCCAACGCCTGTTCGCGTGGACGGAGCGGACGGGATTCCTTGCGGATGAGCAGTCGGGCGGCCACACGCGACTTGCGCCAGGCTGTGTCCGCTCGTGCCCCAACCGGTACCATGCGCTGGAAGATAGCGCAGCAGCCCGCGCTTGGGAAT
>Ga0206863_1205_pt1 | contig 18658 bp, 17 predicted proteins | sample Alteio_BWOrgCont_41_FD_152634 | JGI IMG/M metagenome (GOLD analysis project Ga0206863, IMG submission 152634) | Enriched cells from forest soil in Barre Woods Harvard Forest LTER site, Petersham, Massachusetts, United States -... | ecosystem: Environmental > Terrestrial > Soil > Temperate forest >...
TATGAAGGATGAATTATGAAGGAGGGGAGTGGCCACGAAAGAACACAGAGAACGCAAAGAAGACTGGGAAAATATAGCACGGCAGTGTTCATCTGCGGGCTCAGGCAGCGATTCGGTGGGCGGACTTGGGACTGGCGGCGGGACGCCGCCAGAACCCGCAGGCGAGACACCCGCGCTACTATGATCGTCGCGCCGTTGCGCCGGGGAGGACGGCTCTTCCCAATTACCAATAACAAATTTTCAATGACCAATTCTCAATTTCCGTTCAACCCCCCTTTTCGGCCTTTGCTTGAAAAATTCCCTGTTGGTTCGGGCTCCGTTTCCTCTGTTTCCTCCTGTTAAAAATGAAAGGTTTTGCAGGGTATGCGGTCTAGCTCCGCGCCGGCCCGTTTCGGGATTAAACAGGCCAGCTTGGCCTTGTTCCCGCTGGCCGCGGTCCTGATCCTTCTTTTTTATCAGAGCTTCGAGCGCGACTTCACTCTCTTCGCCAGTGACGGGCCGCTTGGCGCCGCCAAGGCAACCTTTGTCGCCCTGCCGGCGATTTTCGCCGGGGCCTGGGGGGACCTAATTTGGATCGGATACAACGGAGGGAGCGCGTCTCCCATGCCCACCAACCTGATTCGCATGGCTTTGGGAGCGGTCAACTATTCCAAGTTTTACGAGCCCCTCAGCCTGTTGATTTTGGGTATCTGCGCCCATTATTTTTTCAGAATCTTGACTAAAAGTCCGGTGATTTCGGTCCTCGGCTCGCTGGCCGCGATGTTGAACATGAATTTTTTCTCGAATGTCTGTTGGGGCTTGGGAACAAGGGCCATCTGCCTCGGGATGATCTTCCTCGCGCTCGGACTGGTGTTGCAATCAGAGACTGGACTCCGATGGCCGAGGGTGGTTCTTGCCGGTTTGTGCGTGGGCATGGCCGTGCTGGAAGGAGCGGATAATGGAGCCATCTTCAGTCTGTTTGTCGCGGCCTTTGTGGTCGTCAGAGCCGTTCTCACTCGCGAAAACGCGGTTGCAGGAACTTTGCGCGGCCTGGGCGGGTTGGCGATTGTGACTTTTTTTGCGGGTTTGATGGCCGCCCAAGCCTTCGCCTATCTCATCCCGACCCATCTCGCCGACGCGTCTGCGGTCGCCGCTAATTCCCCGGAAACAAAGCAGGCGCAGTGGGAATATGCCACGCAATGGAGTTTGCCCAAGATCGAAATCGTCAGAACTTTGATCCCGGGCATTTTCGGGTACCGGGTCGATTCGCCAGTTGGTGGAAAATATTGGGGCGCGGTCGGGCGCTCTCCAGGTTGGGAACCAAAGCACCCGAATTTTGCGCGGAGTTCAGGCTCGGGTGAATACGCCGGCGTCCTCGTCGCCACGATCGCGTTGTGGGCGGTGGCCCGTTCGCTCGCGCGGAAGCGTTCGATCGCCGATAAGCTGGAACGACGGATGATCTGGTTTTGGGCGGTGTGCGGCCTGATTTCCATTTTGTTGGCTTTTGGGAAGTTTGCCCCGTTCTATTGGATTGTCTATTCGATGCCCTATTTCTCTTCGATCCGAAATCCGATAAAATTCATGCACGTCTTCCATCTCTGCGTCATGGTGCTTTTCGGGTATGGGCTCCTTGATCTCTACAGGAACTTCATTCTGAACAAGTCGCTGCCTTCACTTTCTGTCGGCGCAAGTTTAGCCGCCGGGTTCAAAAAAACAGGTTCCTTTACTCGGAAGTGGATGCTGGGGTCAATCGCCGCGCTGGGTTTGGCGGTGTTGGCGTTTATGATTTTCGTTTCTTCGAAGTCCGATCTGATTAAATATATGTCGCGAAATGATATTTCGGCGACAGAAGCCCCGGCCATGGCGAGTTTTAGTGAAAGGGAGTTTTTACTTTTTCTCGTGTTCCTCGCCGCGTCACTGGCCCTGACGGCGTCCATTGCGGCGGGGGCGTTCTCGGCGCGAAGGGCGAAGTGGGCGGGGGTGCTTTTGGGTGGGGTGCTGGTGCTCGATTTGGCGCGGAGCGACCAACCTTGGATTCAATACTTCGACTACAAAGACAAGTACGCCACGAATGCATTATTCGATCAATTGAGCGACCATTCCTTCGAGCATAGAGTCACCGCGCGCGTCGCGCCGTTCAGGCCGGATTCCTTGATTGCGGGCGGCCAGGCTCGTGACCTTTGGGGTCTGGTTTATAACGACTGGCTTCAACACCCTTTCCAATATTACGACATTCAATCCATCGATTTTGCGCAAATGCCGCGGACGCCTTTCATGGACACGAATTATTCGAGCAGCTTTTTCCCGCGCGCCGAGAACGACATGTCCTCCTTTGGACGTCTGTGGCAATTGACGAACACCCGCTACATTCTGGGGATGGCGGCGTTTCTCGGCGACTTGAACTCGCGATTCGATCCGCAAGGCCACCGGTTCATCATCAAAACGCTCTTCACCTTGGCGAACGACAAGTCCGGCCTGCCATTGGTGGCGCAAACCAACAGCGAAGGGCCGCTGGCTTTGTTTGAGTTTACCGGCGCGCTGCCTCGGGCCAAGCTTTACAGCCAGTGGCAAGTCACCACGAACGAAACGGAGACCCTGCAGCAACTCGCGAATCCGGCATTTGATCCGGCCAAGAGCGCGTTCGTCTTTGGGGATACCAATACCGTCGAAAAAGGGAACGGCTCGGCGGGGACGAATGCGATGGAGGGCACTGTGGAATGGGTGAGTTATGCTCCGAAAAAGATTGTGCTGAAAACCAAGGCGGAGGCGCGGTCTCTGCTCTTGCTCAATGACCGGCATGATCCGGATTGGGTCGTGCGCGTGGATGGGGCGCGGGTTCCGTTGCTGCGATGCAATTACATCATGCGCGGGGCCATGATCGAGCCGGGGGCGCACGAGGTGGTTTTCAGTTACGAGCCGGCCATGACCGGGCTTCATATCAGCCTGGCCGCGATTGGGATCGGGGTGTTGCTTTGCGGGTTTCTGGCCGTGAAGAAAGGATGAATTATGAGGACGAAGGGGAACCAGGAAGGAGAATCTTTAACCACAGATTGCACGGATTTACACAGATGGGAAACCGAAACGCAAACTTTTAACAGGAGTCGGACAGAGAGAACGGAGGGAAGAGAGCCATATGTGGCAGAAAGATGGGGGCAGAAAAATGGGACCCGCATTTTAACCACAGATTTCACAGATGGGCACGGATGGGAAAGGATGGGGATGAAAAACCTTAACCGCGAAATACGCGGACTACGCGAAAGCGGAATCGGATTTAGCGTAGTCCGCGTATTTCGCGGTTTAAATTCTCAGGCCCAGTATTCCATCTGTGTACATCTGAGTAATCTGTGGTTAAATTCGCTCGGTTGCGGCTCGCCGCTCCGTGTCATCTGTAGTTAAAATGGGTCCTGGCCGAACATGAATCATCAAGAATCTTATCGCCAAAATGAGGCGTACGCCGAGTTCCTCGCGGGTTGGGACGCCGGCTTCTACGCCAAATACGCCGACACCCTCCGCCCAGAACGCCCGAGCGCGCGGGTTCTCGATGTCGGCTGCGGCGTCGGACAGGTCGTCGCACGGCTCACAGAGGCGGGATTCGAAGCATACGGAGTGGATGTGTCCGAGCCGAATATCGCGCGCGCGGGGAAGTTCAGCGACCGGTGCGTTCTCTATGACGGGAAACGGCTGCCCTTCCCCGACCGGCACTTCGCGGCGGTGGGGGCATTGAATGTGCTTGAACATGTGGATGAACCGGAAGTTTTTATCCGCGAATTGGCGCGGGTGACCGAGCCCGGCGGGAAAATCGTGCTTTCCAGCCCCAATTTTTTCCGCGTTCTCGGTTTCCGCGATTATCACCCGAAAATGCGCGGGCTCGGCAATAAATGGCGGAATTGGCGGCGGATTCGCGAGAAGTTGTCGTTGATGAAGTCCGCGCCGTCACAAGCGAGGTTCGACCGGATGAACCCGATTGTGCGCGCCCGATTTCAACCGGATGACGACGCGGTGGTGGCCACGAACCCGTTCGAGATGAAGTTCTTCCTGGAACAAGCCGGGTGCCTGGTGGAATCGGTCTCTTGCACGGATCGTTACGTGGCAAAACCGGTCGAGGTGCTTTTGAACTCGACGCCGCTTCGATATTTGATGTTCAACGCGTTTTTAGTCGCGCGGAAAAGGTGAGGCGAGGGGAAATTATGAAGGATGAATTATGAATTATGAAGTCTGCGAGGCTCCCGCCGAGCCTTGGGTTGGCCCCTCTTAATCCTAATCTCGTTCGTCCTTTCGCCGGGGAAAAGTGGTGCGCTTAGCAGGACTTGAACCTGCACGGGTTACCCCACTACCACCTCAAAGTAGCGTGTCTGCCAATTCCACCATAAGCGCGTCAACTTCCATAATGAAACAGCCCCCGCCAATTTCCGCAAGCCCAATCTCCTCACCCCCGTTTCTTTGAATAAATTCTCGCCGGGAAAGTCTGAATTGATGGCCCGAACAACAGACTGCGGACGGCATAGTTGTCTCGGAATGATTGCACGTAGGCGTACTATTTGGTGGAAGAATTTATCAATGAACCGTTGGCTTGGCATTTTGGCGACTCTGGCACTCGTGGTCGGCGGCTATTATTTCTGGGGTCAATGGAAATCAAAAGTCCGCGACAACAGCGGCCTCCGCACCCCCGCCACCGCCGTCGTCGAATACAAAGACATCCATTTTAGCGTCAATGGAGCGGGCGACATCGGCCCGGCCGATCAGGTTTCCGTTCGTCCCGAAGTCGAGGGCAAAATCGCCCTCCTCCCGGTCGATATCGGTGACCGCGTCAAAAAGGGCGATCTGCTGTTTACCTTGGATGACACCGTTCTGCAAACCCAGCGCGCGGCGCAGATGATCGTGATCGATGGCGCCAAACTCCAACTCGCGAAGGCGCAGCGAAACTATGATCGCTCGCTCAAGCTTTTTAAGGAGAATCTCATTTCCAGGGAAACCTTTGACGACACCAAGACGGATTATGATTTGGCCCGAAACTCTCTCCAAAAGGAAGAAAAGGCCCTCAAAACCGTGGAAAACCAGCTTTCCTTGACCAAAATAATGGCGCCGTTCGACTGCACGATTCTCACGCGCCCGGTTTCCGTGGGCCAGGAAGTATCGGGTTCGAGCGGCTTCAACGCCGGCACTGAAGTCCTCACCATCGCCAATCTCAACGACATGGTCGTGAGCGCCCACATCAATCAAGCCGATGTCACCCGCGTCAAGCAAGGTCAGGAAGTCGATATCCAAGTTGAATCTGTCCCGGGCCTGCATATTCGCGGCAAAGTCGAGCGGATTGCCCCTCAAGCTACTATTAAAAACAATATCAAGGGTTTTGATGCCCGGATCGCCATCACGCAACTGGACCCGCGCGTCCGCCCCGGCATGACCTCCAATCTCCAAATCCCCGTGGCCTCCGCTTCAAATGTTTTGGCGATTCCGCTGGCTTCGGTATTCACCGATCCGATGACCCAGGAACGTTATGTCTATGTGAAGAATGATGATTCCTACGAAAAACGCACCATTCACATCGGCATGAGCGATTATAGTGTGGCTGAGGTGACCAGCGGTTTGTCCTCGAACGAAGTGGTCTGTCTCGAACAACCCGCGGACGCGCTCATCAACAAAACGGAGGCCAAACCCGCTGGTAATTTAGTCTCCCGCACCGAGGCGCTGGCGAGCGTTGGCCGCATGGAGACAAATTTATTGGCCCAAGCCGGGACAAATAAATTCCAGCCCAAACTGGCCAAGCCGTAACCGCCCCTAAAGTTCTTTATGGCACTGGTCGAGTTGCGCAACGTCAGCAAAATTTATCACTTGGGCGGAGAGGAGATTCGGGCCCTGGATAATCTCACCCTCGACATTGATTCCGGGGAGTTCATCTCGATTATCGGTCCCTCCGGCAGCGGCAAGTCCACCCTCATGCACATCCTGGGCTGCCTGGATTCGCCCACCCAGGGCACGATCAAGCTCGATGGCACGATGATTCATCGCGCCACCGTGACCGAACTTGCGGCCATTCGGAATCGCAAAATCGGATTCGTTTTCCAGTTCTTCAATCTGTTGCCCAAACTGACTGTGCTGGAGAACGTCGCCTTGCCGATGGTTTATAGCGGAGCCAACAGCCGCCAACGTCGCGAACGCGCCATGGAAGTTCTCAAACTCGTCGATCTCGACAATCGCAGCAAACACCGTCCCATGGAACTATCGGGCGGCCAGCAACAACGCGCCGCCATCGCCCGCGCCTTGGTAAATAATCCTAAAATCGTGTTCGCGGACGAACCCACGGGTAACCTCGACTCGCACACCGGCGAGGCCATTCTCGAATTGTTTCGCCGTCTCAGCAAAGAGGGCCGCACCATTGCGCTGGTCACGCACGACCCGGAAATCGCGGCGGTCACTCCGCGCCGCATTGAAATCCGGGACGGCAAAGTCGCCAAGATTGTCGATCCCAAACTCGCCGGCCTTGACCGCGTGCCCAAGACACAAGCCAGTCCGGCCCAGGCCGCCGCATGAATGTCTTCAACGCCATCTCCATCGGCTTCAAGGAAATCCTGGCGCATAAGTTCAGGTCCTTTCTGACCATGCTCGGCATCATTCTCGGCGTGGCGAGCCTCGTCGCGATGAGCGCGCTCACCAAGGGAATGGAGAACGGCCTCAAGGAGGCTCTCATCGCCGTTGGCGGCCTCGAGAAAGTCGGCGTCGAAGACCAGGACATCCCCGCTTATCAACAGCATCTTGCGGATCAGGCTGTAGGTGAGACGATGGAGGATGTCTATGCGCTGCAACACAGCGCGCCTCTCATCCGGTATGTCACTCCCGAAATGGGCGCCCGGCGCATCATGATCACCCACGGCTCCAAAACCTTCAGTCCCTGGCAACTCAGCGGCACGTGGCCCAACGCCCTCGACATGAACCAGCACGTCATTCAATACGGCCGCATGTTCAATGAAATCGACGATGCCGAGGCCCGCAGCGTCTGCGTCATCGGAACGGCCGTGCGCGACCGTCTCTTCGGCTCCCCCGAGGAGGTCGGGCGTGAGATCATTCCCATCGGCGAGGCCATTTATTTTAATGATCAGCCCTTCACCATCATCGGCATGTTCCAACATTACGAAAGCGACCAGGACCGGAAGAAGCGCGAGGAACTCGCCGCTCGCGACGATGGGAAAGCGCCCGCCGGAGCCCGTCACAGCGGATGGAACGGGAAAACGAGCGGGTGGATTTATCGTCGAAAAAATTCCACCATTTATATTCCGCTCAACACGATGTGGCTGCGGTTCCGTGCTTCCGCCGGCTCCAATAACATTCCCGATCCCCACCTCACGACGCTTTCCTTGAAAGTCGCGGACGTCGAGCACCTCTCCCAGGCGTTGCAGCAGGCTCAAAATGTGCTCTTTCAGACGCATAAAGGGATCGAGGATTTTTCATTCGACACCAAAGAAGACTGGGCCGATACGATCAACAGTTCGATTAAAAATGCGCGTTTGAGCGGTGGGATCATTGCGGCCATCAGTCTGTTGGTGGGCGGGATTGGGATTCTCAACATCATGCTCGCGAGCATCACCGAGCGCATTCGTGAGATTGGCATCCGCAAAGCCATTGGCGCCAGCAATGTCGCTGTGTTCATCCAAATCCTGGTCGAGAGCGTGGTCATCGCGGTGATGGGCGGCCTGACGGGCTTGGTCACTTCCTACGGTCTGGTCGAGATCATGATCATGGGTCATTTCACCGACAACACCCCCGTGATCACGCTCCCCGCGATGGTACTGGCGTTTATCTTCAGCATGGCCGTGGGGATTCTGGCGGGCATCATTCCCGCGATCAAAGCCGCCAGGCTGCACCCGATCCAAGCCCTCCGCTACGAGTAGGTATTGACCTCACTTTCCCGGCTTCATCAGCGCGTCCACCAATCCCTCTTCCCGTAATTTCACCGGGGACACGGCGATTAAGGTCGGTTGCCACGGATCTAAATCGAACTCGAAATGGTCCGCGTACCCTAAATAACGCGCGGCGCGCAAATCATAAATATGAGCGGGCCGGGAAATTGTCGCCTCCATTTTGACCGGTCGCTCCAAAACCTCGTTGCCGCCCGCTTGCTTCAACTCCTCGCTCATCTGGTAATCAATGTTCCTCTCGAACGCCACCAACCGCGTGTCGCCGCTTCGAAACCGGTGAATGCGCACCCGGGCCGGTTCTGAATTCATTGCCCGCACCTGAACCTCTGCTTTACGAGGCAAGTTCCTCGCCGCCCATCCAGGCCATTCCGCGGAGGCGTTGGCGGTCAACCGTTGCAGCGCGTAATCAGAGATGCGGCCCGTTTTACACTCCGGCAAAATATTCTTATCGCGCACCGCGTAGGCGACAGGCCCTTGCTCCGCCGCGGGAAATACCCTCGCCAACCCGCCCGCCAATCTCAATTTGCCATGTTCATCAAACACCCCGGGAATCCCATCGCAGAATAAAACGCGAACCGCGGTCGCAGGCTGATGGCTCAAGAAATTATCCATCTCGCGCGCCTCGTTATCCCCCAAGGCGAGCGTGGTCGGAAGCACGAGGGCGGCGTTCGTCATATTCCTCAGCGCCCCGTTCTCAATCTGCGCGGACGACACAAATTGCGGCGAATACCCAAGGTCCTGAAATAATCTGACCCAGGCATTGCGCGTTTTTGCCATCTCATTGTGCTCTGACTCGAAACTCGAAAACCGCCGCGGCCACGTCGAGCCGTCCACCGTCGATTCCAGCAGCCAATCCACCTGGATGCTTGGCTGTGAATAATAAATAAAAACGGGGTCATACTCCCGCTCCGCGCGCAGAAAAAGTTGCGCCAAAGGCGAAGTCATCTCCTGCAGCGCCGGGGCGAGCGACTTCGCCTTCGGCGTCAGAGCGTAATCATCGCTTCTCCAGTCTATGCAATCCTCGCTCCACCAGACGATGGATCCCCTGTCACCCTCCAGCAACAAATGCCAGAGCCGTCGCCGCGCGTGATTCGTATCATTCTCGAAGACCGTCGTGATCACCGGTTTGCCCGGCATGAACGATGCAAAGATCTCCCGCGAGTTTCCGATGTCATAAGGCTCGACCCAATCCAGTGCTTGCGACAATCGCCAAAGATCGTAACCCCCGAAAGCGCTTGGCATTTGCGTTCCCTCGATTCCTACCGGGGTCTGTGGATCGACCCGATGGGCCGCCGTCCGAAAGTCCGCCAGGGCTTCCGCGAGCGATATGTCCATATAGGTTCGGAAATCACACCATGGCGCGAAATTCCACCGCGTCAGTGTCCGCTTCGCGGTTTCGAAATCGAGTTTGATGCCTGCGAGCGCCTGCCAATCCGGTTTGCCTCGAGGCAGCGCCTCGCCGCTTGCCATCCGGTTCTTGATTTCGTCGGTCGAAAACGGCCGGACGTCGTTCCAGTCCGCAAACCTCGTTTTCCATTCGGCATTCAAGCCCGCCACGTCCCGATATCGTCCCTGCAACCACTCCCGAAATTTCGCCAGCGCCACCGGATTGAAATCGTAGTCGAACGGATTGGCGGAGAAGGTCGTGGAAAGCTCGTCCCGGATGTTGGAGCAAAGCGGGTTGTGCGGCGCGTTCTTTCCCGCCAATTGCTCCATCGTTTTCCGCCCCCACGAGCGCCATGCCGGATCATCCAGACAGAAGGGCCTCTGGAACGCCGAGTTTGGCCGGCCATTTTTGGCCCAGTTATTGACGAATTGATCCCAATCCGCCACCTCCGAGTTGAATTTCAAACACAACCCCCGATTGAGCATATTTTCCACGTAGTATTGCGGCATATTGGCGAGGAGCGATTGTGGATCGCCGTCGCCATAGACCATGCCGGTATTGATTCCCATTTCCCGGAGCCGTTGGAAGAAGAGCGGAATCTTCCCGGGTTTTTTGTAGGCGCTGTCCCCGATCCACATGATCGTGTGGTATTCCTGCCAGGGCCGAAGCTCGTTCGTCGCCGCATTGGCCGCGCCTATAATTCCGAACTCCATCATCGCCAGAAGCATGAATCTCCCGACGCGGGCGAGGGAGGCAACGGTCACATTTGCCATACACCCACATTTAATCACGTTCCCAGGCGTCACGCAATTTCGAACGACGTTTCATTCGGCCCACGGGATTGTGGGTTGATGATCGACTGACATTCCAGTACGTTGCGCCCATGTTTCGAGCGACGGGCAAACGGCAAATTCTTTTTATTTTGGGTCTGGCCTTTTTACTGGCCGGGTGCTTCCCCCCGCCGGAATCAAACTTGGACGAGCAACGCGACCCCCATTACCTGAACGGGCGCCGGCGGGCCGAAAGCCAGGACCATCAGGGCGCCATCGAGGAATTCGAGAAGGCCCTCGAGGTCAACCCGCACAACGCCTCGGCTCATTTCGAACTGGGCGTTCTGTACGAGAATTTCCTCAAGGATTATGCCGCCGCCATTTGCCACTATGAAAAGTTCCGACAATTGAGTCCGAAGTCCGAAAACGCCGAAAAAGCCCGCGAGCGCATTAGTGTTTGCAAACGGGATCTGGCGGGGTCGGAATTCCTGCCTCCCACGACCCAGATCATCCAGAAGCAATTGGACCGCCTCACTCTCGAGAATAAGACGTTGCACGAGCAGGTTTCCACTTTGGAGGCCCAACTAAAAGAGCGTTCAGCCGCGGCAGCAAGGATTGCCGCGTCGGCCCCCGTCAGCGCGCCGTCTGTGTCACACGCCACCCCACAAACGGCGGCCTCACCCTCGACGCCGGTGAATCCGTCCCCTAAGTCGCCACAACCACCGCCGCCGTCCGCCGCCCCCGCGGAACCCACGACTTACGTGGTGGCATCCGGTGACACCATGAATAAAATCGCGCGGCAGCATAAGATCAAGGTGTCGAAACTCGAGTCGGCAAATCCCGGGGTGGACTCCCGCCACCTGAAGGTGGGCCAGAAACTCGTCATTCCCGCGCCTTGAAACGCCATGTCTCGTTTTATTTTTGCGCTCATTGCGGTGTTTTGGGTGACAATGAACGGGCTGTTATGGCGGGACGAATTCGGCGGGGGACGGCTCCAGGAAAGTCCGGTGCCCCCAAGTGTGGTGTGGCAAAAAATGCTGACGGCGCCGGACAATTCGGCCTTGGACATATACTATCAAGGCCGAAAGGCGGGATTCATGCGGTGGCTCCCCAATGTGGGCAAGGAAGCCGCCACCGGCAAGGTGAACACGGAGGAGTTTGCCCCCGAGGGCCAGATCCGGCATCTCTCCGGTTACACCATCGATGTGGATGGCAACGGGCGGCTGGGAGAGACGATGGACCGGCTGTTTTTCAACCTCAACCTAAGGTTTGCAACCAACAGCGACTGGCAAACGCTCATCGCACGGGTTTCCGTGCTTTCCAATGCGTGGGAGGTTCGCGCTTCCGCGATCGACCGGAAATTGAAAGTGATATTCGAGGAGAGCGGACGAAAATCTGAAAATGTGTTCACCTTTGAGGATCTACAGAATCCGCAAACTTTGTTGCGCGCTTATGGCGGTCCCCTCGCGGCGGGCTTGTTGGGCGGGATGCTGCCGTCCTGGAGCCTCGCGGACCCGCGCGCGCAAGGCGGGTTCCAAATCCCTCTCGAGGCTGCCTCCGGCTACCTGCTGGCGGGCCATACGCGGATCAAGGTCTATCATTTGCACGCGCGTCTGTTGGATCGGTATAATGTGGATGTTTATGTCAGTCCGGTGGGGGAAATCCTTCGCGCCGATTTCCCGGAAAACCTCCAATTGTTAAGCGACGCCCTCCCTGGCCAGGAAGCACTGAAGGGAGGTAAAAAATGATCGAGTTGGTTAATCTGACCAAGAAATTTGGCGACCTGACGGCGGTGGATAATGTGAGCCTCAAGGTCGGGCAGGGCGAATTCTTTGCCGTCCTCGGCCCGAACGCGGCGGGCAAGACCACCACCATCCGGATTATTGCCGGCTTGATCAAACCGACCTCGGGCCAGGCTCGAGTCGCCGGTTTCGATGTGCAGGAGAACGCGCGGGAGGCCAAGCAACGGCTGGCGTTTGTGCCGGATTTTCCATTTTTGTATGACAAACTCACGCCTTGGGAATTCTTCCGGTTCATTGGCCAGTTGTTTCGATTAAGCGAAAAGTCGATTCAAGCGGCGACCGACGAGTTGATACCGCGTTTCAACCTTGAGCCGTACTTGGACAAGACAATCGAGGGCCTTTCGCACGGCACGCGGCAGCGGGTGGCCATCGTCTCCGGCCTTCTCCACCACCCCGAGGTGTTTGTCATCGATGAACCGATGGTTGGTTTGGACCCGCATCATGCGCGGGTGGTGAAGGACGTTTTGAAAGAAAGATCGCGGCAGGGCATGACGGTATTTCTTTCCACCCATCAGTTGAGTGTCGCGGAAGAAATGGCGGACCGCATCGCGATTATTCACCAAGGACGATTGGTTGCGCTGGGAACCAAGGAGGAGTTGAGACAACAGAGCGGGGCGCGCGGCCCGCTCGAGGACGTCTTCCTCGCCCTGACCGCGGACCACGCGCCCGGCAGGTAGGAAGCGCCGGTTCCGCGCAACTGACGAAGTGATGAGAATCCGACTTGGATTTCGTCGTGGAACGGCGGCAGAGCGCAGCGGCGACAGGTCGGTCGAGCCACCCAGCGATCCGTCAAGTCACCCGCAACGGCAGGGAGACGGAACCCCTGCTTCTATTGGATTCGTAGATCGCCGAAAACATTTCGACCACCGCACGACCATCCTCCCCCGTGACGAGTGGAGCGCGTCCCGCGCGAATCGCTTGGAGAAAATCCTGAATTTGCAGGGAGTGATAATGCGCGATCGGGTCGATGGATTGAAACCAGGCGCGATCACCCGCTTGAAACTCCGACAGGAGATGCTCTTCGCCCGAGATGGTCCAGAGGTCGTTCAGGGGTGGTTCGGCAATTTTTGAAACTCCCGCAATGAAGGTCGCGCCCCGGTCCGTTTCGACACCCACCGAGGCCCCGTTCGAGCCGTGGACATGCACCTTGGTGAACAAGCCTGGCTTTTGCGACAAGCTGGTGACAATGGAACCGAGTCCGCCGCTGCGGAATTTCACAGTCGCGACCGCGGTGTCATCGACCTCTATGTAGGGATGGTTCAGATTGGCCCACCGACCGCTGATCTCTTCCACATCGCCCATGAACCAACGGAGGAGATCGAGCTGATGGGGAGATTGGTTCACGAGAACACCACCGCCTTCGGTCTCCCATTTTCCCCGCCACGGATCGGACTCGTAATAGGCCTGGTCGCGCCAGCTAAACATGAGGAAAACCCCCAAAACGGGCCGTCCGATTTTGCCGGCTTCGATGGCGGCTTTCATCCGCCGCACGGGTTCATAAAATCGCCTCTGGCTCATCACCGACAGGATGACGCCGGATTTCGTCGCGGCCCGCAACATGGCATCACAATCGGACAGACTGGCGGCCATCGGTTTTTCCACCATGACGTGCAGGCCCGCCTCTGCCGCCAAAACGGCCGGTTCCGCGTGGAGGGGGTGCGGCGTGCATACGAATATGGCCTCCGCGCCCGATTCCTGAATCATTTGTGAGACGTCGCGAAACGCTCGTCCGCCGTAGCGCCCGGCAAACATTCCGGCTCGCTCCAAACTCGAATCACAAACGGCTACCAAGTCCGATTCCGGACAAGTCGCCAGGGCGGCGGCGTGCAGGCCGCCGACTTTTCCGCAACCGATCAGAGCTGTCCGGACTGGTTTCATTCGCGTTCGCGCGGGGAATCAGGGCTGGTGAAATGCTGGTCCACCATGCGGTGTAAAAACGCCAGGGACTCGGCCATTTCGTCCATCCCGTTCATGCCGTCCTCGATACTGATCCACCCGGAATAATGATTTCTTGCCAGCAACCCGAGTATCGCCGGGTAATCATTGAGACCTTTTCCGACCACTCCATGTTGTAGTTTCGGAGAATACCCCAGAGTGCCGTCGCTTTGGCGAAGGTCCTCGATGGTGGCGCCGTCGCTCAGCCTGCGGTCGCTGGCATGCATGCTCACCACGCGATCTTGTACCGCCACGAGCCAGTCGAGAGGATCATCCCCCGCCACAATGGCGTTCGAGGGATCATACTGCACGCCGAAATGGTTCCGGTCGGGAATGGCTTCGAGGATTCTCATGAACACCTCTTTTTTCTGCGCAAACTCGGGATATTTCCAAAATCCGTCCTTGTAATGATTCTCTATGCCGAGGACCACGTCGTATTCGCGGGCCACGGGCAGCAGCTTTTGGATGCAATCCACGACCCAAACGATCCCTTGCTCGATCCCGACGTTGGGGCGTCGTTGACCGCTCAACACGCGGCAGACGGAACGAGGGCCTCCCAAACGCCGGGTGACGCGGATCATTTCCGCTTCGTGCTCAACCGCGCGTTGACGGGCGGTGGCATCGGGCTGGGTGAAATCCGGCGAGCAACAAAGCATCGGCATGACAAATCCGGCGCTGTGAATGGCATCTCCGACCGAATCGATGTAAGCGTCGTCCAAGCTGGTAAAGAAGCCTTCGTACATTTCCAGCCCGTCGGCATCGAGGGCGCGGGCCATGGCGATCCAATCGAATACGGACATGGACCGGCTGCCGGCGATCTGATCCAAGTAACATTTCGGAAACGCGGCGATCTTCGGTTTCATGGGGTGGAAACAATGCCCGCTAATCGAGAGGGCAAATCCTGGGCGGTATGTTCCAAAGTAATCACGGTGAGCGTCCGCCCATCCCAACGATAGAAGAGCGCAAACACTGGGAATCCAGGCAGGGCGGCACGGAGTACGTCAGCCAGATCGGCAGATTCAAAACAAGCGGAATGACCGCGGTGGGGATTTTGCCACAGTCGCAGGACCAATTTCTGGGCCGCCTTCGCGAATTTGACGGCAATTTGGGGGCGTCCATCGTGAATCCCAATGCGGTCTCGATAGTGGCGCACCCGGCGGTAAAAAACCGGGTGAACAACCAGTTTACCGGCCATCAGCAATGGCTTTCATCTTTTTTTGAAATTGCGCCAGCGTCGCCGGCTCGGCGGTTTCGGCTAGGGCTTCACGAATCCGTTCTTCCAGCCAGAGCGGAGCCGGCTGAAATCGGGCGGCGAATTGTGGCAGGCCGATTCGGAGAGCTTGCCGGACGACGTCGGCCTTGCAGAGGTCGGTAATCTTGATGCTTTCGTTGATTTGGGCGTTAAGCTCGTCGCTGATGTCCATTTTGGGCAGCGTTTTCATGCAAGTCATTTTAACGTCTTTTCGCCATTCATCAAGCCTGCTTTCGCATCGAACGGGGCTTGCACACACACGGAGAGGTTTCAGAAAGAGTGAAGGATGCGCGCAATTTTCGTCATTTCTAAAAGACTGAAACCGAGAAGCACGTTATTGCCAGCGGTGACCGGCACGTTCATGGCAATGAATCGAGGGGGCAGCACTGTCACCGTGACAACCGCGCTGGTCACATGACCGAATGGGCCGGTGATGACGACTTGATATTTACTGCAGTTGGCGGCGAAATGACGAGCCAAATAACTCGACAAGCTCGGTGTTATCTGGTATGACACGTTGTTTTCATGGTTCCTGGTTCGTTGGCATTGAGCCTCCAATTGTGAAGATCGGTGCTAAACCGGTGGTTTCACATCCATTTAAATCATGAAAAACAAATCACTCATCGTCCTGGCGATCGCCGGACTGGCGGCGTTCACTTCCCTCCCTGTCCGAGCCCAAGGCACAGCATTCACTTACCAGGGCCGCCTTAACGTCAACGGCAGCGCGGCGAACGGGAGTTATGACTTCCAATTCATCCTATTCAATTCGACGCAATTTGGGTTTCCTGTCGGCCCCGTCGTGACCAATGCAGGCGTGGCGGTGAACAACGGCATCTTTACCACCACGCTGGATTTTGGCGCAGGCATTTTCACCGGCACAAATCTATGGCTGGACCTCAGCGTGCGAACAAACGGCGGGGGGACGTTCAACGAACTGCTGCCGCGGCAACCCGTGACACCGGCGCCGTACGCGGTGTTTGCCAACACGGCGAGCAATTTGCTTGGCACTTTGCCGGCGTCGCAATTACCGGGCGCGGTGGTAACAAATGGCGCCAGCGGGGTGGCCTTGACCGGCATCTTTACCGGCAATGCCACCTCGGCCGCCAGCTTCACTGGCTCGCTTCTGGGCGATGTCATCGGGACGCAGGGTGCCACGGTCGTCGTCACAGTCGGCGGTTCCACGGCGGCGAATGTTCACGCCGCCGAACAGCTCGCCAACGCGGCGACGAGCCTCAACACCGCCAACACTCTCGTAAAACGTGATGCCAGCGGGAACTTTACCGCACCTCTGGCCTTGGCCCTTCCCAACCTGCGCACCGAAGCCTCTCAGAATACGCCCTCCTTCCTGAGTGCCAACGTGATTGGCGGCTCTTCCTCCAACACGGTGGCGGCGGGGGTCTCCGGGGCGGTCATTGCCGGGGGCGGCTCGACGGGCGGATTTCCCCAGCAAATCGGCGCGAACTACTCGGTTATTGGTGGCGGCTACAGCGACACGATCACCACGAGTGGACAACAATCCACGATCGCCGGGGGTGTCGGCAATACCGCGAGCAACGTGAACGTGGCCATCGGGGGCGGTACGGGAAACACAGGCAGTGGTTCGGGCGCGACGATTGGCGGCGGGACTTCAAACACCGGGTCAGGTAATGCTGCGACCGTTCCCGGTGGCAATGCAAATCTCGCCGCAGGATCGACTTCCTTCGCCGCGGGCAACCGCGCGAAAGCGCTACACAATGGCGCGTTCGTCTGGGGTGATTCGAGCAATGCGGATGTCTCCTCCACCACCAACGATCAGATGACGGTCCGCGCGTCCGGCGGCGTGGTCCTCAACACCGCTGGCGGGGGTATGACCCTCAACGCCACGGACGGCGGCGCCGTGACCTTCAACACCACCACCGGCGGCGTGGCCCTCAACACCACGGCCGGTGTGACCATCAATGCGTCCACCGGCGTGGCCGTTGCTCTCAACGCTCCCACCGGTTCCTCCGTTCCCGTCGGAACTCTCTACCGAGACAACACGGTGGTGGCTTGGGGACGCGTGAGCGGCAACGCTCTGGCAGACTCGTTCAACGTCGCTTCGGTGGTTCGTAACAGCGCTGGAAATTACAAGGTGACATTGAACACCACCTTTTCGGGCGTGGCTCTGGTCCCGGTGGTTTCGGTTGCCTATATTGGCTCTCAACCGACAACCGCGGCCACTTTGCGGATTGCGTCCACGGGCCAACTGCTGTCGAGCACAGCCTTCAATGTCTATATCAATAACGGCACCTTCGCCGCCGCCGACGCGGACTTTACGTTTATCGTCACGGGCCGTTAACGGATTGGGGGAATTATGAAAAACCACATCCTGCATTCGAGCCTGCTCCTGGCTCTGACCTCGCTTACCACCCAGTCTGAAAGCTACTCGATTGACTGGTCCAAGATCGCCAGCGGCGGCGGCACGAGCACGGACGGAGTATATACCGTGAGCGGCACCATTGGCCAGTCGGAGGCGGGCGGGGCGCTGGGTGGTGGCGGCTTTTCGGTGACCGGCGGTTTCTGGAGTCTCATTTCCGTCTTACAGACGGCGGGGATGCCCACGCTGACCATCACGCACACGGGTAACAGCGTCATCATCTCCTGGCCCACACCCGCCGGAACCTATACCCTGCAGCAAACCGCGAACCTCGCGGTAGGAAACTGGGTTACAAGCGGTTTGGCCGTCACCGCCGCCAACGGCACCAGCAGCATCACCATTAACGGCGCGACGGGAAATCTGTTCTTCCGCTTGTCCAAGCCCTAGAATCTCGAACCACGCTCTTACTGCCGGTCCTCGTGGAATTGAGCGGAAGCCGGCCAGGCCTTGTTGCTGCTCAGGCTTGAATAGTCGTCTTTGTCCACCCAGTTTTGCTGGCTCGTGGCCGACGCCTCTTCCATTTGTTCCTCCGGGGTCATCGCGTAGTATCGAGGTCCGGCACAGCCCGTGACTCCCAACACCGCCAGAGTACCCAAGGCAATCGTGGCAACCAAAGTTTTAATTGATTTCATATAACCTTTCTTTTGTTGATCTCCCGGTTGGGGAGATTCTCATAGACCTATATTCAGCGCGATCCGTGCCACGCGCGATGAAGCCGCTCAATACACGGTGTTTACCCCAGGCACACCCGGGGAACATCCCCCGCTTTAAGCGGGTCATCCACCCGCTTTGCTGATAATAAGGCGAAATCGAGGGGTACGGCCGGGTTAAATCGCTTCTCGAACCTGATAAAATCGGGATTTATCGCGGACTGGCGCCCAACCGGTTCAACCGCAGCGCCGCCTGGACCTTGTCTTCCGCCCGATCTACCGCACAAGCCAGGCCTCCTTTATTCAACCGCCAATCCGTCCAGCCAGATGGTAAACGGATCACTGCCCCAGGAGTCGAGCGCGAGACTCAAGCCCGCGATATGGTGCAAGTCGATTTTGCCGGAATCCTTGCGGTCCCAGCCGCCTCCGGCGCCAGCGAGGGGAATCTCGATCAACATCCAGGAATGCCGGGCCTCGTTAAATGGCAGCTCGTTTAGGAGATTGCGGCCTTTGTCCGGTTCAATCTTTGCGCTGCCCTCTTTGCCGTAAAGGGTCAGCACCGGACCCGCGTTCTG
>Ga0206863_1206_pt1 | contig 18607 bp, 13 predicted proteins | sample Alteio_BWOrgCont_41_FD_152634 | JGI IMG/M metagenome (GOLD analysis project Ga0206863, IMG submission 152634) | Enriched cells from forest soil in Barre Woods Harvard Forest LTER site, Petersham, Massachusetts, United States -... | ecosystem: Environmental > Terrestrial > Soil > Temperate forest >...
GATGAACTAAGACAGCTTCAATTAATCTTGACGTATTATCCCGATAGGGGAGATCTTATTCTGGGATCGGGTGGATTAAGAAAATTAAGGTGGATATTTTACCGGGGAAAGGTAAAAAAGGTGGGCTAAGAATTATTTACTATTGGATCACTATGGACCATAAAATCATCTTTTTGCATGTTTATAAAAAGTCCAGGCAAGTAGATTTATCTTCCGATCAAATTAAATTTTTTACGAATTTAATCAAGGGGGGAATAAATGGATAAGAAAAACTTTGAAAAACTAGTCCAAAGTGTCAAAGAAATGAAACTGATTATGGCTGGCAAAATGAAACCCGCCAGGGTGACTAGAATCGAAATTAAACCGATTTCGATCAAAGGTATCCGGAAAAAACTTCATCAATCCCAAAGTGAATTTGCTTTTATGATCGGAGTGAGTCCTTCAACGCTTAGGAACTGGGAACAAGGAACAAGAGAGCCTGAAGGTGCTGCCAGGGCCTTGCTAACAGTCGCTCAAAAAAATCCTAAAGCAGTTTATGAGGCCTTGCACTCTTAACCTATGGGCATCATCTCCGAATCCAAACTCTGGAAAAAGAAGCCCCTCAAGAAATGCATCATCTGCGGCAAAAAGGTATTTTCCAACAGTTCAATATACTGCCGTTCTTGTTCCAATTAAAATTATCCAAACAAGATCTATTTGATCTGCGGGTATAAAGTTATGTTGGATGTGGTAATCTCAGATGGTAATCTTAAAATGAAGATGCGGGCGGGTTTATTAGTCTATTTCTTTAGGTCTTCCAAGGGTGCTTCGATTAAATTATCTTGAATAAATTTCTTAAAAGGAGTAATCTTGCCTTGGAATAAACAGAAAAACTATGATTCGTTAAAAACTTTTTATAAGAAAGAGCGGTAATATGGGTATATTGTTACAGGTCGTATTTGCTATCCTTGTTGTATTGGTTTTTTTAGTCGTTTATTTTAATCTTAGATTTGCTAATTATTTGAAACTTAAGCATAACGAGGTCTGGTTAAAGTTGAATAAACCTTCCTGGGCGCCTAGTTCGTCAAAAAGTGATCAGTTGTTGCTTAAGGAATTTTTGGATAAAGATGGTTATTTAAAGTTGGATGATCCGCAATTGAACTCATTGGTCGATTTGAAAAAGAAGATTTCTTTGGCGGCTATGATGGCTTTATTTTTATATGCTGGCATGTTTCTTGCGTTTGCGTTGAAGAGATAAAAATTTGGGAGGAGGATTTTATGTCATCAAATACAGTCAAACTTCATCTGGCTAAGTTTGTAGAGTCAGAGATTCTTTAAACAAAGAAAGGGTAATTATGGGCGAAGGAGCTGACTAGCAGGCTCTAAAAATAAAAATGGATAGAATCCAGCCCTTTAAAGCCTGCTTCATTAACTACCTATAATATATGTTATGTAAAGTACATGCGTAAGAAAATAGGCATTATGCGGTTGTTAATTGTGAATTCATTTGCGATTGAGTCAAACCAAGGAATACTGGTAGGCTCTTCAACGTTTTGATTGTAATACTACCAACCGTAAAGCCAGGAGCGTTTTGTAATTGAGCAAGTTGGGACTGGTCTAAGTGGAATTTGATCCCTTCCCCAGTATCTTTGGTTTGTAGAATATTATTGGTAGGTGTTAGGTCGATACCACCATTCAAAGCTTTATCAGGTGATGTTAACGTTTTATTCCTTGCAACAAGTTTTTTCATAAATTGACTAAAAAAATCGAGATTAACACCTGTTTTATCAAGTATTTTCTTCTTAGAAACGCCAATAGCAAGAAAAATCCCAAAGTTGAATAAAGCACTTCTAGGATCACCTCCTTGTAAAGTAGATAAACTGACCCCACCAAGAGCTGACTCAAGAACTATTGGAAGATCCCCAATAAATGATTTTATTACATCAAGGCCAACAACTACCATAGCTGTTTGATGCCCCCCCGTTAAAGCATAACCGGTATTTTCTAGAGTATATAGACCAAAATGTCCCAAAGACGAAGCTATTACTCTACTCATGGCGCTTTTTATCAACATGGCATCATCTTTTTCCGCTGAGATGCTAGCTGCATCTGTCATTTGCCCAAGCCTTTCCTGCAAGAAATGCGCAAGTTCTCCTGTGGGATCGATTCTTTCCCACAGACCAATTAGCTCTTCATAGTATTCTAAAGAAGCTTGAGTGCTGACACTATTTTTAACATTATCTATATCTACCAAATACGCACGAAATGTCGATGGATTATTAGCGACGTATCCTAACATAATATTTTCGACGTTAAAATCAACTAAGATATGATGATCAATGAGAAGATTCAAAAGATTTTTAATCATGTCTAGCTCTTTTTTATTCAATGGTGGGGATTCGGATATTAACTTCCCGGCAACTTTTCCTTTAATTTTTTCAATTCGTAAATAAAGGTTTCCTTCTTGCGTTCTTCCAGTCTCAAGCACCTGAGGAGAAGCGCCTATTTCTCCTAACGATTGAATAATTTGAAATTGCAGTTGAGTATAACTATGTTCGTTTCTGACAATCCGCACAACTGAATCTCCTAAATCAAAAATATCGCAATTAAGCCCCCGACCTAGCAATCCTATTTGGGACTCCTTATGACTCTTGCTATCCTTAATAGAAAGTGATTTTGTGTCTCTATCATAAATCAGAATCTTATCCTTTAACGCACGTCGCATTGTACGTCGTGCGGCATACACATACCCATGAACTTTACTGATAGCATTAGCAGCACCTGCCACCGCTCCTGCCGTAAGTCTGAGAATCCTTTTTTGAACTTGTTCCGAAGTTCCATTCATCGCCACATTCCCCATAGTATTCAAACTGGCATCCACCTCCATTGCATTGTCTACATTAATCCCTGCAATTGCGGCTGTATCTGTTCTGTCTTCTTCAGGAATTTGGATCAGCTCTTCCCCTCCCGAAAAATACTTTCTTGGTATCGTCTCTTGAGTTATCGGATCAATATCTTCTTTGATGTAGTTATAAACACCCTTCTTAAATGCCCGTAAATACCGTTGGTAAATTTTCTCTTTTTCTTGGGGGTCATCAATGCTCACACCGGCTATCTTATTTTTGTTTGCATATACTTGCTCCAGGATGCTGTCCTTGATTTTTTTCTTATACCATGTTGCCAAAATTAGACTGTTATAGACCTGGCGAAGATGCGAAAAATTCTTGTTTTCGTTGATCTCGGTAGTCAATTCGGGGGTGACAACTTCCCGAACAATTTGGCTACCTAATTGATTAGTCTTTTTAATCTGTGCTTGGCTCGATTGAATTCCTTCATGTTTCTCCAGAGAAAGATAGTCCTGTTCTAACATGACCTTAAGTTTGCTTTCTAGCACGTATGCTGTTGCTACTTTCATATTCTCAAAAATAACCGCTTTTTCCGGTACTATCCAAACCTTATTAAAAGTATTGACTGGAATATTCGTTGTCCCATAACGTTTAATAGCTTCTTCGTAAATACGCTTCCAGAATTTCTTTCCGATCTCATCTTCGGGGTAGATTAAAGATGCCGTTATTTGTTTGAGCATGTAGTCTTCTGCTAACAGATCCCGACCCATTTCAGTTAAACCAAAACTATTAGGGATAATCCGGTCTTTTTCATATGGCGATAAATTGACCCACAAATCTTTCTCAGGAATGGTTAAGCTGGCCAGAAAATATTTAATCAATTTATTAGACTCATCTTTAAGGGCTTCATTCGATAATTTACCATCCCCTTTATCAAGGATAAAATCAAAACGAAATGGGTTGTCAGGATGAACCCTGATACCTTTTAAAATGGGTGGGTTAAACTCGGGGCTTAAACGAACCATCACGCCAGGCATAGGTAAACGATAATCTTGAGCCTGTACCAAGGGGGTTGGCCCAAAGCTATTAACTAAAAATGCTGACAGAATGCTATATGTCAGAATCTTCTTCACTATTTTCTCTCCCTTGGCCTGCAGCATGGGTGCAAACCATACAAATAAAAAAACCTATTCCTGACTACTTCTCTGGAATAGGTGCTTGGTCTATTGGGGCGGCCAGGCTATCCTATTCCTAGGATCCTTTAGCTTTGCGTCCCTACCTTACGATAGGTTTGCCTTTTTCATTCTATAAATACTTCTTATTTAAAGCATACCATCTATTATTATATAAAGCAAATCGGTGCCAAAAGATTGTCTTGTCAACGGTAGGTTTTAAATATGTTATCTACCTTCACATTCTTAATGATTTGCCCATGACTTAAGTCTTCGGTCCAAAGCCTCTCGCATTTTGCGCTGTGGGCTGAAATGATAATTAGCGCGTCCCAAAAAGATATTTGATTCAGAATACTGCAATCTATCGCATCGTTAATCAAGGCAGGATCTATTGTTACTACCTCAAAATTATCAAATTTAGCGACAATTTGTTTTGCTAAAATCGGTGCCATAGATAGTTTTTTAACGGCACAGACATAAAATTCTTGGATAATTTGAGTCGAAATCACGCCAAAGCCTGTTTCTTCTAATTCCAATAATTTTTCTCGGCTCTTTTTTTGTTTTTCAATATTTCCTGAATCGTATGAGTAAATCAATACATTGGTGTCAATAAACACTTTAGACATCGTACAATTCCTCTCTTTTCCAGGTTTTCCCCTTGGAGCTGGAAGCTGTACGGTCTGCCATTTTAAAAGTTTCTTGTAACCAGCCTTTTTTTGTGTTGATTATTGTCATTTTAAGGAGATTTCTGATCAGCTTATTTAAAGACGTATTTTTCTTTTTAGCGTAATCCCGTCCTTGTTTAAGCAGGTCTTCTGGTATTGATAAGGTAATATTAGCCATAGTTGTATCCTTCTGATACAAAATATAACACATACTACACGTATTTGCAATATTATTTATTTCTGTTAGACAGTTGCCAAAGACCCTTCTTTTACTGAATTAATTCCCAGTATTGGCCAAGGGCTTGTGATGGGTGTGATGCGGATAATGAATGCTTTTACACCTGAAAAATTTTTGCGTCTGAAATTATTGATCATGGCCTGGTCAAATTTGATGTTGATCTTCTCTCCACTAATATCCATCTGCATATTGTTAGAGTTTAAACTAATACCACCAGGTGGTTTAATGGCAGCGACCGAAGCTTGGTCAGACACTTGGTCCGACGACATTTGGGCATAATCATTTCTTAATAAACCATCTCTGCGGAATTGTCGTTCAAGAGCTTCTTTATTTTCAACAGTAGAAACCAGCATTGTGACTTTATTTGCTCCTAATAACAAGCTGTTAAGAGCAGCAGAACGAGCGACTAGAGAGTCACCCAAAATAAGAACATTTCCATCTACCCCATTTTCTAGCCCTGCTTTTTCAAGCATATCTTCTGGATATCCATAGGTATGGTTCATAACTTCTAATAGATGAGTATCAATATCACCAACAAATCCCTCTAGGAGCTTGTCGATTGATTTGACCACGCTACTTAGAAGGTCTCCTGAATCATCGACTAAATCACTATATTTTCCACTCTTAAGATAATATAAAGCGGCCCAAAAAGAAGACACAGATCCTGCCACACGGGCCATGGGATCTAAAATGTAGTGCTCTCTTTCATCCTCATCTGCCCCAACGCCTTCCAAATAGAAAACACGATCAAGTAAGGGACGGTATCCTTTTTTTCGTACTTTTTCATAAGCAATGGCTGTTACACGATCAGCTACCAATGCATGTTTTAAATCATTAGAATCAGGAGAATTTAAAAAAAGTAATGCTTCAATGATCTTCCCTTCTGTAAAATATTGAAATTCTGCTTTAAGAGGAGCTCTGACTTTGCGAATCACACCAGCACTCCAGACTTCTTTTGCAGTGGCCATTCTTGCTCCTGCTTTAATGAAAAGGCTGTCTGGCATATTACTTCTAGCACCGGCACCTCTTTCTACGAAAACCGTAAACCCTTGTTTAACAAGTTGTTCAACTTCAGCTGGTGTTGCTCCCACGCGGGTCTCACCTTTTGTGAGCTCTGTAGGTATACCAATAGTTCTTTTTTCATTGTTTGGCAATTCAAGTATTCTTCCAAACTCATCATCTGTAAGAGGGCTTGATGAATTAATTAAACGGCCGTTGGCAGCAACAATCCCGCTGCGGACACCAGAGGCATTATTCAGAGAGCCTGAGGCTAATTCGATTGTTAAAAGCTGGGTGGCTCGAGCTAATCGTTTGGAAGCAACACCTCTAAATGCTGCAGGCGTATTTTTAACAGTAAATACTAAATTTCCATTACCATCAAGACGGGCCGGATGTACAGGTGTTGCCAAGAGATCTGGTTCTTCGCCATCCACTACACTTTGTGTATCAATGATGGGGTCAACAATAATTTTTCCTGGACCAGCTTGGGCCAACATTTGTCTAGTTATAGAAAAAGGAGCTATTCTCCTCACAGAAGAACCGGTAATAACCATACCTGCTTCGTTTAGTTTTTTTTGTAATGTTTCTTGATCATCTTTGTTGACAACTATTATTTCGAGAGAATTGTTTTTTATTGCTTTTAATTGGGCAAATAATCCACTTGCTTTTATCTGTTTGAAAAGTTGCGCTTGTGTTTCTCCATGCCCACGGGTATTACTAATTTCATTGAGATTACCATCGTATTTCTTAATTAACGCCAAATATCCGGCCCTGATCATTCCTTTAGCGGCAACAATATCAGCTGCTTCAGTTAAATGAACATGTAATTTTCTTGATTCTGCCCATACAACAGCAAATGCACCGCTATGTAATTGTTCTCTGATTTCATTGATTTCTTCTGCCGTAAATATATCTCCTGTATCGGCCTGGACTTGTTCAAAATAAGAAACCATAACCCCGGCTGCATTTGCTAGAGTATCAGGAACAACAATTATATCCTTCTCCTCTAATATCTTCAAAGCCGCAGGCGTGATAGGGCCATTAGCACCTGGAATAATATATTTTGCATTAATCCTGGAGGCATTTTCTTCTGTTATAACACCTTCTGTAGCAGAAGGGCTTAAGATATCAACATGGGCTTCTAATATCGCTGCCTGACGTTCTGCAGCGGTTTCTCCTTCTGTTCTAAATTCTTTAAGGTTACTCCTGAAAACCTCTTGCCAGCATTGGTACAATTTTCCATTTTTTTTATCATTTTCAGATCGCCAAATGAGCGCTAAAATTTCTTGCTCTGTATAACCAGAATCTTTAAATAAGCTAACGCCTTCATCACCTAAAGCGACAACCTTTATTCCATCACGTACGGATTGCAAAGCTTCATATAAAGCTACGTTCCCTGCTCCATGAATGGCCTTTGTCATGCCTCGAAAGTCAATGTCTAAAGCTTTAAATAGGCTGCGGTCTGTTGATTCTACGCCAAAGCCGGTCGCTTCAGTCCTTCCTGCGACACCACCATGCGCCAGTTCTTTTCCTGTAATTGCAGCCAATTCAGGGACAGGATTATTTGTTTTATGCATGTAACGATTTGCTTCTTCGACTAGGGCTGTACTTGTGGCAGGGTAGATACCGTTATTTCCTTTCCTTACAGATTTATATATTCTCAGGAGGCGGTCATGAAGAGTCTGGTCTCGAATCTTGATTACCTTCAAATTTAATAGGATGTATTCATCCATTGCAAATCCCATAAATAAAGGGTTGGTCCGTTTATCAGGGGCAGGGACATCAATATCATGACCAATAGCATGGGCATCATACAGTAGACGGACATAATGACGAGCAATCCTTGCGATATTTTCTTTATTTTCATCATCCCAGAGTTCTGTGTCTTCAATGGAGGCTGTCCCATCATCATTTATTCTAATTTGACCTTCAAAAATAACGCCCTTAGCCCCTCCTAATGGAAGACCAATCAGTGAAGTCTTAAAAGACATCCACATGGATAAGGCTTGAGATAATTCTTCAACCCATTTTTGTATAAAATCTTTGGTATATTTTTTTTTCGCTTCGGGTGTTGCATTAGATTTTTTTAATAAATCATTAAAATATCCAAAAGCCATTCTAAATGCAGGATCTTTCATCAGATCGCTCATCGTAATTGGTTCCTCATCTTGATTCTTATTATAATTAAAATTAAAAATTGCGCGGAATCCTCCCTTAGGCACACCTCGATCCTGACTATTTACGGAACGGGTACTAAGAATATCAGCCTCATATTCTCGATTATCTTTATTAAGGAGCATTATTTTGTCCCATTGGGAAGTCATATAATCAGGTTTTATAATATCGAAAGTAAAAAATGGATCAAGATATCTTACATGACGGGACAATTCTTCAAGACGTCCTTGACTATTAACAAGATATTCATTATGGATAAGCCTAATAAAATCTTCAACATTGTCTGTTTCAAAAGCCCGCGTATTTTCCTGTGCCAATGTTAGCAGAGCAGCATCAGCTGCCTCTGAAGGACCTGCTATGGTTGTAACAAGGGCTTCATCACCAGAAGTCATGGGATCATCATTAGGAGATGGCTTATTCTCGACCTGCAAAGCCTCATCGATTTCAATTTTTAAACCACCTGAGAAATATTTTCTTGGCACAGTCTGCTGGCTGGTTTCATCAATATCTTCTTTAATATAGTTGAATACACCCTTCTTGTAGGCCTTCAGATATTGCTGATAAATTTTTTCTTTAATTGTTGGATCGTCGGATAAAATGCCGCTTGTTTTACTTTTATTACTGTAAACTTGATTTAGAAGTGCATTTTTAAGTGTTAGTTTGTACCATGTAGCCAGGATCATGGAATAATACATTTGGCGTAACAGTGCAAAGTTTCGACCTTGATTTACCTCTTTTTCGATTTCAGGAATAATGATAGCGCGGATGACTTGGGAGGCAACTGAATGAGTGTTTAAAGAGGGAGAAACATCTGCATGTTTTTGTAAGGCAAGGTAATCTTCTTCCAGCATGACCTTTAGATGTGCGCCTACGACATAGGCAGTATTGTTGCGTTGTAAAATCCTGGCTTTGTCTGCTACGATCCATACCTTATTAAAGGTATTGACCGGAATGTTCGTAGCACCGTACATCTGCCTGGCTTTTGTGTAAATATCATCCCAGAATTTTTTGCCCAATGATCTTTCAGGGTATATAAGAGAAGCAGTTAATTGCTTAAGAATGTAATCCTGCGCTAACATATCCCTTCCCATTTCAGTTTTGCCTAGTTCTTGGGGGATAATACGGTCTTTTTCGTAAGGACTTAGGTTGACCCAAAGATCATCTTCTTTGATTGTTAATGCAGCTAGAAAATATTTGATCAATTTTTGAGATTCAGTCTTAAATTCTAAACCATTGATCTTGAGTCCAGAATTACCCGTATCTACAATAAAATCGAAAAGAAGTGGATTATCAGGATGGATCCTAACGCCCTTGATTACCACAGGCATATAGACAGGACTTAAATTCACCATGCTTCCAGGAGTAGGCAAATCTAAAATCGTATCAGCGTGTGCGATGGGTAGGTCAATCAGCAATGACTGTAGGATGAATATGGCAGATAATACAATGTAAAAGGATCTTTTAAACATAAAGCCCTCCTACTAATGAATGTAATCTTAAGCAAAAATTAACTAAAACTTAACAATCTTAAGAGTAAAATAAAAAAGCCATGGATATTTATTATCCATGGCTTCTGTGCCTCAAAATTTATTCCCTGACTTCACTGCCGGGTAACTTCTTGGAGTATATACTACAGATTTTACCTTGTCAAGTCGCGGGGTTTAGGTAGAAAAATTTATCCGACGCTGATAGGGTTATATAATTTCATCAATTTGTATTAACTTAGCGGTAAATCGATCAAAAAGTCCACACCAGCATTTTCCTGGATATCCAACTTTATTTTCCCCCCATGCTGCAGGATAATGGCATGTGCCAGGGCTAATGATAAGCCGCAGCGTATATTTTCTGATTTAAAGAAGGGTTTAAAGATATTTTCTGCCTCCTGCTCTGACAAAATATAGGCGTTATGACGAATGCTGATGGAAACCCATTCTTTATTGTGTTCCAAGGCAATAAAGATTTCTCCGCCTTTCTCAATAGCGTTTAAGGAGTAAGTAAATATATAGTTAAAGCATCGTCCAAGCTGTTCTTCAGAGCCCAAGATTTTAACTGATTTAAATGATTGGTAGTATTTGAATATCCGATTATTGTTGGTATGGCCTATAGAAATTTTACTCATGGTCTGATCAAGCAAGGGAATAAGATTAACTTCTGAATAATTTTTGGGTACGGTTTCGCTGTATTCCCAAAGATCAGCAATGATTTTTTGGACGTAATTGACATCATCCTTGATGGCTAATTTGTCTTGGGAGTGTTCTTTGATGCGTTTTAAAGGTTCCTGGATTTCAAGGACGAGCGTACGGGCAATTTCCCTTAAGGTCCGATTACTTTCTAAAAGGAGCATTTCTTCATGAAGGCGTCTATTTTCCTGCGCAAATTGGCCGACGGTGCCTTTATAAAACATGCGGTCAATCAAGGATTGCAATAAGCGGTAAACTGGCACTACCAGCAGCGTTATGCAGGCTATGGCAAAAACAGAATCCATGCCTGATTTATAGCCAATCATATGGCGTGACATTTTCTCAGCAGCGTAGATCAATATAAAAAATATTACCGTCAGAAGTGAAATCAGGATTGTATAAACAAGGCTTTTGCGCAAGATAATTTTGATATCCATCAATTGATGCTTGACGATCGCATAAGAAACGATCCATACATACAGGGGTAACAAACATAAGCCCCAGGGACGGACTGGAATGCCTAAAGCCGGTAAGAAAGCGCTCACTCCCCCGATCGCTCCAAAGCTGCAGCCTATAAAAAAATATTTCAGCTGGTTTTTTTTGATGGCTGTTGCATGGTGGTAATGACGGTAAACAAGGATCAAGCCATAACTGACCAGATAAACAAACCATAAAGGAAGAAAACAATACAAAGGTCCTGATTGTGTATAGTATTTCAATTCAAAAATGGGGCCGACACCACTCAAGAAATTTCCGGGAAACAGAATGACCAATCCCATATAAAGCAGGGTTAGGCCATAGTAAATTTTTAGCTCAAGGTTTTTTTGCCTTCGGTAATTTGTTAAAATAGAAGTAAAATGGAAAAATAATACCGGAATAAAGATGACAACAAAATTAACAGTAAAAGCATACCTATAAGCGGTTGCATAAAATGATGCTGTCATCATGAGGAACAAGCTGATATTGCTGATAGCAACAATTATTGATATTAAGCCCCAAAGAATTTTTAGGAAGTTAAATGGCCGGGATAAGAAAATAAAAACAGCATTAGCCAGCGAGAAAATGAAGGCTAATAAGCAGGCAATAATAAAAGGGTTCATGTTAGTAAATATCCATTCTCTTTGAGCCAGCGTTCTTCTTTTTTGTAATCAGGCATCATTTGAGAAACCTCTGCCCAAAATTTACGTGAATGATTCTTCTGTTTTAAATGCATCAGCTCATGGATAACCACATAATCCACCACCTTTGCTGGTGCCATGATCAGTCTCCAGGTGAAATTTAGAGTGTCTTTATACCCGCAAGATCCCCAGCGTGTGGTTGCATTATTAATCCTGATAGATTCATATTTTACCCCAGCAATTTGGGCATAATGTTTAACCTGTTGGGTTATATATTCAAGAGCTTGAATTTTATACCAATATTCTAAATGATCTTGAGCGTTAGCTAAAACCATTTTTGAAATCATTAGAGAATTGTCCAGGATTACAGCTTTGGGAAGATCTTCAACGACGAGCAGTGTATAACTTTGACCTAAGAATAAGAATTTCTCACCAGGGATAAATTTTCGTACCAGGATTTTATCCTGCCGCTGCTTAAAATAGTCTTGTTTGGTTTTAATCCAGGATTCTTTACGCCGGATAAGTTGATGGATATATTCTTCAGAGGCAAATTGCGGCGCACGGACAATCAGGCGCGCGTCCTTGGTTATTTGTAAACCAATGGTTTTACGGTGGCTGCGGATTAACTGGTCAATTTTAATGGGTGTGTTCATATTGTTTTAGTATGGCCGCAGCCACATTAAGCGCTAATAAGTGATTGCCTTGCACCGTAGCGTGGCCTGTGTCCCCTGACATCCTGTCTACAAAATAAAATTCATAAGATTTAGCGCGCACAGCTTCTTGAAAAGAAGGCCCATTATCAACGAAAATGATTTTTTCACGGTCTGGGTCAGTATCAAAAATCGACAGCAGCGGACGGATATCACGCATGGGATACTGCACAAAGACAGGCTGAATGCCGTGGGACAAAAGAATGTCTTTGATGTCCATATAATTTATTCTAGTTAAAGAAACATAATAGCTGCTTTGTAAGCCCATCTTTTCTTCATAAATTAAGGCAAGATCAGGCCTCCCTCCTTCTTCATAACAGGCTTCAACATTTCCATAAATGAAAGGATCAGCTTCACCAGCAGCCACCATCCTTTCAATGGTCTGTCTTATGCGTTCAAGATGGTCCTCGCCATGGCAATAACCTTTGATCCAATCATAAATCCATGAATCATAGGGAATATATTCCATGTCTTTGACAAATTTATCATATTGTTTGGTTTCGACAAGCAGGTTGCCGTATTGTTTAATGACCCAGTGATTAATTACAGGATCAGTATTGGCTTGAAGGAATTTTACATATAAAACTTCTGCTATATCCAGCCGTTGGTAGGCTTCAGCTGTTTTAATCATATAATAGAGTTGCCGCTGTTGCAGGGATTGGCGTGTCATGGCATCTTTAAACATATCAAATTCAGTCGAAAGCGCCTTGGCAGGCACGGGTTTTGGATAAATTTGAAGTTTTTCTCTGTCGATATATTCCTTTATGCCTGAAGCGGCCTTTTCGTCAAGCTTGGTCAATAATTGGTATAATTTTATTTTTTTAATAAAAGCTGGTAAAGGGTCAGACTTTGGAGAAAGTTCGCTTTGAGTGGGGTCTAAAATACCGATCATGCCAACTACAATGTCAGGTTTATACATTTGCAGCCACCGTGGCAGCTGTTGGGCAATTGTTGTGGTGTTGACCCCAGCCATGCCTTGGTTAATGACCTCAAATTTATGGCTTGGAGATTTTTGATTGAGAATTCTTTCCATCTGCGACGGGTATGAATCATTGCCTCCAAGCATGGTCGTTGATTCACCGATGCACAGAATACGGCAAACATTTTTTTGCCTGGCCCCGTTTAGATTGGTTAAAAGCTGTTTTTCTTGTGTCAGCCAGCTGCCAATCCAAAAAAAGAGTTCAAGAAAAATTAGAAATACGAATAAAGATTTTAATATTTTCCAGTTAATACGCATACCCCATTAAAATTGAAAATAAATGAATTCTTCCGATGTCATCACACCCATCCCCAGCAGCAGATAGGTCATGAATGCCAAGAGCATGGTACGCCATAACCAGGACATTTGTGTAAAAATAAAAAAGGCGTCCTTTGTTTTTAATTCAGCAAATTCCAGGATAAGAATCGGCAGTGCAAAGCTCAGGAATTTAAACAAGGTGTCCCATGGCATGTGTAACGGTCCTGCAGATAATCTGCTTAAAACATGCCATGCCTGGGATAAAGATGATGAACGGAACAGGGTCATGCCTAAGGTTGTAATATGAAACATAAAAATAACTCTGGCCCAGTGCCAGACCCCTCGCCATAGCGCTGATTTAGGATTGATCCAATGCCCCATTCTCGTGCGGAGCACAATATAAAAACACAATAACAGGCCGTAATACATCCCGAAGACAACGAAATTCCATGCGGCCCCGTGCCATAAGCCTAATAAGGTCATGGAAATCATCAGTGCCATGTAAATACGTAAATTGCCTTTGATCTTGCGTAATGATCCCACCAAAGGAAAATAAAGATAGTCCCTGACCCATTGGCTTAAGCTAATGTGCCAGCGATTCCAGAATTCCTGCACGTTAGTAACCCAAAAAGGTAAATTAAAATTCATCATGATTTTAAATCCCATCATGGCCCCTAAGCCTCTGGCAATATTACTATACCCTGCAAAATCACAGAATATTTGAATGACAAAGGCATACATGGCTATTAATACTTCCAGGCCTTGATACGATGAGGGAGAGGCAAAGACAGGGTTTACAATATGGGCCAGATTGTCCGCCACAAACATCTTTTGAAATAGCCCTAAGAAAATCAAGTAAACACCGTATTTGATCTCTTGGGTGTTCCATGTACGCGGTTTTAGCACTTGGGGCAAAAGATGGGTTGCCCGTTCAATAGGCCCTGCGACTAGGTTAGGGAAAAAGGACACATAGACCATATAATCAATAAAATTTCCGGTAGGTTTTACCACCCGACGGTAAACGTCAATGGTATAGCTCATCGCCTGGAAGGTAAAAAATGAAATACCCATCGGTAGAATGATGTCCAATGTTTTGCCTGCGTAAGGAATACCTACGGCGTGAAGCAATTGATAAAGGTTAACCAGAAAAAAATTGCAGTATTTAAAAAATAGCAGAGAGCCCAAATTGAACCCAAGGCCTAACCAAAGCCAAAGACGCCGGGTTCCTTGGTGATTAGAGGCATAAATACGGTCTGCGGCATAGTAGGAAACAGCTTTGCATAAAAGAAGCAGGAAAAGAAAGCGCCAATTCCAGGAAGCATAAAATATGCAGTTGGCAACAAGTAGCAGGATATTTTGGTGCCGGTGGGACAAAAGCCAATAAAGGCTGAAAACAACAACAAAGAAGATAAAAAATTCAATAGAATTAAAAAGCATGGGCTAAATAAACGGCGGCAATCCCCCGGTCACAAAGAGTTTTTGTCCGGTTGTATAGCTTGAAGATGGACCAGCCAGGGAAATAATGGCCATGGCCACATCAATGGTGGTGGGATGCCGCTTCAGAGGGTTGTTTTTACGTATGTTATCGCGAAGCATTGGCGGAACTGTTTTAGTCAGGTCGGTTTCAACCATGCCAGGCATGACCATATTCACCAGGATATTATGTCCTGCAAGTTCAACAGCCAGGCTGCGGTTTAATCCGACGAGGGCGCTTTTGGCAATGACGTATTTCATATGCCCGGCAGGCGGAACTTCTGTTGCAACGGTGCCCACATTGATGATTCTTCCGCTGCCTTTCTTAATCATGAATGGAACAGCTTCCTGGCAGCAATAAAAAGCGCCTTTGACGATCACATCGATATCATATTGTATCTTTTCCCAAGATAGCTGCCCAAAACCCATGGATAAAAAATCGCTTACAGCATTATTGACCAATATGTCTATCCCTCCAAAGGTTTCAACTGTTTTTAAAATCATGGATTTGACCTGGGTTTGATCACGGACATCAGCTTGAATCGCGAGGGCCTCTCCCCCATTAGAGATAATATCGTCGACTACTTGTTTTGCCTGTGCTGCGCTGGCTAAATAATTAACGACAACGCGGGCTCCATGGCAGGCAAAGAGCCGTGCGGTGGTGGCCCCAATCCCCCGGCTGGCACCGGTGATGATGACCACCTTACCTTTTAAAGAATGATCGAGGGCGTATTGGTTTAATTGTTTAAAATCAGGCAGTTCTTTTGTCGGCTCATCAATTTTTACGGTCATTTTTCCCTGGGCTGCGGCATTTTCATTCTTTGGGGTTTGAAAGATATTGATTTTTTCAACGACAATGCGGCTTGCCATGGAAATAAATTCAATAGTTGATTTAAAAGTGTAGCAGGCATCAGGTTTTAGCGGTTTTATAAATTCAAGAGAAAAATCAAGGAACGTGGCCCGTCGGCCTGGCAGGCGCATGCCTACCATGGTGGAACACAACATGACCGCGATGTTTTCAAACAAGCAGCAGGAATTGTCTCCTGCAGGTTTTTCAATAAGGTGTTTTTTTAAAGATTTAAGCCAAGCTGCTTGCCGTTGGGGTATTGTATCAAAGGTAAATGTTTCTGTAAGCCCTTTTTTCATTTCTTCTAATTCAAGGGTATTTTCTTGCAAAATTTCACGTACAAAACTGCCGTCAGATACTGCGTGGGAGGCCATAAAAGGGTTTTTACGTGGAGCATATTGTAAGACAACAGTACCGAAGGTGACTGCCTGCTGCATGGATGAAGAATAAATATTAAAGGTAAATCTTTGCTGGAGTGCTGCGAGATTATTTTCAGGCTCTTTGCATAGTTCTACTGTCAGTGTATCGCCAATGTATACCGGGTATATAAATCGTCCAGCAATTTGACGGATGGATATTTCTTTTGAAGGGTCTGTCAAAGGTTCCAGCAAACCCAGAGCGCTGACAGGCAGCATCCCATGTACAAGACGCTGATGATAAGCTGATGTCCTCGCCTCTTGGGAATTCATGTGCAGATTGTTAAAATCACCTGTTGTCCTGGCAAAGGTATCAACCAACTCTTCGGTGGCTTTAAATGAGAGTACCCACTTCATTGTATAGTTCCCCTATTTTTGATGATAATAGGCCAGGCATCCGGATATTTATCCTTTATTTTCCAAACGAAGGTATTTTCTTCGGACTTTGCAAAATGCGAAGCTTCGTTAAAGAATTCCAGGCAAGGTTGATTTTTATCCGTTTTTAAATAGACAGCTTTTAATTCCTGCAGGCCTAGCCTTTGGCATTCATCGATCATTGTTTTTATCATTACATTTTCTATGTGACGGCCGAAAACACGGCAGCTTAAAATAAAATCAGTGATACAAGCACTGCTCTTTGAATATTCAAAGCTGGCAATGCCAGTGAGTCCTGAATCACCTAATTTATCATGGACCCTGAATATCCATATCCGATGGTTTGCTGCCTTGCCCCAATTCATCAAGTCCCCTTCACTCAAACGCCGTGTGCTTAAGTTCATCTGATTGGTTTTATTTAAAAGTTGGGCTGCCCTGGGAAGATCAGCGTCGGTCAAAGGGGCTGTCGTTACTGTTGTTTCCAGAGAGGCCAGCCATTCCTGGGCGTTTTGCATGGATTGACGCAATTGAGTGCGTTGTTTTTCTTGGGTATACATTTCATTGCGTTTACGGTCATCAGTGGTGATGGAAGCTGTGTCAAAACATCTGAGCGACAGCAATGTTTTTGTATATAAAAGGCTGTTTAGCGGCCAGGCAGGCACGAGTACTGCAGGCATTGCTTTTTGAACGCGGTCCCGTTCAGCAGGATTATCATCAATGAATACAGCTGCTTCCTCGGTCAAATTCAATTCTTTTAACAAGTCCATGATGTTTTCCACCTTGTCCTGCCAATTGATTCGCCATGTCGCAAAATCCGTACGTTTCAGCACCATTTCAGGATGCTGTTCAAAAGCCTGCCAAACGATTTCCGGTTGATTTTTACTGACAATGGCAAGGATGATGCCGCGGCGATGAAAGCTTTTAAGGGTGCGTTGAAAATCAGCAAAGGCTTCTCCTTGAGGATCATGGCCTCCTATCTTGAGATTCTGCCAACCGTCATCACCAACAATCCCTCCCCAAAGCGTATTATCTAAATCCACGATGATCAGTTTTTTTGTGCCGCCCAGAAAACAATGCAAGGCAGCCTTGATGTCTATCGCAGCAGATTTAAAGACGGACGGATCAAATGGGATTTTACTCATATACCAAAGCCTTGGGTCACAGGCCTTTTCTCCTGCTGCCTGCAGCCATTTTTCAGATCCTAAAAGGTAGACATTGGGAATATTTTTAAGGCCATCGGCCAGATGTTTATTTAGTGAAAGGAGTAAATACCGCAGGCCTCCTTGATGCAAATCAATCGGCCCGTAACCGTGGAAAAATTCAGGAAGGTTCCAATCAACGACAAAGACAAAACGGCTGCGCGTGGCGGCATCTTTGACAGCATCAATAAATAAATCACATTCAGAGAGTATTTCCTCTTCTGAGGGTTCCTGAAATTCCAGGGCTTTTTTAAAAGAAGGAATTACCGAGTGGGCTTGCGTCCAGATGACCGTGAAATCATAAGAATTTTTCCATAGAGAATGGGCAGGGTCTTTGAGGACAGGAATGGTGTTGCCAAAAGGCCCCTGGGTAATGGTGCAGGATGGCGTTTCTTTAAGGTTGGTGAGAAATGCTTTTAATATATCTGATGTAAAATCAGAGACCAAAAGGCCTGATAGTTGATTATGCATGGGTGTTGGAATTTAATAATGAATAGATATGCTCACCAAGGGCATCGATGCTACTAAATACATGGTTTTCTCCCAAGCCTAACGAATAGTCAAGTAAAGTGATGCTTTGAGAAAAATTTTGTTCGATTTTTTGTTCAACAGCGACAATAAGCAGTGTTAAGGTCAGGGAGTCCATCATACCCTGGGGGCCGTATAGTGCGGCCTCAGGTGTAGTACTGATTTGACGGTCGCTGGGAAGGGTTTGATTGATATCAATGATGGCAGCTGTGACAGCATCTCTAATGGCATTTTTATCGTTCATGGCAAGTGCTCACACAGGATAAGTTAATTTGATATTATTGTATATGTTTGCTTTAAATCTTCTATCATTTTTTACTGATTATGCAGGATTGCTTCCGATAGGTTTTTTGCTATCAGCTGATTACCTGCACGCGTGCAATGCCCGAAATTATAGGCAAAATTATCTTTGAAATAATGACTGTACGCTTCTTTGGCTAAAGCTTGCTT
>Ga0206863_1207_pt1 | contig 18524 bp, 16 predicted proteins | sample Alteio_BWOrgCont_41_FD_152634 | JGI IMG/M metagenome (GOLD analysis project Ga0206863, IMG submission 152634) | Enriched cells from forest soil in Barre Woods Harvard Forest LTER site, Petersham, Massachusetts, United States -... | ecosystem: Environmental > Terrestrial > Soil > Temperate forest >...
GCAACTGTCATAATCTTACCTCATCTTCCCGGCGTTGTTTTTAATCCAGTCCAACCTTTCCTGCGCGTAAGCAGCTTCTGGTATTTTTAACTGGATGATTTTTTGATAAGTAACACGAGCCCCTTCCCAGTCTTCGCCTTCTTCATAAATTTTGGCAACCCGCAAATAAGCCTTCACAACCCATTCTTGCTCGCCAGGATACAAATCCGGTATTTTTAAATACTCTGCAATGGCATCCTCGGTGCGGCTCATTAATTCCAGGGTGTCTGCCAAATTAAATTGAATCTGGGCACGGTCAATTTGACCCTGTTTGGCCGCAAGGGCATTTTGATAAACCTCGATTTCCTTTTCATAATCCTGGGTGTTACGGTAAAGCTGACCTAATTTTAAATACGCTTCACCGGCATACTCCGGTGAGGTGGCAATAATATTTTCAAAAGCGGCGATAGCCCTTTGCGGATCAAGGTCTTTGGATATGATCCCGGCGATGGCAAGCCTTGCCTTGCCTGTAAGTGACTCGTCAGCCGTTGAAATGTCTTTGTACTGCTCTAAAGCTTCATCAGACGACTGTCCCTGGATTTCGTAAGCCTGTCCTAATTCATAATGGATTTGATCAATTTGAAGAGCGTCAGGAAATTCGTCAATAATCGACCTGTAATATTCAATGGCAAAATCCACGTCAGCATTCTTCAAATAATATTGGGCCAGCCACAGCAGCGCGTCAAACTCCGCGTCGGTCTTAGGATATTTATAAACAATCAACTTAAACCTTTGAACAGCTTGCGCCTCTTGTCCTAATTCAAACTGACATTTAGCAATACCGATATCAGCATTCTTGGCAATATTAATATCATTGGGATAGAGCCTCAAAATTTTCTGAAAAACTTTCAAAGCCTCTTCAGGGTCTTTTAAATTTAAATGAGATAAGGCCAAAATATAATTAGCTTCAGGGGTAAATTCACTGGGGCGTGTTAAGCCTTTTAGGTAAGCTTCCATCGCCTGAACGCTTTGGAGCCAATTGCCTTTCTTAAAACTGATGACCCCCCTGTAATAATCAAAGTCCTCAAGATACTTGCTGCCCGGAAAGCCGTCCCGCAAATTTTCAAAATCAACCAACGCGGCATCAATATTTTCCAACTTTAAAAAAGCAATAGCCTGACGGTACAACACATAATCCATCATCTCATTATTAGGGTATGCTTTCTTGACCCGTTCATACATTCCAGCAGCATCTGCCCATTGATTGCTTTCTTGATAAACATCCCCCATTTGGATCAACGCATTGACGCGGGTGTCTGTATCAATACTTTGGTCAAAAACTTCCTGAAAATAATTAATTGCCGCTGCCAAATGCCCTAAATTCAATTCACACCACCCTAAACCAAATCTGGATTTCTCAAAAATCTCAGGATCTTTTTGATCTTCCAATCGAAGATAATCCATCCGCGCTTCGTCATATTTCTTTAAAAGATAATAAACATTCGCCCGTCCCAAATACCCTTGAGTCCAATGAGGACTCTGCGGATAATTCTTAATGAAGTCTGTAAATAGTACCAAGGCTTTATCATAAGCACCTTGGTTATACGCCAAATTGGCTTGACCTAAAACCACTTCTTGTGCGGACAAATTTTTGGCTTTGCTAAAATTTTCGGCTTTCTTAAAAACGTTCTGGGCGTCACTAAACCGGCTTAATTTGAGATCGTTCCATCCTGCTGCCGTATACGCCGCGAGCCTCAAACTATCGTCACAAGAAGAGTCCGATGCTGCTTGATAATATTTAACCGCCGTATTGAAATTGCCGAGGTAATATAAACTTTCGGCAATATTAAAATTGACCTCGCAGACATGTGTTGATTTGGGATATTTAACTGTAAATTCCTGAAAATCTTTTATAGCCTCCTTAAGCAGGCCGGTATTATAATCACATTCCGCAGATTTTAAAACAGCGTCCTCAGTAAGTTGGTGATTCGGAAACTGCGTTGATAATTGAGAAAAAACAACTTTTGCCTTATCAAATTTCTTTTGTTGAAAAAAAGACCAGCCTAAAGAATAATAGGCTTGCGGCACGTAGGCGGATTGAGGAAAACCATTGATGACTGACTGGTAATCACGCTGAGCATCGGAAAAACGGTTCTCTTTTAAGTACGTTTCCCCTTGCCAAAAAAGTATTTCATCCTTTCGATCCGTTTGCTGGCTTAATCCTTCAAATAAATCAGACGCTTTACCATAATCTCCACTCAGAAAATCACATTGACCTAACAATAATTTAGCCGTGGTTAAATTAGGGCTTTCTGGGTACTTATCTAAAAAATCCTCCAAATACCTTGTCGCCACATCGCTAAACCCGTCATTAAAAGCCTGCTGCGCCGCCGACAAAAGATCAGTCTCGCTGGTTTGTGCAAGGCCTATATGAGGCAAGCATATCAAAACTATGAATAGGTAAAAATAAATAAAATTCCGAAGGATCATTATGTTCCCTTAGCGAATAAGCATTGTAAGAGATAAATTTATCTCTTACAGTGACGCCTATCTAATATTGCGGCGGGTGGCTTGGAGTTGAGATTAAGGAGCGGACGATGACGGCTCTCAGGGCTAGTTAAGGGAAACCACTACCCGATAAGGCTGTGACGTTCGCGTTTCAATTAGGAGCACCTTAAGCTCAAATCCAAGACAGTACCCGCAATAGCAAAATATTATAGCAAGCTTACCTTGATTTATTTAAAAATTGTTTAAGGTATTGCCCTGTGTGTGAAGTGGCGTGCTTTACAATATCTTCGGGCGTTCCGGCGGCGACAATTTGGCCTCCTTTGTCGCCTCCTTCAGGACCAAGGTCAATGATGTAATCCGCACTTTTAACCACGTCTAAATTATGCTCGATAACCAAGACCGTATTGCCACGATCAACCAAACGCTGCAAAACTTGCAAAAGTTTATCCACATCGGCAAAGTGCAGGCCTGTGGTGGGTTCATCTAAAATGTAAAATGTGCGACCCGTTGCGGGTTTACACAATTCGCTGGCTAGCTTGACCCTTTGCGCCTCACCACCGGACAATGTTGTTGCCGCCTGACCTAAACGGATATACCCTAATCCCACATCATTAAGTGTTTTCAACACTTGCCGTACACGGGGAATGCTGTCAAAAAGTTCCACTGCCTCCAACACAGAAAGATTAAGCACATCCGCAATATTCTTCCCCTTAAATTCTACTTCCAAGGTCTGGTCTGTAAAACGTTTGCCATGGCACACTTCGCATTCGACATACACATCCGGTAGAAAATGCATTTCAATCTTTTTAATCCCGTCGCCGCCGCAAGCTTCACAGCGTCCACCTTTGACATTAAAACTAAAACGCCCTGGCTTATACCCGCGCATTTTGGACTCTGGCAACTGTGCAAATAAATCACGGATATCGCTAAAAACACCGGTGTACGTCGCAGGATTTGACCGTGGCGTACGGCCAATGGGTGATTGATCCACCACGATGACTTTATCAATATGCTGGATGCCTTCAATTTTCTTATGCTTGCCGGCTGTAACCTTGGTGCCATAAATCTTATGGACCAAGGCATGATGAAGAATATCAGTTACCAGTGTCGATTTACCAGAACCCGAAACACCTGTCACACAAACAAAGGTCCCCAAGGGGATGCTCACATCTACATTCTTTAAATTATGCTCGGTCGCCCCGATAATCTTTAAAAAATTCGTATTAATGATGTCCCGCCGTGTTTTCGGTCTTTGAATCTGATAATCACCTGCCAAATACTGCCCGGTTAATGATTTCTTACACTTGATTAAACCATCAACTTGTCCCGCATAAATCACCTCTCCGCCATGCTCGCCGGCACCGGGCCCTAAATCAATCACATAATCTGCACGACGAATGGTGTCCTCATCATGTTCGACAACAATCAAGGTATTGCCCAAATCACGCAAGGCATGCAAGGTAGCTAAAAGGCGGTCATTGTCCTTTTGATGCAAACCAATGCTGGGTTCATCTAAAACATAAATAACCCCCACCAAGCCAGATCCAACTTGGGTGGCGAGGCGTATACGCTCAGCTTCTCCACCGGAAAGAGTAGCACTACGCCGCTCTAAACTTAAATATTCAAGACCGACATTGATACAAAAATCCAAACGGCGGTTAATCTCTTTTAAAATCTCTTCGCTGATAATTTTCTTATCTTTACTTAAATTCAAATGGCTAAAGAATTGTTTGGCCTCTTTGATAGAAAAAGCTGTCAATTGAGCAATGTTCTTATCCGCAACCTTGACAGCCAATGACTCTTTCTTAAGGCGCAAACCATGGCACTCAGGACAGGGTGACTCTGACATAAACGATGCTATTTCTTCTTTAAGCCAATCACTGTCTGTTTCCTTAAACAAGCGTTCGAGATAATTAACCACCCCTTCAAAAGGTTTTCCCCAAACCTCATCCTCAGAACCATAAAAAACGACATTCTTGAATTTTTTATCTATCTCATTAAAAGGTAATTTAGGATCTACTCTGTGGATGCGGGCGATTTCCCGTAAAACAGCGCGATAATACATCATGTACCCACGCTGCCCTCTTTTCCAGGGAGCAATGGCCGTACTCCAGGGCTTTGAAATATCCGGCACTAATGCTGATGGATCAATCTCCATCTTCGTTCCCAAACCATTACATTCCGGACAAGCACCATACGGAGAATTAAAAGAAAAAATACGGGGACTCATCTCACCTAAAGAGGTCCCGCATTCTACGCAAGCGTACTTCTCACTAAAAATCTGGTCAGCTTTGACTCCGTTAAAATCCACCATGACCATGCCCTCGCCGGTCTTTAAAGCTGTTTCAACGGAATCGGATAATCTTTTGCGGATATCCGGACGTATGGTCAGGCGATCCACCACCACTTCGATATGATGAATTTTATATTTATCGAGTTTAATTGAATCGCCTGTTTCAAAAATCTTACCATTGACACGCATGCGGGCAAAACCGGATTGGGCGATTTGCTTTCCTATATTACGGTATTCTCCCTTACGGCCGCGTATTAAGGGCGCCAACAAATTAATTTTTGTACCTTCCGGCAAACCTAAAATAATATCCACGATCTGCTGGGCACTTTGCTGTTCAATTTTCTTGCCGCAGGTCGGACAAAATGGCGTACCGATACGGGCAAATAAAAGGCGCAGGTAATCGTAAATTTCTGTTTGCGTAGCAACGGTCGAACGAGGATTACGAGAAACTGTTTTTTGCTCAATGGAGATCGTTGGTGATAACCCTTCGATATGCTCGACTAAGGGCTTTTGCAGCTGGTCTAGAAACTGGCGGGCATAGGCTGAAAGGCTCTCCACATATCGCCGCTGGCCTTCGGCATAAATGGTATCAAAAGCCAAGGACGATTTTCCCGAACCACTTAAACCGGTAATCACCACAAACTGATTGCGGGGAATGGTTAAGTCAAAATTCTTCAAGTTATGTTCGCGCGCTCCGCGAATGACAATGCTGTCTGATTTCATAGGCGCAATTTTAACTCAGCTTGGCCTAGCAAGCAATAGGGAATATTTCTATATAAAAGACAACCCCTGCACCATAAAAAAGTACAGGGGTTGCATACTACGGCCTAAAAAAATTTGGCCTTATTTGCGCTTCTTGGTAGCTTTCTTCTTGGAAACTTTCTTTACAACTTTCTTCTTGGTTCCACCGCGGACCATTTTGGCAGAAGAAATATCACCTTGTTTATCAATGAAATAAAGGAATCCGGTTTCTCTCTTGATACCAACTTTTGCGACTTTCTTAGGTGCGCCGCCTTTTTTATCCCCGCGGGCCATCTTGGCACTGGAGATATCACCTTGCTTGTCAACGAAATAAAGGAAACCCTTTTCTTTCTTGATGCCGACTTTCGCAACTTTTTTTGTAGCCATGCTATTGTCCTCCTTGTTGGTGGTTGATTTATTTCAAAATTCAGGTACCTATTTTAACTCCCTGAAAATATTCTTTTAAAGTCCTTATCGCTGATAAAACCGCCAAAAGACTGGTTTTAGGATTATCCTGGCAGACGACATTTTCAGTTTTTGTCACCAGACGGCCGAATTCACCCACCACTTCAATTTCATGGGAATTTACTTTAAATTCCGGTGAGGTGGCAATACGGATCCGTAATTTATCTTTTGAATTGGAAGCCAACGCGATGGTCGCCGCGACATTGATATTTTGAGGGAAACATTTAACCGCCTCACGCACATTACCGTCAAAAAGAATGGTTTCTTTTTTAATCTGGGATAAATTAATCCGGCGCTCCTGAACAAAGGCATTATCAGCAAATCCATAAATAGGCTTACGGGTCGTTAAGGTAATGCGATCAATACGCTGTAAGCTGGCAGCCTTGATAGCATCAATACCCGCAATGGCCCCAGACGGAATAAGCACCCGGACGCCCTGCTTTTGGGCCAATTTAAAAATAGACTCACCTTCGATGAATTTACCGACACTCATAACCAAAACATCTTTTTTAGCTAGTAACGCCCGACGCACCAGCTGATAGGTATCAGGCGCATTCACAGCTTCCACGACCAAATCACAGCTGGAAAGAAGATCCTGGTATGATTTTTTAATAATATTTTTATACAGAATATGTTTTTGAAGATTTTCGGATTTAGCAGGATTGATATCAAATAAAGCCGTGACAGTAGCTTGGGGACCGCATTCGGTCTTGATACTTTTGGCGATGCGCGATCCAATAGCCCCGCAGCCTAAGATACCTACTCTAATTTTGGACTTTGTTTGATTTTTTAATGGGGATAATGACATTATCAATAAGTCGTGTTTTACCAAAAAAAACTGCCAAGGCTATCAGAATATTGCCTTTAAGTATTTTTAAAGGCTCAAGTGTATCTGCATCCACACATGCAACGTATTGAATTTTTCCACTGGAATATTGCGTAATAGTTTTTTGAATTCTGCCAATAATTTTTGAAACTGAACCTTCCCCTGCTTTAATGTGCCTGGCAGCATCTTTAAGCGCCTTATATAAAACAGGCGCTTGAGCACGCTCTTGGGAAGACAAACGAATATTACGCGAACTCATGGCTAAACCATCTTTTTCACGGGCGGTTGGCACCACACGGATACCAACAGGGAAGTTTAAATCCGCAGCCATTGTCTTCAGAACCACCACCTGCTGGGCATCTTTTTGCCCCAAGTACAGGACATCTGGTTGAACCATGTTCAATAGTTTGGCCACTACCGTCGCAACACCTTTGAAATGCCCCGGCCTGTATTGTCCGCAAAGCGTATTGGAAATCTTTTCTACGTCGATGTATGTCAAATAGCAATTTGGATAAACGACATTATCCGACGGAATAAAAAGGATGTCAACATTTTCTTTTTTAATCATCATCGTATCCCTCTTAATATCCCGAGGGTAACGGCCTAAATCTTCCTTAGGGCCAAACTGTTTAGGATTGACATAGACACTTACAACACAAATATCACACTCTTTTTTAGCCTGCCGCATCAACGACAGGTGTCCTTCATGAAAATACCCCATCGTCGGAACAAAACCAATTTTTTGCCCCTTGCGGCGGACTTGATGAAGAATTTGGCGTAAATTTTTTATGGTTTTAACGATGTGCATAATACGGGATCAATCTCTTTTAACGGCTGCATCACAAAGGAACGTTCAAGCATGCGAGGATGCGGGATTAATAATTGGCGCGTGATTAATTTAATATCATCGTACAATAAAATATCAATATCAATGACACGCGGCCCATTGAAAACTTTTTTGACACGTCCCATTTTACGTTCAATAGACTGAGTGATCGCATGTAATTCTTCAGGAGAATAATTTGTACCCGCCTTTAAAACTGCATTCAAAAACTTTCCCTGAGCAACCCCTCCCACAGGATCAGTTTCAATTACTGTCGAAAGCTTCAAGACTTTCAAACCGCAATTCTTCAACTCTTCAACAGCCTTATGAATATATTGAAGGCGATCGCCAAGATTTGAACCTAGTGCAAGATAGACTATGGACATTACAATATTTTTGCTAAACGTGCAACGGCTTGGTGAATGCGTTCGGTAGGCAGCGTTAGAGACATACGTACATAGCCTTCGCCTGCTTTACCAAAACCTATTCCAGGTGTAACTACAATATCTGCTTCATCCAAGAAAGCCTTGGCGCAGCTCATGGAGTCGGTAAACTTGGAAGGTAATTTGGCCCAGACATAAAATGCAGCTTTGGGTGGATCAATTTTCCAGCCGATCGAACGCAAACCATTAATGAGAGCATCACGGCGGGTTTGATATTCAGCACGCATATCTTCGATATCACGAGGATCCATGTTTAATGCAGCAATACCTGCGTATTGGATAGCATTAAAAACGCCAGAATCACAGTTGGATTTAACCTTGGCTAAGGCAGACACCAAGGTCGGATTACCACAGGCCCAGCCTAAACGCCAGCCGGTCATGTAATATGTTTTTGAAAACGAATGAAATTCGATGGCAATATCTTTGGCACCCTCTACTTCTAATATACTGGGCGGCTTAATACCATCATAATAAACTTCGGAATAAGCCAAATCTGAAACAATAATGATTCCTTTGGCTTTACATACCGCCACCAAATCCTGATAAAACTTTTTATCGGCGGTCGCTGCGGTAGGATTATTGGGATAGCAAACAAATATAGCTTTAGCATCTTTTAAATTTTCAATATCTTCCATCTTGGGCAAAAAGCCTTGAGATGCTTTAAGCGGTAAATACTGGATTTTACCGCCGGCAAAGGTCACTGCTGCCTGATAAGCTGGATATGCAGGCTCAGTCAATACAACCTTGTCGCCTGGATTAATGATCCCCAACGGCAGATGAGCAATACCTTCTTTTGAACCGATCAATGGATAAATTTCTGTCTGCGGCTCTAATTCAACGCCAAAACGATTTTTAAACCATTTGGCAATCTCAATACGTAACTGCGGAACACCGGCGTCGAAAGGATAATGATGATTGTTAACATCTTCAGAAGCTTTTTTAAGAGCATCAATGATGGCCTGATGAGTACGCTGGTCAGGATCACCAACACCTAAATTAATAATTTCACGGCCAGCAGCAATAGCTGCACGGCGGGCCTTGTCAATTTCTACGAATAGATACGGCGGTAACGATTTTAAACGGTCAGAAAATTCAATCTTGAATTCAGCAGCTGTAGACATTCAAATAACTCCTTTTATTTCAAACCCAGGACATCCTGCATGTTAAACAGGCCTTTTTTCTTCTTAGACAGGAATTTCGCCGCAACCAGCGACCCTTCTGCAAAAATATCGCGAGTTTTGGCATGGTGATGGATAGAGATCAAATCCACTGGACTTTCAAAGGTGATGGTGTGATCGCCAATGACTTCTCCCTCACGGATGGACTCTATATCTTTAACCATGGTTTTGGCATATTGTTCGGCAAGTTCAGCCATGGTTTTGGCTGTGCCTGAAGGAGCGTCTTTCTTGTGCACATGATGTGTTTCCGTTAAAGTAATCGCATAATCATTACCTGTGATTTGTGCTGCTTGACGGATAAGGCCAAAAACCAGATTAACACCCACCGACATATTCGAAGAAAAAACAATGGCAATTTTAGAAGATGCTTTTTTAATTTGAGTGATCTGAGCTTTGCTAAGACCTGTTGTACCAATAACCATATTGACGCCATATTTTTGGCATGATTTCAAATGTTCCATGGTTGCATCAGGTGTCGTGAACTCAATAAGAACCTTGCTTCCCTTTAATGCCGCGTCTTCAAAATTAACCGGAATATTATTAGACAGCAACGGAACATCAGGCCGATTCTTATTCTCTAAAAGTGCTGAAATCTTAAAAGTTTTATCTAATAATGCCAAAACGGTGATGCGCTGCCCCATCCTGCCCTGACAACCTGAAATGGCGAGTTTTATCATTTAATTAGTCCGTAGGTTTTTAATGCTTGTTTTAATTTAGCCAAATTAGCGTCTTCCATGGCACACATAGGAAGGCGCATCACAGCAGAACATAACCCCATCAGTGACGCTGCTGTCTTGACAGGAATTGGATTAGTTTCTATAAACAAAGCCTCTACCAACCGAAGTAATTTTGCATTGATAGCATCAGCTTTTTTCACATCACCTTTGTTAAAAACATTGACAAACTCTGATACATCCTTTGGCACAATGTTGGACGCAACAGAAATAATGCCAACACCCCCCATAGATAAAATAGGCAAGGTTAAAGCATCATCACCTGAAATCAACAAGAAATTTTTCGGGCAGAGCTCGCGGATCTTTTTCATCTGTTCCAGATTACCGGAAGCTTCCTTGACGCCAATGATATTCTTGATCCCGGCAAGCTTAGCCATTAGATCTGGTTCTATATTCTTGCCTGTACGTCCGGCGACATTATAAAGAATGATCGGTATATTAGCACTTTCGCTGACTGCTTTATAATGTAAATAAATGCCTTTATTCGTCGGCTTATTATAATAAGGTGTCACCACCAATACGGCATCAGCACCAGCTTTTGCTGCATGCTTGGTCATATGCACCGCTTCGCTCGTGGAATTAGAACCAGCACCGGCGATAACAGGCACTCTTTTCGCAACCTTTTGCACACAAATCTCAATAACTTTTGAATGCTCTTGAGGGGACAATGTCGGAGACTCACCTGTTGTTCCGCAAGGCACCAACCCATGAATACCCTGGGCTATTTGCCACTCAATCAATTTCTTATAGGCTGGTACATCAATACCTTTTGAAGTAAAAGGTGTCACCAAAGCTGTAAACGCACCGTAGAATTTTTTTCTATCCATGGTAGTAATACTCTCCTTTAGCGATCAGCTTCGCTGAGCCCTTAAGCCATACATTATCTATCTTGTAGCCTTCATCCAAATCAAAGGTGATTTCCAAAATTTCTTTGCTCGCCGTTAATACCTTCATGAATGCTTCTTTTTGTTTTTTGACACCTGGATGCGCATAAAGATACGCGATCAAGGCTGATGCCACGGATCCTGTACCACAGGCCAAGGTTTCTGCCTCAACCCCTCGTTCAAAAGTGCGCACAGCCACCATACCTTCACGCGCACGCTCAACAAAATTGACATTGGTACCGCGCGGCGCAAATCGAGGGTGATTACGGATCAAAGCACCCAAACTATTTACGTCCACTTCCTGCAAACCGTCGACAAAAACAATAGTGTGAGGGACACCCGTATCAATGTAATGAACTTCAAGCTTCTGATTCCCTACCGTAATATTTAAATTAGGACGGTAATCTTTGGGATTTGATAGGCGCACACGGGCAATCTCCCCCTTGGCTTCAGCTAGAATTTCACCAGCCAAGGTTTCCATCCCAAACAAATCTTTATCTGGATACACATTCGATACAATATAGGCTGCCATGCAACGGGCCCCATTGCCGCACATCTCAGCCTCTGAGCCGTCAGCATTAATAATACGCATGCGGTAATCTGATTTCTTGGATTTATCTAAAATCAAGACCCCGTCAGCACCAATACCATTATGACGCGCGCAAATTTTTTGCGCGAACTTGGTATAGTCTAGATCTTTGCGTGCCTCAATGACGATAAAATCATTGCCGGCACCTACCATCTTGACGAAAGGAATTTTTACCATTTTGCGATCTTTTCACCACGCATTAAATCTTTAAATGACTCCCGCTCTTTGATGATCTTAAACTTATTCCCCTTGACCATCACTTCCGGCACGCGCGGACGCACATTATAGTTGCTAGCCATCACATAACCATACGCACCAGCACTCATCACCGCCAAGAGGTCTCCCTTATCAACCTTGGACAATAGACGGTCATGGGCAAAAAAATCCCCGCTCTCGCAAATAGGCCCCACCACATCAAATTTTTGTTTGACGCTTGAATTTTGTATCACAGGCACAATTTCATGATACGCATCATAAAGCATGGGACGGATCAAATCATTCATACCACCATCCACGATCACAAATTTCTTAACACCATTATCTTTGATATATAAAACCTTGGTCACAAATATACCGGCATTGCCGACAATGAAGCGGCCTGGCTCCATGATGATTTTCAAACCTGTCTTCTCTAATAAAGGAACCACCTTGTCAGCGTATGCCTGTGCGGTTTGCGGATTTTCATCCTTGTATATAATCCCTAATCCCCCACCAATGTCCAAATATTCAAGCTTTATCCCTTCAGCGCGCAACTCTTCGATAAAGACAATGACCTTCTTGATGGCCCCCACAAAAGGCGCACCTGAAGTGATTTGAGAACCGATATGAACATGCACCCCATTGATCTTCACATGACTGTACTTCTTTTGGGCCTTAAAAATGTGACGGGTGGTGCGTAAATCAATGCCGAATTTCTTTTTTAAAGAACCGGTGTTTGTATATTCATGCGTCGGTGCCGGTACATCAGGATTAATCCTGAGTGCCGCTTGCACCTTCTTGCCCATCTTAATAGCAATACGGTTGATTTCCATTAATTCCGGCTCAGACTCAACATTAAACAATAAAATACCTGTTTCAATGGCAAAAGAGATTTCTTCCTCAGTCTTACCGACTGAGGCAAAGACAATCTTTTTAGGATCAGCACCCGCCAGCAGGGCCTTTCCTAACTCACCGATAGAAACAATATCAATACCAGCACCAAGATCAACCAGACTTTTGATGACACTTAGATTGCCATTGGATTTCATGGCAAAGCAAATGATCGGATTGAGCTTGTCAAAAGCTTTTTGGATTTTCAAAAAATGATCGGTCAGCGTCTTGTAACTGTACAGATAAAAAGGCGTCCCCACACGTTCGGCAATGGATGACACCTTGACATTCTCACAGCACAGTTCTCCAGCCTTAAATTCAAAATCATGCATCTAGCTTCTTACCCCACTGTTTTAATTGTTGAGCAACTAAATTTGGATTTGTTGAGCCCAAAGAGGATTTAATTTTAACAGACATTTCGGGATTGAAAAGTTTTTTTACATCCAAGTCCAACTTAGGAGAAAATTGTTTTAACTCCGCTAAACTTAATGAAGATAAACTTTTCCCCCGATCTAAACACTCTTTGACCATAACCCCTAAAATATCATGAGCATCGCGGGAAGCAACGCCCTTTTTAACCAGATAATCCATGACATCGACGGTAAAGAAACTTTCATCCAAAACTCGTTTAGCCGCATTATCTTTGTTGACCTTTAGAGAAGCAAATATCTTGGCCAATACTAACAGCATATTCTTTGTAGTATCAACGCTGTCAAACAAAGCAGGCTTATCCAATTGCAAATCCCGGTTATACGTCAGCGGCAGGCCTTTTAATAAAACATGGATTTGAGTCAGGTTCCCCACCATTCGAGCAGAAGAGCCCCGCACTAATTCCAGCACATCAGGATTTTTCTTATGCGGCATAATGGATGAGCCGGTGCAAAAACTGCTATCAATATCAATGAGATCAAATTCTTTGGTAGCCCACAAGATCAGATCTTCAGCCATACGGGAAAGATGTGTTGAGATCATCGCACATACGCTGATCAGCTCCACAATGAAGTCGCGGTCAGAAACCGCATCCATGCTATTGGCCGCAACCTGGCTAAATCCCAAAAGCCGGGCGACATAAGCACGATCTGTTTTAAGCGACGTCCCTGATAAAGCACATGAACCTAAAGGCATAAAATCCGTGCGTTTGGCACAATCAACAGCCCTTGTCTTATCCCGCTCAAGCATCTCGATATAGGCCAGCATGTGATGAGCCAATAATACTACCTGTGCCGCCTGCAAATGCGTGTAAGCAGGAATGATGACATCTTTATTCTTATTGGCAAAACCCAAGATCGATCCTTGTAATTGGACAATGGCTGTCATAAGCTGGGTAATTTCATCCCGACAATAAAGCTTCATGTCCAAAACAACTTGATCATTACGCGAACGGGCTGTATGTAATTTATCCGCAGGTTTACCAACGATCAATTTAAGGCGATTTTGAATATCCGTATGAATATCCTCAGCTTTTGGGTCAAATTTGAATTTACCCGACTCAATCTGTAAAAGAATTTTCTTAAGACCAGCAATGATTTTGGCCGCATCAGCCTTTGGAATAATCCCCTGTTTCTCAAGCATCTGGGCATGGGCAATCGATCCAACAACATCATATTTAGCTAAACGAGAATCATAGCTAATGCTGAAGGTAAACTGATCAGCTAGCGGATCAGACTTCTTATCAAATCGAGCACCCCATAATTTAGCCATAAAAACTCCTGTTATCGATAATCCTAATAAGACACACTCCCTGGATTCCCGACTGAAACATTCGGGAATGACATGATAATTTTATTTTGTCACCCTCGAATGCTTCAGTCGAGGGTCCAGCATACTAGATTAACTTGAGATATAAATCATCCCAATTTGGATTATTTTTCTCAATTAATCTTAATTTCCAAGCTCTATTCCAACGTTTAATTTGCTTTTCTCTTTCAATGGCACTTTTGACATCGTTTGTTGATTCATAATAAACCAATAAATTTACCCCATATTCTTTCGTAAAACCTTCAACTAATTTCTCTTTATGCTCAAAGACTCGTTTTATTAAATCATTAGTTACACCAATATATAATGTGCCATTTCTCTTGCTGGCTAAAATATACACATAATATTGCATGTTCTGGATCCCCGACAAAAGCATTCGGGGATGACATTATTTCCTTATTAAAAAAATAGCAAATTTTGTTACCATTATTTTATTTCCACTATTCCCACTAAAAGGCTGATGCCGATATGTTTTTCTGGCGTATAAAAATCTGAACCGTTGTATTCGGCTAATCTTGTCGCGTGACCAATTTTTTGGGCAACAACGATACCAGCGTGAACTAAGATTTTAGCCAGAAAAATATATCGGTGTCAGCCGTCCATGCTCCATGTTCTGGATTCCCGCTTTCGCGGGAATGACAAACTTCTAACAATATGGCATTCCCCAAATACGGATGAAGCCTTCGGATAATTTGGGATCGAAGATGTCTTTGTCGCCGTAGGTCGCAAGTTCTTCTTTGTAACGTGAGAACTTGGACTTGCGTCCCGCCACTTGGCAGCTTCCTTTAAATAATTTCAATTTCACGATGCCGCTGACGCGTTCTTGTGTCTTGTTAATAAAGGCATCTAATTGATGCCTTAATGGTGTTTCCCACAATCCATAATACGTTAACTCGGCATAGCGAGGAGAAATCAATTCTTTATAATGTAAGGTCTCACGGTCAAGGACCAAGGCTTCAAGTTCTTTATGCGCGGTCATCAAAACAGTACCTGCGGGATTTTCATAGATCTCGCGGGACTTAATCCCTACTAAACGATTTTCCATCATATCCACACGCCCTACCCCGTTACGTCCGCCGATCTCATTGAGCTTGATAACTAAATCAACAGGGGCATATGCCTTACCATTGACTTTGACCGGAATTCCTTTAGCAAATTCTACCTCGACATACTCAGGTTTATTAGGGCATTTGATCGGATTTTTAGTCATCGCATAAATTTCTTCCGGCGGTTCAACCCAAGGATCTTCTAAGACTCCGCATTCAATCGAACGGCCATAAAGATTAATGTCCGTCGAGTAAGGACTTTTTTTAGTGACATCGATCGGAATTTTATGCTTATGCGCATATTCGATTTCCTGCTCGCGGGTTTTTAATTCCCATGTACGCAACGGTGCTAATAATTCCAGATGTGGAGCTAATACTTTAGCTGTCACTTCAAAGCGCACCTGATCATTACCCTTGCCGGTACATCCATGAGCAATGGCTGTTGCTTTTTCTTTTTTAGCAACCAGGACCTGATGCTTGGCAATCAACGGGCGGGACAAAGCAGTCGCTAAGAAATATTTACCTTCATAAACTGCATTGGCCTTGATCGCTGGAAACACGTAATCTTTAACAAATTCCTGTTTCAAATCAAGCACATAAACCTTGGAAGCACCCGTTGCTAAAGCCCTTTTTTCAATGGCCTTAAAATCACTCCCCTGGCCAACATCCGCCATAAAAGCAATGACTTCATAATCTTTGTCTTTCAACCAACGGATAAGACAGCTGGTGTCTAAACCACCGGAATATGCAAGAATAACTTTTTTCATAGTTCCCTTTCTTACTGCGGGTCCTGTCTCGGATTTGCTATTCAGGTGCTCCTAATTGAAACGCGAACGTCACAGCCTTATAAACGGTGTTTTCCCTCCAATAGCCCAGAGAACCGTCACCGTCCACCCCTGAACATCAACTCCGATCCACCCGCCGCTATTATTTCAATAATTTTAAAAGTACTGCCTTTTGGGCGTGCAGACGGTTTTCAGCTTGATCGAATATTACCGAATGCTTTCCATCTATGATATCTGCTGTTACTTCCAACTCACGATGCGCAGGCAGACAATGCATAAAAATATAATCTTTATGGGCTAATTTTACTAAACCTTCATTGATTTGATAACCTTTAAATTCTTTAATACGCCGGGCTGTTTCTTTTTCCTGGCCCATGCTGACCCATACGTCGGAATAAATAACATCAGCCCCCTTCACAGCAGCCTTAGGATCACGTCCTAATTCAATAGTGCAGTGGTTCTTTTTCGCCGCTTCCATCGCACGCTTAACAATCCCGGGATTTGGATCGTATCCTTTAGGACCAGCAAAACGCACATTGATACCGACCTTGGCACAGGCGTTCATCAAAGAATGAAACACATTATTTCCGTCGCCGACATAGGCCAAGGTCAAACCTTTAAACTTTCCAAACTGCTCACGGATCGTTTGAATATCTGCCAGGGCCTGACAGGGATGATATAAATCACATAAGGCATTAATGACAGGCACATCGGCATGTTGAGCTAACTCGACGATATCCTTATTATCAAAAACGCGCGCCACAATGCAATGCACATAACGCGACAAGGTTTTAGCCACATCATGCGTCGTCTCACGCTTGCCTAAACTAATTTCATCCGGCCCCAAATAAAGACAATACCCGCCTAATTCAGAAACACCTACCGCAAATGATACCCGTGTACGGTTAGAAGGTTTTTGGAAAATCAAAGCAACAGATTTACCCTTCAGGTCCGTCCTCATTTTGCCCTTTTGTTTCTTTAGGCGATCTGCTGAATCAATCAAATCTAAAACTTCATCTGAAGAATAATCTAACAATGTGATCAGATCACGTTTCATATATTATCCATACCGTCATCCTGAGAAGCAAAGCGACGAAGGATCTTAAGACACTTTAAGATTCTTCGCTTCGCTCAGAATGACAGGCTCCTTTGGTAAAACTGTTTCAATCGCCCCATCTAAAATATGGATGGCTCGATTAATTTGTCGACGGGTTACGTTAAGCACTGGCATAATGCGCAGGACATTTCCCTGTGTGCAGTTAATAATCAAACCCTTAGTAAAACATTCTTTAAAAATAGCCGTGCCATCGATAGTTAACTCAACGCCGATCATAAGCCCCAGACCTCGGACTTCTTTAATAATGTCATACTTTGTCTTCAACTCATGTAATTTCTCAATCAAATAAGGCCCCTGGGATTTAACATTCTTCATGATTTTTTCAGCATAAATAGCTTTGATGACGCCCAGCGCTGCCTTGCATACCAAAGGACTGCCGGCAAAGGTTGAACCATGCATCCCTGGCTTAAAAGTATCTGCCAATTCTTTTTTGACAATCATCGCACCAATAGGCAAACCACCGCCCAAGGCTTTAGCCAAACACATTATATCCGGCGTAATGCCATAATGTTTATACGCAAAGATCTCCCCCGTACGCGCCATGCCTGTCTGCACCTCATCAAGGACCAATAAAATCTTCTTTTCATCGCAGATCTGACGGATGGCTTTGACATATTCTTTAGTGGCAACATTGATACCACCTTCACCCTGGACCAACTCCAACATAATGGCAGCCGTTTGATGGGTGACAGCAGCCTTCAAAGCTTCAATATCATTAAACGGCACATATTTAAAACCAGGCACCAGCGGTGTAAAACCTTTTTGGTGCTTCTCTTGTCCCGTTGCTGTCAAAGCACCCATGGTGCGGCCATGAAATGCATTGATGGTCGTGATGATCTCAAATTTCTTGCCCTCGCCATGCATCCTGGCGAATTTAATAGCTGCCTCGATTGATTCAGCGCCACTGTTACAAAAGAAAATCTTGCCCTCAAAAGCAATACGGATCAATTCCTTGGCTAATTTAGCTTGAAAAGGATTATATAAATTATTCGGGATATGGATTAATTTGCCAATTTGCTCACGCACTGCACCCATGACCTTAGGATGACAATGCCCCAGATTACTCACACCCCAGCCTGGAAAGAAATCTAAATATTTCTTACCATGGATATCTGTCAGCACCGACCCCTTGCCTTTGACAAAAATCGCGGGCATACGGGTGTATGTCGATAGGATATGGTCGTTATATTCTTGGAAAACTTCAGTTGCTTTCATATTTTTTTCTGGATTCCCGCTTTCGCGGGAATGACACTAAGCTTTTATAAT
>Ga0206863_1208_pt1 | contig 18509 bp, 25 predicted proteins | sample Alteio_BWOrgCont_41_FD_152634 | JGI IMG/M metagenome (GOLD analysis project Ga0206863, IMG submission 152634) | Enriched cells from forest soil in Barre Woods Harvard Forest LTER site, Petersham, Massachusetts, United States -... | ecosystem: Environmental > Terrestrial > Soil > Temperate forest >...
GCAGGGCGGTATCGGCATCGTCCACCGCAATCTGACCATTGACCAGCAAGCGAGCGAAATTGACAAAGTAAAGCGCTCCGAAAGCGGCATGATTGTCGATCCGGTCACAATCACGCCCGAACAGCTCATCTCCGATGCGCTGGACGTCATGCGCAAGTACAAGATCTCCGGCGTGCCTGTCACCAAGGACAAGAAGCTTGTCGGCATTCTCACCAATCGCGATTTGCGCTTTGAAACGCGCACGGATATTCCTATCGCGGATGTGATGACCAAAGAAAATCTCATCACCGTCCCTGTGGGAACCACGCTTGAAGACGCTGAACGTATCCTGCACAAGCATCGCGTGGAAAAGCTGCTCGTCGTCAACGATCAGTACGAGCTCAAGGGTCTGATCACGGTCAAAGACATCCAGAAGAAGCTGAAGTATCCCAACGCGTCGAAAGACGATCAGGGACGCCTGCGCGTAGGCGCGGCGATCGGCGCAACGGGCGACTATCTGGAACGCGCTGCCGAGCTTGTCCGGAACAGGGTCGATGTTCTTTCCATCGATTCCGCTCACGGCCATTCCTCGCGCGTGCTCGAAGCTGTCCGCGATGTCAAGAAGCGCTTTCCGGATGTGGATCTACTCGCTGGAAACATTGCCACCTATGAAGGCGCAAAGGCTCTCATTGAAGCTGGAGCGGACGGCATTAAGGTGGGCATCGGTCCTGGCTCCATCTGCACCACGCGCATGGTCACGGGCGCAGGCATGCCGCAGATCACTGCCATCAGCGAAGCGTATAAAGCTGGACGCGAGCACAACATTCCTGTCATCGCTGACGGCGGTATCAAATACTCCGGCGACGTGGCTAAGGCCATTGCCGCTGGAGCGAATGCTGTCATGATCGGCTCACTCTTTGCCGGGGTGGACGAAAGCCCGGGCGAAACGATCCTCTATCAGGGCCGTTCCTTCAAAGCCTATCGCGGAATGGGATCGCTCTCCGCCATGGCGCAAGGCTCGGGCGAACGCTACTTCCAGAGCAGCCGCGATCTTGAAGAAGCACCGGCCAGCACAGAAGGCGTCGTCGCACGGGAGCGCAACGGACAGAACCGTCTGGCAAAGTTTGTACCAGAGGGCATCGAGGGCCGCGTGCCCCACCGTGGGCCGCTCGAAGCCATGGTCTACCAGCTTGTCGGCGGACTCCGCTCCGGTATGGGCTACCTCGGCTGCGGGACAATTGAAGAGCTGCAAACCAAATCGCGCTTTGTCCGCATCTCGAATGCCGGACTGCGCGAAAGCCACGTGCATGATGTCATCATCACGCGCGAGGCCCCGAACTATCATGTCGAGTAGCTCCGGGCATGTTGAATAGCATCGGCTCACTTCCGTAACTTTCTGGCGTCTGAAGATCAGCTTCAGGCGCCAGTTGCTTTTTGCAGCAATTCGGCGAAAATAGCGGCGAAGGCTCTTTCGTGGTCAACAAGACTCCTCACCGGTCTACATTCGCGCTGTGCATGCTGCTTCTTGCCTTTTCCGTATCGATTCAGCTCTGCGCCCAGGATGATACCAGCAACACAAGCTCACAGCAGCAGACGTACCCGGTGCGCGGCACCGTCATCAACAGTGTGACCCGCGAGCCAATCGCCCGCGCCCTTGTTACGTCTGCGGGAGAAGCTTCCAGCTCCCTGTTGACGGACAATGAAGGACGATTTGAATTTCCAAATGTCCCGGCTGGACGATGTGTCTTACAGGCGCGTCGTCCCGGATTTTTTGCAAAAGGTTCAGGACGTGACGCGTATCAGGCGATCAGTGTTGGGCCAAAGACCGAGAACGTTACACTCACACTGGAGCCGGCCGGCTCGATCACGGGCCATGTGACGTTATCGACCTCAGACCCAGCCGACAACATCCACGTACAGCTCATGCGCCGCACCATTCAGGAGGGCTGGGCGCGCTGGCAAATGGTCGAGATGAAATCGACCAACAGCGAAGGCGTGTTCCGCTTCGGCAACCTGCAAAAAGGCGAGTACAAACTTTATACTGCCAATTCGATCGATCCTGACGCAGGTCAGTCGCAGGCATCCACACGATGGGGTTTCCCTCCCATCTGGTATCCAGAAGAGAGTGACAACAATGCGGCTGGCGTTCTCAAACTCGGCGCAGGGCAGCAACTCAACGCCGACCTGGCGCTCAGCCGTGAGCCTTTCTATTCTGTAACGGTACCTGTAGCAAATACCCCAAACCTGGGTGCTAACTTTCAAATCCGTGATCAAAATGGCCGCGTCTTCGACTCCGCTGTTTCCTATGACGCTCACCAGCAGCAGCTCCGCACCTATCTGCCACCTGGCGATTACACATTAAGCGGTCAATCCTACGCACCGGCTCCGGGCTTCGGCAGTCTGCAGATTTCTGTCCATGATGCTCCCATACAAGCGCATCAGCCTCTGGTTGTGCTACCGATTCACCCTCTCCATGTCACAATTCGCAGAGAATTTACGACCCCGGAAAACGAGAGTCCGCAAATCACTATGGTCGAGAACGGAGCGCAGGTGCAGATATCCCGTGACATCAACCTAATGCTGTTTTCTGCGACAGACAATGAAACGCTCGGAGGAAATCTGCGCCGTGAGCGCAGCAATACCGATGACGCAGCCTGGATAATGGAAAATGTTCCGCCGGGAAGCTATTGGGTTCTTACCTATGCGAGTCAGGGCTACGTCGCGTCCATCACCGCTGGAGGTTCAGACTTATCTCATGAGCCTCTTGTCGTTGGCCCTGGAGGCACGTCCGCACCCATAGACATTGTGCTGCGCAACGACACAGCAACGCTTTCGGTTCGCCTCAAGGACGCTCCGGCTACAGCAGACGATGCCTCGCCCCGCGCATTCATCTATCTTCTTCCGCAATTTGATCTCGCATCGGTTGTGCCGGAATCCGGACCACTCTCTCAGACCAGCCAGATCGCCAATCTTCAGCCCGGCACGTACCGCGTGATCGCGCTCGATCAGGCATTTGACCTGGAGTATCGCAATCCAAAGGCACTGGAACCATACGCAGGCAAAGGCCAGACGATCACGCTGGAACCTGGCGGCACAGCGAATGTTGATCTCGATGTAGTTCCCGCAGATGTGGGTATGCAATGAAGACATTGCATAAAAATATCGTCAGCTGCACATCTGCCCTGATTCTCACTCTCATCGGCATCGTGCCTTTGAGTACCCTGCGAGCGCAAAAACAAACACCCGGTTCGTATCGCATCTCTGGAACCCTATTGAATGCAAACACCGGCCAGCCACTGGATCGCGCGGATGTTTCTATCGCTTTTTCAAAGGACTTCACTACCGTTCAGTCCATGCAAACAGGCCCTGACGGCCATTTTCAATTCGACAAGCTGGCTGCTGCAAAATATGCACTCACCGGTTCGCGCCGTGGCTTCGTCACCGCCTCGTATGATGCGCACGATGAATATTCGACAGCGATCGTTACCGGAGATGAACTCGTATCGGAAAACCTGACATTGCGGCTCGTCCCCGATGCCGTGATCTCAGGCATCGTCACAGAAGATTCAGGCGATACAGTAGAAAACGCCAGAGTCTCGCTCTACCGTAAGACCCATGACAGCGGCATAGAAAAGATACAAATCATCAGCAGCACGAATGTCGACGACACCGGCGCGTATGAGTTTGCCGGATTGTCACCCGGTGACTATTTTCTCTCAGCAGGCGGGCGGCCCTGGTACGCGGACAGCAATTCCAACATGGGATTCGCGGCCGGCTCACCGGGGCCGCAGGCAGCGCCAAACGTATCTGCACAGCACTCTCCTCTCGATCTCGTCTACGCAACCACCTTCTATGCCGATGTGGTGAATACGGACGATGCCACTCCCATTCCGCTCAAGGGCGGTGATCGCATACAGATAAACTTCACCCTGCATCCAGTTCCCGCACTACACTTGGCCGTCCGCACGCCCATCGATCCGAGCAGACGCAACATGATTTCAACTCCCGTGCTTGCGCAGCAGATCTTCGGATCAACGGAATATGTCGAAACGAACACCCGCTCCATCGCACCTGGGCAAACTGAAATCAGCGTTCCCCCTGGCGAATATCAGATCCATTTGACCGGAGGATCAGGCTCCCCGTCAGAGCGGCTCACAACGGTCGATGTCACTTCCGATCGGGCAGTGGATGCAGAAACAGGCGTGCTCACAACTGAAGTTTCCGGCAAACTGGCCCTGCTTTCCGGTGAGGCATTTCCGCAGAACACCATTGTGTCATTGACCTCCGCGGAGGGTCAAAATATGAATGGCTCCGTTGTAGGAAAAGACGGCAGCTTTACGCTGGCCAATGTACCGCCGGGAAAATACCGCCTCAACGCGTTCATGAATGGGAAGCGTCTTTTCACCGCAAAGCTCGCGGCAACGGGGGCCGAACTCGAAGGACAATGGATCAAGACCGGCAGCAGCGCCGTCATGATTGCGGCAACGGTATACGCGGACCCAAATCTTGAGATCACAGGCTTCGCCAGGAAAGAAGGCAAACCTGCTCCCGGCGCCATGATCGTACTGGTGCCGAAGGATCCGGGCAGCGACCACGACCTCTTCCGCCGCGATCAGTCCGATTCAGACGGCAGCTTCGAGCTGCATGACGTTGTCCCTGGAAAATATACCGTGGTAGCCATTGAAGACGGATGGCAGCTCAACTGGGCCGATCCTGAAGTGATTGCGCATTACCTTCTGCATGGACAATATGTAACTGTCACTGAGCGGAATACGAAGGCGATACAAATGCGAGAAGCAGTTGAGGTCCAGCCAAAATAAAAACGCACCTCACCAGATCTACATGGGAGGTGCGCTGCGTCCCTTCAAACAAAGGACAGAACTAAGCCTTCTCTTCGCCGCCTTCGCCGGCCGGCTGCTGCTCGGCCATGGCCTTCTGGATCTCTTCACGGCGCTTGGCACGGACTTCAGCTCGCTTCTGACGTTTCTCATCCAGAAGCTGCTCGGCTCCAAGAAGCTCGATGAATGCCTTCTCAGCGCCGTCGCCGCGCTGGAAGCCACGGCGCACAATGCGCAAGTAGCCGCCGTTGCGGTCGCCGTAGCGCGGAGCCACGGTGTCAAAAAGCCGCGTCACAGCATCGCGGGTCTGCAGGAAAGAGAGAGCCTGACGCCGCGAGTGCAGGTCGCCCTTCTTGCCCAGGGTAATCAACTTCTCAACGTGAGGACGGACTGCCTTGGCCTTGGCAACAGTCGTCTCCACGCGGTCTTCCAGAATGATGGACGTGACCAGGTTGCGCAGCAGAGCGCGGCGGTGGCTGGTGTTGCGTCCGAGTTTGTATCCTGCATTGCGGTGGCGCATGGCAAATCTCTCTATCTTGTCAGGTCTCGGCGCTCAGGACCCAGTTTTTGACTGTGCCCTGCGCCCTGAACGCTGTGCCCTGTAGTTAAAAGTTTTCCGTTTCGTTCGGTAGCGGAATGTCCGCCTCGTCCAATCCTTCATCATCGTCGTCGAACCGGCCATAGCTGGCGGCAGCCAGTGTGGCCGCGGGCAGAACACTCGTCGGTCCGGGCACCGCATTGCCGTGCTCGTCAATCTTCATGCCGAGCGAAAGCCCCATCTGCGCAAGGATTTCCTTGATCTCGTTCAGGGACTTGCGGCCGAAGTTCTTCGTCTTCAGCATTTCGGCTTCGGTCTTCTGCACCAGCTCGCCGATGGTCTGGATGTTGGCGTTCTTCAGGCAGTTGTAGCTGCGAACGCTCAGTTCCAGCTCTTCGACCGAGCGGTTCAGGTTATCGTTCCGCAGAAGCGTGCGGCCTTCTTCGGCTTGAGCTTCGGTTTCGATCTCTTCCTCGAAGTTGATGAAGATGCTCATGTGGTCCTTGAGCAGCTTCGCCGCGAGACCGATCGAGTCTGCCGGAAGCACTGTGCCGTTGGTCCAGACTTCTAGCGTCAGCTTGTCGTAGTCGGTGATCTGACCAAGACGGGCAGCTTCGACCGTGTAGTTCACCTTGCGCACAGGCGAGTGAACCGAATCGACCGGAATAAAACCAATACCCAGGTCAGAGTCGAAGTTCTTGTCGGCAGAAACATAGCCACGGCCGCGCTTCAAACGCATTTCCATGTCCAGTTTGCCGCCTTCGCTGACGGTTGCGATATAGACATCCTTGTCGAGAATTTCCACGTCGCCATCGGCTTCGATCATGCCCGAGGTCACCACCCCCGGCTTGTCCGCGCGCAGATAAAGCGCCTTCGGGCCTTCGCCGTTCAACTTGAAGGGAATTTGCTTCAAGTTCAGGATGATGTCGGTCGCGTCTTCGACGACTCCAGTGATTGACTGGAACTCGTGCAGCACGCCTTCGATCTTGACTGCAGTCACAGCCGCGCCTTCGATCGACGAAAGCAGCGTGCGACGCAGCGCATTGCCAATGGTTGTTCCGAAGCCGCGCTCAAAGGGCTGAGCACTAAACTTCCCATACTTCTCAGTCAGCGTTTCAGTGTCAACCGCCAACCGTTTCGGTTTTTGAAATCCTCTCCAAAGCATATCGATTCGCTCTCCTGACACCGGGCCGCGAAGCATTCTGCAGCGTCGGCGTCTGTTCTCTCCGTTGATTAAATTGCACCGCGTTTCGGCGGTGTACATCTTTCGAGCCAGTGGCTCGAAAACTTTTTACCTTTTGGTTATGGCTTCAATCTCACCATAACCGCGTCATTCTGAGCGTAGCGAAGAATCTCAACGAAACCCAGCGCGGTTGAGATTCTTCCTCCCTGTAATCGTCAGAATGACGGCTCGCAAGAAGTCTGCGCTATCCAGCAGATTACTTGCTGTAAAGTTCGACGATCAGCTGCTCGTTGACCGGCAGGTTAACGTCCTCGCGCTTCGGCAGCGCCAATACTTTGCCGGACAGATTTGCATGATCAACCGTGAGCCATGCCGGAGCAGGCTGGTGGCTGGCAAATTCACGCGAGGACTCCACCACGGTCAACTTCTGGCTGTTCGGACGCACTTTGATCTCGTCGCCCACGCTCACCTGGAACGAAGGAATGTTGACCTTGCGGCCATTCACTTCCACGTGCCCGTGGCGAACGATCTGGCGGGCCTGACGGCGCGAAATCGCGAAGCCGAGGCGGTAGGCTACGTTGTCCAGACGGCACTCAAGCTGCTGGATCAGGCGCTGGCCGGTGACGCCCTGCGCGCGCGATGCCTTCTCGTAGTACGCGCGGAACTGACCTTCAAGGGTGAAATAGATGCGCTTTGCCTTCTGCTTTTCGCGAAGCTGCAGGCCATAGCCTACGATCTTCGCCTTGCGGTCGCGGCCATGCTGGCCGGGGGCGAAATTGCGCTTCTCGATGGGGCACTTGTCAGAAAAACACTTGGGGCCCTTCAGAAAAAGCTTGGTGCCTTCGCGGCGGCAAAGGCGGCAGACTGCTCCGGTATAACGTGCCAATTCTTTTCTCCTAAGATTTCAGGGGCCGACCGGTTTACGCGCTGGCAGCGCTTCGTCCCAGTCCAAACCTTCTTATTTTAACGCAATTTCACCGCGTAGGCGAATGCCCACGCGGTGAAAGTCTTACACTCTGCGGCGCTTCGGCGGACGGCAGCCGTTGTGCGGGATCGGGGTAACGTCGCGGATGGAGCGGACTTCAATACCCGCAGCTGCCAACGCACGTACTGCCGATTCGCGGCCCGATCCAGGACCGGCGACACGGACATCGACCGAGCGCAGACCATGATCGCGCGCCTGGTTGGCGGCGTTGATCGCTGCCTGCTGTGCGGCGAATGGAGTACCTTTACGCGACCCGCGGAAGCCGAGCGAGCCCGAGCTCTTCCAGGAAATCGTGTTGCCCTGACCGTCGGTGATCGTCACGATCGTGTTGTTGAACGAAGCCTGAATGTAGACCAGACCGTATGGCACATTCTTGCGCTCGCGCTTCTTGAACTTCTTGTTCTTTGAGGCGGCCTTGCCGGCGCCCTGCCCTGCTGCTTTTGCCATTAGGTCTTCGCCGTCGCTTTCTTCTTGCCTGCAATCGTGCCCTTACGCGGTCCCTTGCGGGTACGTGCGTTGGTGTGGGTGCGCTGACCGCGGGTTGGCAGGCTGCGGCGGTGCCGCAGTCCACGATAAGACTGAATGTCGATCAGCCGCTTGATGTGCATCGAGATGTCTTTGCGCAGATCGCCTTCGACCTGGCCTTCTTCTTCGATCACCTGGCGGATGCGGTTTACCTCGTCTTCGCCGAGATCCTGGATCTTCTTGAACGGGTCAACGCTCGCAGCTCCAAGGATGCGCCGCGCACGCGGGTTGCCGATCCCGTAGATGTAAGTGAGCGCGATCCGGGCCTGCTTGTTGCGGGGCAGATCGACGCCAGCAATACGTGCCATGCTTGTCCTTCTTTAAGGTGCTCCGGGTAGCTTCACCACTCGGAACGGTTAGGCCGTTCTGACTTCAGGAACAGCGGTTCTGACAGAGTATTTAGCGAACCTTGGGGTTCATCGCAAGCCTTTCCTGGCTAACTAGCCCCACCACTTTCAGGTTCAACCCTGTCTCGGATCAAACGCCCGGAATTAGCCCTGGCGCTGCTTATGCTTTGAATTCTCGCAGATCACCCGCACCACACCACGACGATGGATGATCTTGCACTTGTCACAAATCTTCTTTACTGATGCACGAACCTTCATTACTACAGCTCCTAGCTATTAGCTTTTAGCCTTTAGCTTGTTTTTCGCCTCGCCATCTTCGCGCGGGCTTAATGTTCATCTCACCGCCGTCATAGCTAAAAGCTAGGAGATAGCGGCTAAAAGCTATTTGTACCGATAGACAATGCGCCCGCGCGTCAGATCGTACGGGCTCAATTCCACCGCGACCCGGTCTCCCGGGAGAATACGGATAAAATTCTTCCGCATACGGCCTGAGACGTGCGCCAGAACCTGGTGCTTGTTCTCAAGCTCTACCTTAAACATGGCATTGGGCAACGTCTCAAGGACCGTTGCCATTACCTCAATCGCGTCTTCCTTCGACAATCCGTATCCCGATTCCGCCTGCCCCAAGCAGGCTTCGCCTCAAAACCTTATTGCGTCAAAACCACAGAACTCAACTTACTGCGTTAAGACGACGACACCGTCGGCGGTCACTGCTACCGTGTGCTCAAAGTGCGCGCTCAAACTTCCGTCTTCTGTCACCGCGGTCCAGCCATCGCTCAATACCTGAACGCCAGGCTTGCCCGAGTTCACCATCGGCTCGATGCAGAGCACCATGCCTTCCCGCAGCTTCAATCCCTGCCCGCGACGGCCGTAATTCGGCACCTGCGGATCTTCATGCAGCCGTGTCCCGATACCGTGCCCAACAAACTCCCGAACCACACTGAAACCGTCGGCCTCCACCACTTCCTGTACCGCCGCGCCAATATCGCCCAAAAACGCACCCGCCTTCACCACGCGGATGCCGCTTTCGAGCGACGCCCTCGTTACATCCAGAAGGCGCTGCGTCTTCGGCGCAATCTTTTCTCCAACCGGCACGGTGATCGCCGAGTCACCGTAAAAACCATCGATAATCACGCCCGTGTCAATCGAGACGATATCGCCGTCACGCAGCACGCGGTTCGCCGATGGAATCCCATGCACCACTTCATTGTTGACCGACGTACATAGCACACAAGGGTATCCATGATAGCCCTTGAATGCCGGGGTAGCACCCAGCTCGGCAATCTTTGCCGCGGCCGCGGTCTCAAGATCCATGGTCGTCGCACCCGGCTTTACAAAACCGCGCACATAATCCAGAATCTCGTGAACCACCGCCCCGCTGCGCCGCATCTTCTCAACTTCCTTTGGCGTCTTGATCATGATCGCCATTCGCCGGTCATCCCCTCAAACGCAACACTGCCGCCATCACTGCGGCTTCTACTGCGTCTACCGACTGTTCGCCGTCCACTTCTTCAAAACGTCCCAGAGCACGGTAATGCTCCACGACCGGAGCCGTCAGCGACTCGTAGGTTCGCATCCGCTCCTCAAAAACTTCTTCCGTGTCGTCTGAGCGCCGCGCCAGGGGCGTGCCGTCAAGATCACACAACTCGTCGACCTTTGGCGGCTGCAAGTAGATGTTGTAAATGCTCTTGCAGACTGGACAGTTGCGCCTGCCGGTAATTCGGCGCAATAACTGAGTATATCCTACCTTGATGCTTACAGCAACGACCGGAAGGCTTCCCGGCTGCTTGGCCAGGTGTCCATCCAGCCACTCCGCCTGCCCCAAAGTCCTCGGGAACCCATCCAGAATATAGCCGTTCGCGGTATCGGGCTGCCGCAGGCGATCGGCCACCATCTCATTCACCAGATCGTCCGGTACCAGCTCGCCGCGATCCATGAGGGCCTTGGCCTTTTTCCCTAACTCGGTGCCGCCGGCGACGTTCGCCCGAAGGATATCGCCGGTAGAAATCTGGGGAATGCCCCAGGCCGCCATGATTTCCTTCGCCTGTGTACCTTTGCCAACCCCCGGCGCGCCTAGCAGGAGAATCGGCCCGGGAGAGATGCGAATCGTCGTCCCGTCGGCCGTTCTTTTCTCAATCACCGCGACAGCCACTTACCAGGCCCGCCTTCCGCGAATACGTCCACTGCGGGGGGAGAAGCCTTCATAATGCCGCATGATCAGCTGCGACTCGACCTGGTTCACCGTATCCATGGCCACGCCGACGACAATCAGCAACGAGGTGCCGCCGAAGTAGAAGTTGAAGCCGAGACCGTTCGTCACCCACAGCGGCATGCGCTCAAAGAGCGGCCCGATCAGCCAGAGGTGATTCAAATGGATACCACTGATAAGAATCTGCGGAATGATCGAGATCACAATCAGGTAGAGCGCTCCAACCAACGTAATGCGGGTCAGAATGTCGTTGATGTAATCCGATGTGCGCTTGCCCGGACGGATGCCAGGAATAAAACCACCGTACTTGCGCATATTGTCCGCGATGTCATCCGGACGGAAGACGATCGAGATGTAGAAATAGGCGAAGAAAATAATGGCAACCACATACAGCAGCTCGTACCAAGGTTCGCCCGCATGCAAGGAATCGAAAATACGGGTGAGCACGGCGCTATTGCGCACAAATGCAGCCTGCGAAAAGAGCAGCGGGGCCGACAGCACCGAGGCTGCGAAGATGACCGGCATCACGCCGCCGGAGTTCACCTTGAGTGGCAGGTGCGTCGACTGCCCGCCCATTAGCCTGCGTCCGACGATGCGCTTGGCATATTGCACCGGAATTCGGCGCTCGCTGCGCTCGACAAAGACGATGAAGGCAACGACGGCGATCATGGCCGCGACAAGGATAATCAGCGCTGGAACTGTGAACGCGCCAAATTTCTCCGTCCTCGCCGTCTCCACCAATTCCTCAATGGCACGCGGCAGGCCCACGACGATACCGGCAAAGATCAGCAAGCTCATGCCGTTGCCAATGCCGCGATCGGTGATCTGTTCGCCCAGCCACATGATGAAGGCTGTACCGGTTGTCAGGGTCAGCACCGTCATAATGACGAAGCCCGCACCCGGATTCAGCACCAGCTGCATGCCGCCCGAACCGTGCGATAGGGTCAACGCAATCGCCATCGACTGGACTACGCCCAGAACGACGGTCAGATAACGCGTCCACTGCGTGATCTTCCGGCGACCCAGTTCGCCCTCTTTTTGCAAGCGGGCAAGCGGCTCGTATACGACCGTCAGCAGCTGAAAGATAATCGACGCCGTGATATACGGCATGATGCCCAGCGCAAAGACAGTCAGGCGGCGCAGATTGCCGCCGCTAAAGAGATTGACCAGGCCCAGCGAACTGCCGGCCTGCGAATCGAAGAATTGTGCGAGCGCCGTTGCGTTCACGCCCGGCGTCGGAATGAACGATCCAATCCGGTAGACGGCAAGCATCGCCATCGTGAACAGAACCCGCTTGCGCAGGTCGGGGATGCGGAAGATATTGGCGAATTTTTCAAACATGAAGAATCAGGTCCCTGCAGGGTTGCGCCGCTTTTAAAGCGGCGCGTCTCGCCTTACGCTACCAGAATAGCCTTGCCGCCGGCCTTTTCGATCTTTTCCTGCGCCGTTTTCGAGAATTTATGCGCATGCACGGTAATCGCCGTCGTCAACTCGCCGTTGCCCAGGATCTTGAGCAGCTCGTTGCGCTTCCGAAGGAAACCCTTTGCCTGGAAGGCTTCCAGGGTCAGCTCGGTCTCGCCCAGCTCAGCCAGACGGTCGAGGTTGAGAACAGTGTATTCGGTACGGAAAATGTTGGTGAAACCGCGCTTTGGCAGACGGCGGTGCAGCGGCATCTGGCCGCCTTCAAAACCGCGCATCAGGCTCGAACCCGAACGGGAGCCCTGTCCCTTGTGGCCACGGGTGGATGTTTTACCGTGTCCGGAGCCCATACCACGGCCGACACGCTTGCGGTTCTTGTTCGCCTTCTTCGGCGCTCTAAGATTGGAAAGATTCATGAGGTCCTCGCTATACGCCGGTCAGGCTTGCCCCGACCGACTCGCTTTTAATTGCCTTACTGCTGCGCTCAAGATTGTCATCCTGAGCGCAGCGAAGGATCTGTTTTTGTTTCTGTTACTCTACGATCCGAACAAGGTGCGGCACTGTATTCACCATGCCGCGAATCGATGGCGTATCTTCGCGCTCGACAACCTGATTCAGACGGGTAAAGCCGAGGCCCTTGACGACCTTCTTGTGCTTAACGGGCGCCTGAATGAACGAACGATAGTACTGAATTTTAATCTTTGCCTGATTCTCTGCCATGACTATAGCTCCTGTACCTGCTTGCCGCGAATCGCGGCCACTTCCGCACGGTCGCGCAGCTGGACGAGAGCATCAAAGGTGGCCTTGATCACGTTGTGCGGATTCGCCGTACCCAGGCTCTTCGTCAGCACATTCTGCACGCCAGCCGAGGTCATCACCGCGCGCACTGCACCACCGGCAATCACGCCCGTACCTTCCGGAGCCGGCTTCAACAGCACATGGCCTGAACCGTAGCGGCCAAGTACCTGATGCGGAATCGTCGTCTCCGTCAAGTTGATGCGAACCAGATTCTTCTTTGCCGCTTCAATGCCCTTGCGGATTGCCTGCGGCACTTCCTTCGCTTTGCCCGAGCCGTATCCGACCACGCCCGCGCCGGGATCGCCTACGACGACCAGCGCTGCAAACGACATGTTCTTACCGCCCTTGACGACCTTAGTGACGCGGTTGATCGCGACGACCTGATCCTTCAGGTTATACTGCCCGGCATCCAGTTTCCTTTTCAGTGTTGCCATTCGCTTCCTGATTTCCTTCTGGCCGGCCTGCGCCGCGCCTAAAAACTTAGAACTCGAGACCTGCTTCGCGCGCTGCATCGGCGAGGGCCTTCACGCGTCCGTGATACAGATACCCGCCACGATCGAACACAACCTTCTTGATGCCCTTTTCCTGCGCGCGCTCCGCAACCAGCTTGCCCACTTCCTTCGCTGCCGCTACGTTGCCGCCAGTCTTCAGCTTCGAGGCCTTGCTCGATGCCGAAACGACCGTGACACCCTTTGCATCGTCAATCACCTGGGCATAAATGTGGTTCAGCGAGCGATACACGTTCAAGCGTGGACGCTCTCCTGTACCGGCAACCTTTGCGCGGATGCGGTCATGAATGCGCTGGCGAATTTCATTTCTGTTTCTCTGCGAAAGCATTTCTCGTCTTCCTTCCTAGTAGCGGAGCCGCCGTGTGGCCCCGTTCGGTTTATCAATTCAGCAGTGTTTGAGATCCTTCGTCGCGCCACGCGCTCCTCAGGATAGCCGCGCCGGGCTCAGACGCCCGGCAAACGCGGCTACTTCGCGCCCGTCTTCCCGACCTTCTTCTTCAGCTTCTCATCGGAGTAGCGGACACCCTTGTTCTTATACGGATCAGGCTTGCGCAGCGAGCGCATATCAGCGGCCACTTGGCCTACCTTCTGGCGGTCGATGCCGCTCACCGTTACACGTGTCTGCTTAGGATCGATCGTCGCCGTGATGCCGGTAGGCAGCGGAAATTCGATCTGGTGCGAATAACCCAGCGTGAAGACAACCGTGTTCTTGCCCTTCAGCTCGGCGCGATAACCGATGCCGACAATATCCAGATCCTTCGACCAGCCCTTGGTCACACCTTCGACGGCATTGAAGACCAGCGCGCGTGTCAGACCATGCACAGCTGCCTGCGATTCATTTTCACGGCTCGCAACAATGTGTCCGTCCTTGGTCTCAAGCTTGATGCCGGCGGGAATGACCTGCTCCACTTTTCCCTTGGGGCCTTCGACGATAATCGTGTTGCCATTGACGGTGTATTTCACACCCTGCGGCAACGGAATCGGCTGTTTTCCAATACGCGACATTTCTAAATCCTTTATGGCTTGCGAGTCCCGAACAAAATTGCGTTCATTCGTTCCACTGCAGCCTCGGCGAGTCTTCGACTCACCGAATCACTTCACTACATTCGCGCCAACGGCGCGACCACCAACATTCACCCGGGCAAGAATGGCGCGCGAAGCGCGCGTCCGCCCGGATGGCAAATCCTACCAGACTTCGCAGAGGATCTCGCCGCCTACGCCTTCGCGGCGCGCCTGACGGCCAGTCATGACACCACGCGGAGTAGTCATGATGCTGATGCCAAGTCCGCCTTGTACGCGCTTGATCTCATCGCGGCCAATATAGACACGGCAGCCAGGGCGCGAAACGCGCGCGAGGTCGCGGATGGCAGCTTCGTTGCTGGCGCTGTATTTCAGATAAACGCGCAGCACGTTGCGGCCATTCTCTTCCGTGGCCTTGTAGTTGGCGATATAGCCCTCTTCCTTCAGAATGCGGGCGATCTCGGTCTTCAGCTTCGAGGCCGGAACATCCAGCTTCTGGTGGCGCGCACGGATGGAATTGCGCAGGCGCGTCAGGAAATCTGCTACTGGATCGGTAAAGCTCATCGTTTCTCCTTCATCCCCCGTTCGCTCTGCCTGGCAGAGAACCTGCGGGAATGTTTAGCGGCTATCAGCAAAGGCTCATAGCCAGAAAATGTTTTGCGCGTTAGCGCGTGTGCCCGACGCAGCCAGCGTTACCAGCTGGACTTGACGACGCCGGGAATCTCTCCCTTGAGCGCCAGCTGACGGAAGCACAGACGGCAAACGCCGAACTTGCGCAGATACCCGCGCGGGCGTCCGCACAGCTTGCAGCGATTGTGCTGGCGGCTGGAAAACTTCGGCTTGCGGGCGTCTTTTACCCTTTTTGCAGTTGTTGCCATGTTTCTAGTTCCTCTACTTCCTTATGCCGTCTGGCGGAATGGCATGCCAAACTGCTTCAGCAGTGCGCGCGCCGAGTTATCATCGCTGGCCGAGGTCACAATCGTGACATTCATGCCCTTGAGCTTTTCGACCTTTGCGTAATCAATCTCAGCGAAGATCAGCTGATCGCGCAGACCGAGCGTATAGTTGCCGCGGCCATCAAAGCTCTTCGTCGAAACACCTCGGAAATCACGAACACGGGGCAGCGCAACGGAAATCAGGCGATCGAGAAACTCATACATCGCATCGCCACGCAGCGTCACCATAGCACCAATGGCCATGCCTTCACGTACCTTGAAGGCGGCAATCGACTTCTTCGCCTTCGTCAGTACCGGCTTCTGTCCGGCAATCGAGGTAAGGTCGCCGACTAGCGGATCGACCAGCTTCGAGTTCTGCGTCGCCTCGCCCAGACCCATGTTCAGGACGATCTTCTCCAGACGCGGAACTGCCATCGTGTTCTCAAGGCCCAACTCCTTCTGGAGCGCCGCCTTGAGTTCCTTGTGATACTTCTCTTTCAGTCTTGCTGCCATTTCCTGTCTCAATTCTCTTGCGGTCTCGGATTGGTTTTCACCGTTTACCGTTACGCAAGGTGTTCAATTGCGCCGCGAGGCGCGATCGCCTGACGGCGAGTTCACTTCTTCTTCGTTGCCAGCGTCTGTCCGCACTTCTTGCAAACGCGAACTTTCTTGTCGCCTTCAAACTTAAAGCCCACGCGAGTCGGCCCGCAGCTCGGGCAGACCAGAGCCACATTGGAAATGTGGATAGGAGCTTCCTGCTCGGCGATACCGCCCTTGATGTTCCGCTGTGGATTCGGGCGGACGTTCTTCTTGATCATCCGCACATGCTCGACTAGTACACGATTCTCATCGGAGAGGACGCGGAGCACACGGTGATCCTTATCGCTTTTATCGGTACCTGCGATTACCCTAACCGTGTCGTTGCGTTGAATTTTCAAACTCATAGGATTCCCTTTACCTGCCGGACCGGATTAAAGAACTTCGGGAGCCAGCGAAACAATCTTCAAAAACTTCTTCTCACGCAACTCGCGTGCAACTGGGCCAAATACGCGCGTTCCCACCGGCTCACCGGCTTCGTTGATCAACACCGCCGCGTTTGTGTCAAAGCGAATGTAGGTCCCATCGCGGCGGCGCGTTTCCTTGCGCGTGCGAACGACGACTGCTTTCACCACTTTGCCCTTCTTCACCTGGCCATCGGGCGAGGCTTCCTTCACCGCAGCCGTGATGACGTCGCCGAGACCGGCTTTTTTGCCGCTTGCGCCACCCAGCGGCAGAATCATTTGCAGCTTGCGGGCGCCGGAATTGTCGGCCACCTCAAGCATCGTTCTCATCTGCACTGCCATCGTCTATCTCCTCTGAGGGTTCCGCGGTAAAGCGCTCCACCCTCTTGCTCTGCTCGCGCGATTCCGGCGCTCGCTCCGCAATTCACCCACTACTAAATTCGGCGGCGCTTACTCCGCAATCGGTGCTGCAGCTTCGGACTGCGCCAGCGCAGAGCGGCGGACAATCTCTTCCAGCTGCCAGCGCTTCAATTTGCTCAATGGCCGCGTCTCACGAATACGAACCATATCGCCCACGCGTGCCGAGTTCTGCTCGTCATGCGCGTAAAACTTCTTGCTGGACCTTACAATCCGCTTATACTTCGGGTGCGCCTTGCGCATCTCTACTTCCACGACGATGGTCTTCTGCATCTTGGTCGAAACGACCTGGCCGACCTTCTCGTTGCGGCGCGATTCTACTGTGGCTTCGCTCTGTACATCTGCCATGGTTTAGCGAGCCTCCTTCTTCTTGGGTGTCTTCTTCGCCTTCGCGGACTTGGCCGGGGCGGCGGATTCCGCCTTCGGAGCCTCGCCATGCAGCTTCAGCTCGCGCTCGCGCGTAATCGTCTTGATGCGCGCAATATCTTTCTTCAACTCGCGCAGCTTCTTCACGCCTTCGTTCTGGCCGAGCTTCATCTGGAAGCGCAGGCGAAACAGCTGTTCAGCCGCCTTGTGCTCCTCGACATTGAGCTCGCTGTCGCTCAGGTTGCGAATCTTTTCCAGTTCCATTCTCTTTGTCTTCTCTCCGGGACAGCGGCACCTAATTTTTCACAATTAGGCCCCGAGTCTCCCTGAAATCTTTAAGGCCTTACTTCGCCGCGACCACGGCCTTCACCGTGTGGCGCTGCACAAAGCGCGTCTTGAGCGGCAGCTTGTTCGCCGCCAGACGCATGGCCTCCTGCGCGATGTCCGGCGTTACGCCTTCCATCTCGAACAGGATCTTGCCCGGCCGCACGACTGCCGACCAGTGATCCAGCGCGCCTTTACCCGAACCCATTCGGACTTCAGCCGGCTTCTTCGTAATCGGCTTGTCCGGGAAGGTACGGAGCCAGATTTTGCCGCCGCGCTTGATGAAACGTGTCATCGCAATACGGCTGGCTTCAATCTGGCGGTCGGTAATGTAGCCACACTCCATGACTTTGAGGCCATAATCGCCGAACGACAACTCGGAGCCGCGCCACGCCTTGCCGCGCATCTTGCCCTTCTGCTGCTTGCGATACTTGACCTTCTTTGGCATCAACATAATGAAACCCTCAAACTAGCTACTGGCTCTTGACCGCCAGTTCATTCTAAACCTGTCGCCTGCTCTTCCATCCCTGGCATCAGCCTGAGATTTAGAATACCGACGTTCCCACAGCAGCCTGCGGCTCACGCCGCTTCTGCTGATAAATATCGCCGCGATAGATCCACGTCTTCACGCCGATGATGCCGTAGGTCGTATGCGCCTCGGCAAAGCCGTAATCGATGTCCGCGCGCAGCGTGTGCAGCGGCAAGCGGCCCTGCAGATACCACTCGGAACGCGCGATTTCATTGCCGTTCAGGCGGCCCGAGACGCGAACCTTGATGCCCTTGCAACCGAAGCGCAGCGCTGAATCGACAGCCTTACGCATCGCGCGACGGAAGCCAACGCGCTTTTCCAGCTGCAGCGCGATGTTCTCGGCCACCAGCTGCGCATCCAGCTCCGGCTTGTTCACTTCGAGGATATCGATGAACACATCGCGATTGGTGCGCTTCTGCAGCTCGACCTTGAGCTTCTCGATCTCGGCGCCCTTGCGGCCGATGATGATGCCCGGACGCGCGGTGCGGATGATGATCCGCAGCTTGTTGCCCGGACGCTCGACTTCGACGGAGCTGACGCCGGCAGCCTTCAGCTTTTCCTTCAGCTCGCGCTTCAGGTTGACATCT
>Ga0206863_1209_pt1 | contig 18462 bp, 9 predicted proteins | sample Alteio_BWOrgCont_41_FD_152634 | JGI IMG/M metagenome (GOLD analysis project Ga0206863, IMG submission 152634) | Enriched cells from forest soil in Barre Woods Harvard Forest LTER site, Petersham, Massachusetts, United States -... | ecosystem: Environmental > Terrestrial > Soil > Temperate forest > O...
CGACACTCAGCGTGATCGAGGCGGCACCGGTGTTCTGGAGCACCAGATTGCCACTTCCCGCGAGGCCTCCCAGCGTGAAGGCGTTCGTGCCAATCGATGAGTCAAAGGTGAGGCCGGCGCCACCGGTGGTAACTGTGCTGTTCTGCAGTGCGAGGCTGTTGATGAGATCCAGACTGCCGCCGGAGACGGCCGTGTTGCCGCTGTAAGTGTTTGCTCCCGTAAGCCTGATCTGCCCGGCGCCGGCGTAGGTTACGCCACCGCTGCTCACCGGGCCTATTGTGGCCGTGGCGGTCGCAGTGCCGGCCGCGGAGCCGTTACCATTCACTCCATCGCCGCCCAGGAGGGTAATCGTCGGCGTCGAAGTATAACCCGAACCCGGACTGGTGACCGTGATTCCCGTGATGGTGCCGGTCGAGGGGTTGAAGGTCGCGATGGCCGCCGCGCCTGTGCCGCCGCCCCCGGCGATCTGCACGACCGGGGCTCCGATGTAGCTGGTCACGGTCCCCTGCAGACTGATACCCGTCACCCCATTGCCGGAGGGCTGCAGCATGGAGCTGGCGATGGTCGTAGTGACGCCGCCGTTGTTAATGGTATTGGGGCCGCCTGCCTCGACATAGGTGGTCACCCCGGATGATATCATGGTGCCGGTTGTCGTCGCTTGCAGCGTGCCGCCATTTAACGAAAGAATGCCCGTCGCGCTCGATGAGCCCAGGTTTTGAATAAAGGAAGTCGTCAACGTGCCGCCATTGGAGAGCGATAAGGTAGCCACGTTGCTTGCATTGCTGGTGGCATTCAGGTCGATGCCGCCGGCGCCCGGGATCGCAAACGTACCGCCCGATACATTGATCGAGGCATACGCATTGTTCACTCCGTTCACCGCTACCGTGCCCGCGGTAGCTGAGCCTGCAGTCAATGTTCCTCCTGTGATGTTGATCTGGGAGAGCGCCGCGGAGCTGTCGCTCGAATCGTTATTGAGCGTAAGATTGGCTCCATTGGTCACCGTCAGGTTGCCGCCCGTCACGTCAATCACGCCCGCCGCTCCAGCGGTGCCGCCGGCGTCATTGCGGCTAACACCCATATAACCGGCATTGGTCATCGTGCCGCTGTTATATATATAGCCGTAGCAACCCGGATTGTTTCCCATATATATTCCCGAGCCGTTGGGACCGGTGGAATTGCTATTTTGTGTAAGTATTCCCGTATTGTAGATTGCGCCACTGGCGTCAACACTGTCGCCAAGATTTCCACCGATTCCATTTGCTACGCTGATGTTCACGGTGCCGGCATTGTTGAGTATCCCGATGCTGGACGGGGCGAATCCAAAATTAAAGAAAGCGGAATTGCCGGGAGTATCCTTGAACGTTGCACCCGGATTTACCGCCAGTGTCGCAATCCCGGTTGCTGACGTACCAATGTGCACGTTGGTATTTGCGTTGTCCGTCTCTGTAGCCGTCCCGCTCGCGATGGTTATCTGGCCGCTGTTGACAACCAGAACACCGGGGATGGTAACCGCTCCTGTTAAAGCCATCGCGCTGGCCGGACTGACGATGATCCCGCCCGAGGTCGCCAATGTCCCGCCGGCTATGCTCAGCGTGCCGCTGGTCACCGAGGTGCCGCCCGTATAACTGTTAGCCGCTCCGGATAGGATCACCGTTCCCCCGCCAGTTTCGTTTATGCCACCAGCGCCCGAAATCGCACCCCCCACTGAAATTGCGCCCGCGGGGTTATTGGCGGCGAATACCTGGACGCTGCTCAATTGCAGGTTAAGATTAATTTTCTCGAGATTGGCCGAGTTGTTGACTGCACTGCCTGTCAGGATGATCGAATTGCCGGCAAGGGTGAACGCCCCTGCTGTGGAGTTGAACGTGATGCCACCGAAGGACGTCAGAGCCGCAAAGTTGTTCGTATTGTTCAACCGTGTCGCGCCATCGAAAGATAACGAGTCCCCTGCGAGCGGTGGATTGTTTGTCCCCGACCAATTATTTACCGTTTGCCAGTTCGCATCCGCTCCGCCCCCCGTCCAGACATCATTGCCAGGCGGTGCTGGCGCCAGCGAGGTGTACCCTGTTAGTGGGCTGATGAGAATATTGGCTGCCGTCCCGGTTGTGGAGACGGTTAATAGTTTGCTTGCGCTGTTATAGCTCCAGGTGGCGGTCCCCGTCACGTCGGTGACGGTGGTCGGCGCCTGGAATGAGACAATTTGAAAAATCCACGCACGCGAAGTCGTCGAGCTGACCTGCACAAAACCGGAGGTGCTCCCCGTGCTCTCGGCCACAGCAATCGTATCATTCTCATATCCGGTGCCGTCTCCGGTGGCGCGGTGATAGACCATCTGGTTGGGCTGTGTCCCCGTCGTGTACGGAAACATCAGCACGGTATCGCTTCCCGTAGCGCTGGTGCTCGGCAGGCCCAGGACGTTGAGGCTTACCGCGCTGTCCACATTCACCGGGATGATAGAACCTGCCCGCACGAATATTGGCGCCGTGTCCACACTGTAAGTCCCGGTCGTCGTCGCCCCACCCGGGAATAACTGCGAGCGATTCCACCAATTGATCCAGAGATTGGAAGTGAGAGGCGGAAAAGTAAGGGTCAATTTATTGGAGGAGCTGGTGCTCGGTGCATTTACGGCCCAGGTCAGCAATGAATTGCCGAGAACGTGCGAATAGATATTCGACGCTTGCGACTGGAATACATAAGTGATCGCCGTCGTGCCCGTCAGGTTGGAATTAACGCTAAGATGAAAGTTAAACGGCGCCAGGTTATGTTTAAGCGTGTCGTAATTCAGATAGGTATTCACCGTGTCGGAAAATCCGTTAGCATCCCAAAACCATGGCAGGTGCTCCTGATCGTTGGTTCCGCCATTGTCCCCGCCGTTTTCCATGATCGGCAACAGCGACGCAAATTCCACCTGGCGCAGCAACGAGTCATGGCTCGGGCCGGTGCCGGTATAACCGCCCACTTCAAAGCCCACTGAGGAGTAGCCCGAGGTCGCGGAGGTATAGATATTGGCAACCTGCAGCGGAAACCCGCTCGCCCCGGACGAGTCGAAACTCCCCGCGAAATCGCCGCACCAGGTTGTAATCGCCTCGGAGGGTGGCGTGTAGTAGCCTCCCGTGAGGTTTCCTGAGCCATTCCCCTGAAGCCCTGCATTGCTCCCGATCCCGTTGGGAAATTGATAGGAAAAGGGACGGGAAAAAGTGATGCCATCCGTTGATGTGGTGGCCGTCTGCGCCTGGATCCACTTTGTCAGCGAAGCATAGAAATACTCCGAGTACCGCCCCCGCGGCATGCTCATCTGGCCAAACACGGAGCCGGTGGACGTCGTCACCGGATCGGATAGATACCCGTCTGTTTGGTCAACCTTCAGGCCGCTCACCAGACTTGTCGTGCCACTCTTGATCAAGTTCGGGTTTTGCGACATGAAGAAATTCACGGCATTCGGATTGGTGAAATCGATGCCTACTCCCGTGCCAAACCAAATATTGTAAAGTCCGTTGCCGTTTACCCCATAATTATTCGCCAGCACCGCGGGGTAATTGGGATTCTCCGCGGTCGGCGTGGGAAAAAGGCTGTTAGTAGTTAAATTGACAACACCCACCGCCCATACAATCACGCGTACATTCTCCGCCCGGAAATGCTGGATCAGGCTGGTCGGATCGGGGACTATCGCCGGGTTATAGGTAAAATCGATGTAGGAGTTGGTCCATGGCTCATCGATGATTACCGCCCCCGTCGGAATGCCGAATGTCTTATAGCCCATGCCGTTATTGTAGCTGGTACTCGTAACAGAAATCGTCCCGACCGTGCCGGTCCCATCAACCAGAGCTATTGCATTCTCGGTGCCTTCGGTATTGCCGGTACTTGGGTTGAAATAACCATCCCACACCCATGGCTCAAAAGCCCATCGCGGTGTGATCGGCGGATTGCCCGGAAAATCCGTGTACACATATTGGGCCAGCGCCCTCCCTGACAGTGCCAGCAAAACAGCCGACACCAGGTACCCCAGGAGAAATTTCACAGGTTGCCTGGTATTCATTGCGTGGGATGGGGACTGCACTTGGTATGTCCTCCGTTCATTGGGATGGCCTTCACAATATGCGACGTTTTTCTATTTCTGGCGGTTAGCGGATTCAGTCGGTTTTGCCGTTTTTGCGGAATGGATGAAGGCACGCGCATTCAAGAACCGAAGGCGCAGGCCGAGGGACCGGCGGAGCGAATGGAGTCGGGGTGGAGGGTGGGGCCTTTAGACTCCGGGGCATTTTGGAGGACCGCAGTTGCGGTGTCGACAACGTCAAGCTGGGATATTTCGGGGAGCAGAGTTTCCGGCAAGCCTGGATAAAAGGTTACCCCAAGCGTTGTTGGAAGACACAACATTACTGCAGTTAAAAGCGCTTTTTCCGGCTAAAAGCGACACGAAATATCGCTGCATTCGGCGAAAAACCATGCGCGATAGCGAATTTGAGGGTCAGGAGTTCGAGTCTCCTCGGTGCGCTTTTTTTTGGGGTGGCATAGAAGTGGGAAACAGAGAGCTGGAAAGAGAAAAAGTGGGGTCGGGGAGGGGAAGGCAGTTGTATTACAAAAATACAATCCAAGCGTGTTATTAGCCCGTTATGTGTGGGCAATAGCGATTAACACTATAGAAATGCAACATCGGATGATTAGCTCGAAATGAGCGTTAATTGATTGGATTCCAGCAATACGTTGCTTCCCGTAGGGTTCGTTGGTAGCATCATTTGGATGACAGTTCCCCCACGCAAGATGTCTCTGCTCGCGCTCGTACTGGCCGCCGGATGGCTGCCATTGCGGAATGCTCATGGGCAGACGGTGCAGATGCTGGATCCTGTTGGCTATAATCTACTAACGCTCCCCGCAGGCAATAGCATCCGGGTCAACCCGATGGTGCAGGCCAAGGTGTTCCAGGCAATTGCGGGCTCGGTGTCATCCGACCCAAACTCCGTGATCACAGTGAGCGGCTCGGCCGCGGTGCTGGCAGCGGGCGCCTACAATGAGACAGCTACGGGCCCGGCCTACTACCTCGAGGTGCTGAGCACTGGGAGCGGGCAGGGGCTGATCGCGGATGTGGTCTCAAATACGGCAAATACGATAACCGTCGCGCAGAGCATCCCCGGATTTGGGGTGAGCGGCACAACCACATTTTGCATCCGGCCGCACACCACGCTGAGTTCCCTTTTCCCGGCGTCTAATTCGGCGCTTTCTCCTTATGTGGATACGCTGGAGCTTTTTTTCCCGGATGGCTCGAGCAAGGCCTTCCTGTTTACCGGCGTGGGCAGCGGCTGGGTCGATCCCGGGATGTACACGGATGCCGGAGGCGTGGTCATCTACCCGGGGCAGGGTTTTGTGATGAATGTGGCGACGTCAAAGTCGGTGCCAATCATGGGATCGGTGAAGGCGGGCCCGACGATCGTGCCGCTCTATGCCGGCGAGGTCAACCTCGTGGGGACGATCAATTCCCAATCGAGCGGGCCGCAGACGCTGTCGAGTTACGCCCTGCCGGCATCACTGGTGCCGAATGTGGACACCGCTGGGACATTCGTCGATGACGGGAGCCTGGACCAGGAAGGGAGTTACATGAGCAACGGGACCAGTATGGTGGACCAGGTGACTTTGGCGATTGCGGACTCCGAGCCTGTACCTCCGACGGAAGGTGTGCTTGTGAGTGTCGGGCAATCCGAAAACTGGGTCATGCCGAGCTTTTTTACATCGGGCCAGTAGGGAGCATCTGTAACCACGCCAGGCCTCCTGTTTTCATTTCCACTCATGTTTACCAAACTCCTTGCCGCCACAGTGGCACTCTTGTTGGGGGCAGCTGCCGCTGATGCGAATGTGATGATCAGCGCGAACGGGATCGGGAATCTCGTGCTCTCGGCGACGGGCGGGCTACTCGACCAGGGGGATCTCGTGAGGATTGGATTCTTCTCTAATACTGCCAACCTGGGCGTAGATAATTCTTTTTCGGATTTGAACTCGGTTTTCATTCCGATAGGCGAGGGGCTGGTGGATAGCGGGACATTGAGCCAGACGGGCAATACGGGGAATACGATGGATGTCAACGACGTGGCCGGTGCAGGGACGTTTTCTGGTTCGTATACCGGGATCACCCCGGGGTACCTGACGGCGGGGGATCAGCTTTTCCTTTGGGTCTTCAACTCGCCGGATCCGAACGCGGCGACACAATGGGGGATATTCGATGCACCGAGTTGGACCTTTCCATCGAACCCGACGCTCGGGTCAGCGAACCTGAGTTTTTCATCGCCAGATATCACGGTCTTTCGCGGGAGCGTGGACGGGGCGAATTTTGACCTGGATGCGATCGCGGCAGTGCCGGAGCCAGGGGCGGGTCCGCTCATTGGGGGAGCGCTCGTGCTGGGAGCGGCCTACCGGACGCGCAAGCGTCAAATTTTTTCAAAGAGCTACGCCAATGATTCGCGAGGCCGGCTTGGGCCGATTGCCTTGCAGTAAACCTGCCATAACCACATGGAAAAGCCCCCCTTCACCGGCCGCAATTCAACGCTGTTGCGCTCGTACCTTGCCATCGCCGCGGCGTTGATTTGCGCCATCCTGCTTCCAATGCGAGCCGAGGCCCAGACCATCACGATGACGGGCGGTGTGCAGACCTACCCTTCGCTGACCAACACGACCGTCACAATGACGGGGACCTCTCAGCTTTTTATCACCGGGTCGAGCAGCCCGCTCTCCGGGTGCGTGATCAATCTCAACTCCACCGACTCGTGGCTGTACCTCACGGGTGTGCTGCCATCGGTGACCATCTCGACCTACCTGAGCCAGGTGCAGGTGAACGGTGTGGGGGCTGCGGTAGGCACCAATGTGCGCGTAGTACAGTATGGGGCGGGAGCGGTGGTGATCCCGCAATCGTCGAGCTTCCAGCCGTTGCAGGTGTTCAGCGGGGCCTATTTTACCGGCTCGTCCGCTTTCCTCAATCAATACACGACCTATAATACACCGGCGTTGCTCGGCGCGATGAGCGAATCGATCAGCTCGTTCAAATTGAAGCGGGGTTATATTGCGACCATTGCGCAGAATGCCGATGGTACGGGGGCGAGCAACTGCTACATTGCCGCAGACGGGGACCTGAACATCAGCGTGCTGCCGCCGGGGTTGCAAAACAATGTCTCCTTTGTAGCGGTCTATCCATGGCGGTGGATGATGAAAAAAGGCATCTCCGGCGACACTACTCTGAACGGAAGCCTGAACATCGGGTGGTGGTACGACTGGAATATTGACCAGGTTTCCTCGCCCGACCTCGAGTACGTCGCGATCCGCCAAAACTCCTCGTGGCCAGGCCTGGGGCAGAACTGGAAATCGCTCGGCGTGAATACGGTACTCGGGTTTAACGAGCCGGACAGCAGCACACAGGCCAACATGACAGTGGCTAGCGCGATCGCGGAGTGGCCCCTGCTGCTCGGCACCGGGTTGCGCGTTGGCTCGCCAGCGACGACGGACGGCGGGCCGAGCAGTTGGACAGAACCCTTCATGACCTCGGCGGCACAGAACAGTCTCCGCGTCGATTTCGTGGCGCAACATTATTACCAATGCCACACTCCATCGGACTACGCAGGGTGCGCGACGCAGTTGTTCAATTTTCTGAATTCTATTTATAAAGCGACGCACAAGCAGATCTGGATCACGGAATGGAACAACGGGGCGAACTGGACGACATGCGGGGATCCGACCTTTGACCAGCAGAACGGGGCGATTGCCGCGATGATCCAGATGATGGATACCACGCCCTTCGTGGAGCGCTATGCGCTCTACAACTGGGTCGAGGACGTAAGGAGCGTAGTGCTCTCCGGGACGCTCACGGAAGCGGGCATCACATACGCGGCGGAGCAGTCGCCCATCGGTTATATCCAGGCGGTGCCGGGGAATGGGAGCAGAGGGATCGTGCAGTTGCCTTTTGACGGGAGCCCGCTCGATACATCGGGGTATGGAAACAACGGCGTAGCAGTCGGCGCGCCTACTTATACGAGCGGCGTGAAGGGGCAGGCGATCCTGCTCGACGGTACCAACAGCCATGTGCAGCTCCCGGCCAACGTAGCGAATGGGGCGTCCTTCAGCTATGCGGGCTGGGTGTACTGGAACGGGGGCGCGAGCTTCCAGCGGATATTCGATTTTGGGAATGACACGAGCAACTTCCTTTTCCTGACACCGAGCTCGTCGTCCAACACCATGCGTTTTGGGATCGAGGTGAATGGTGGGACCGAGCAGACGCTCGATACCAATCCATTGACGCCCGGGGTATGGACGCACGTGGCGGTGACCATGTCGGGCGGCACAACCGATATCTATGTCAACGGCGCGCTCGTGGCCACCACGACCGCGATCACCATCAATCCCTCGCAGATCGTTCCCTCGCTGAATTACCTGGGCAGGAGCCAATTCCCGGCGGATCCACATTTTGCCGGCGCATTCGATGACGTGCATATCGCGGATTACGCGTTTACCGCCGCGCAGGTGAACTCGCTGATGGCGGATAATCCGCCAGTGTTCAGCAGCAGCATCGTGAACGGCGGCTCGGCGACGCAGGGGCAGCTATACAGCCTGAGCCTGGCGGGCATGGCGACCGATCCGGACGCAGGGGACACGGTGATCTACAGCATTGCGACGGGGCCAAGCTGGCTTACGGTAAACTCGAGCGGGGTATTATCGGGGACGCCGACATTTACCGACCAGGGCTCGGAGAATTTCACCGTAGCGGCCACTGATTCGTCGGGTCAGACGTCGTTTACGGTGGTGACCATCACCCTGCCGGGCATCCTGGGGACCGGGACGTGGAGCGTCGATACAAGCGGGACTTGGAGCGACTCTACAAAATGGACTGGCAGCTTCCCGGCAAACGGGGCGGGCAACACTGGCAACTTCAGCACGTTGAACATAACAGCGGATCGTACCGTTACGCTCGACAGCTCGCGGACGATCGGGGCGCTTCTATTTGGCGACACCGGCGGCAGTCAAAACTGGAATCTTGTAAACGCCAACGGGGCCACGCTCAATCTCATCGGGATCCCGCCGGCGTTGCCGACGATTACCGTCAACAACAACACGGCGACCATTGCGCTGGCTTTGACGGGGACTACGGGTTTCGAGAAGACGGGCGCGGGCACGCTGATGCTAACGGGGAATAATACGATATCGGGAGTCCTGCAGGTCGACAACTCGAGCAATACCTCCAGCCAGGGGACCGTGGACGCGGCGAATCCCGGGGCGCTCACGAACATCAAGTCAATCCAGTTCGGGACCAACAACGCGGGGAGTTCCACGCTGAAGCTGGATGGGTCCCTGGGGCCTGTCACTTGCACGGGGACCATCGGCCTCACGGGGCGCAATAACACCGTGCCGGCGATCTGGAGCGTCTCCGGGAGCAATACGCTCTCCGGCGCCATGAGCATCAACGTGGGAGGCGGCACTTATACGTTCCAGTCCGACAACGGAATCCTGATGATGGGAGCGGCGACGGCGATCGCCACCGGGACGCGGACGCTTTCCTACCAGGGGAGCGGCATCACGGACATCACCGGAGTCGTTTCCAACGGAAGCTCGCTCATCAATGTTGCGGCGGCAGGACCAGGGGAATTGATCATGGGGAGTGCGAATAATACATTCTCGGGGAGCCTGACGGTGACAGGGGGAACGCTGGCGGCGATTACCCCCGCGAGCTTTAGCAATGGTAATGGGCCGACCAAGAGCTGCTTTGGCAATCCGCAGACTGCGGGGCGCACGATCACCGTGAGCAGCGGGGCGACGCTGCTGTTCGGGGCGGGGAATGTTTTCGGGTCAAACACTGCGTCCAAGGTGCCGCTTATCAGTATTGTCGTGAATCAAGGGGGGACGCTGGCGATCAATGCGCCGGTACCGACAACCCCGGGGACGGGAGGCGGAGACTCGAACATGCTGGGGAACCTGACGCTCAACGGATGCACCGTGAGCACGGGCAATGGGTTGAGCTCCGCGTACCAGGCGGCGATCCTCACTGGGACCGTGACGACGGCTGGGAGCATCGCGACGACCATTTTCTCGACGGCGACCAATTCCATCGCGTGCGGGATGAATCTTGGGAAAACCGGTGGCGGGACCGTGACCTTTAACATCAGCTCGCCACTCAATATATGGACGCCGCTGGTCAACTCCGCCAATGGCGGGACCGGCGCTCTGCTGAAAACCGGGGCCGGGACGCTCACGCTGTCTGCTTCCAATAACTACGGCGGGGCCACAGGCGTGAGCGCCGGTACCCTGGTGCTGGATGGGACATTGATCTCGACGGGGACCTGTACCGTCGCGCCGACGGCGTCATTCGGCGGGGTGGGAAGCACGAGTGCCACGGTGCTCATGGGCGGGACGCATACGCCCGGGGATACCCTCGGAAAAGTGCAGACCTTCACGGGACCGCTGACTTACCAATCGACCGGGCGGCTCGAGTGGGGGCTGGGATCGAACAGCGCTGCGGCGGGTGTGTCGAACCAGGTCTCCGCCAAGACGGTGACCGTAGCGGCGGGCGCGGTTGTGGACCTGATACTCAATGGGTCAGGGAGCACCGTCGGCTTTGCAAATGCGTTTTGGGGCCAATCTCATACGTGGCAGGTGTTGGCCGGGACGAGCGTGAGCGGCTCGTTTGCGCTGGGAAATGTAAGCATGGACTCGCTGGGGCAGACCTACGCGGGCAATGGGACATTTTCGGTGAGCTCGAGCAGCACCGGGGTTAGCGTTGTGTACACGGCATTCACCGCGTTCCAGAAGTGGCAGCAGGCCAACTTTGGGGCAAACTGGAATAATGGTTCCGTGTCGGGAGATACCGCGAATGCGTCCGGCGACGGGATATCAAATATCTTCAAGTATGCGATGGGTCTGAACCCGAATGCTTTGAACGCGGCGGCGGCGCCGCAGGTCGCAGCGAACAACGGCAAACTGACGATCACCTTTACCCGGAACACGGCGGCCACCGATGTCACCATGAATGTCCTGGCAGCAGACAGCTCGGCGGGACCATGGACCACCATTGCGAGCAGCACAGGAGGGACGCCGTTTGCAGCGGTGGTGGCAGGGGCTACCGCGGGGGAAGTGGGGACGGGGAATCCGGTGATGGTGAGCGTGGGGGATGTTTACTCCATTGGGGATCCGACGCATCCGCATCGCTATCTGCGCCTTCAGGTGTCGCACTGAGCCGGTCTGGTATCGGCTTGGGAACCTGTCAGGCGCGTCGCGGTGTGCCGAAGGCACGGCTTATTATCTACGGTCTTGCACATTCTGCAAATATCGTAGTTGCAACTCAAGGGCCGCCGGGCATAAACCTAGGAAAACCGGGAGGAGCGGCCCCCCAAGAGCAACAGTGGCTCAACCCCCTGGTCCCCAACCTCATCCCATCCCCATATCGATATGAAATTGTCGTCCCTTCTTTCGGGCTTTGCCCTTTCCAGCCTCCTCCTCGCGGGCTGCAACCAAAGTAGTACCACCTCCGCCGGCGGCGATGCCTCGGGCCCCAAGCCTCTGCATCTCGCCTTTGTCACCAATAATGCGGCGGATTTCTGGACCATCGCGCGAAAAGGGACTGAGCAGGCGGCGAAAGATGTCCCGAATGTGACGGTGGATTTTCTCATCCCCTCCCAGGCGACTGCGGCCGAGCAGAAGAGTATCATCGACGACCTGCTGACCAAGGGAGTGGATGGCATTGCGATGAGCCCGATTGACCCGGCCAACCAGGTCCAGATGATCAATGACGCGGCCAAGCAGGCGCTGATTTTCACGCAGGACAGCGATGCGCCGAACAGCGCGCGGACCTGCTACATCGGCACGGATAACAAGGCTGCTGGCAAGCAGGCGGGCGAACTCATCAAGCAGGCGCTGCCGGACGGCGGGAAGATCATGATCTTTGTGGGCAAGAAGGATGCGCAGAATGCGCAGGACCGGTTTGAGGGGATCAAGGAGGCGCTCGAGGGTTCCAAGGTGCAGATCGTCGATGAGCGCACCGATGGCACGGACACCGTGGTGGCCAAGTCAAATGTCTCCGACACACTGGTGACGGTGCCGGACATCGCGGGCCTCGTGGGCCTGTGGAGTTATAACGGGCCTGCAATTCTGAACGCGGTTAAGGAGGCAGACAAGGTGGGCAAGGTGAAGATCGTCTGTTTTGACGAGGACCCGCAGACGCTGGCAGGGGTGAAGAGTGGGGCGATCTACGGCACGGTGGTGCAGCAGCCCTTCGAGTTTGGACGCCTGGCGATCACTAATATGGCGAAGGTTTTGCGCGGCGATAAATCGGTAGTACCTGGGGATGGCCGCATCATCGTGCAGACGTTGGAGATCACCCAATCGAAGGTCGACGATTTCAGCGCGAAACTGGACGAGCTGCTCGGCCGGACACCCGCCGCAGGGAAATAAGGAAATGGCGACCGGGGAGGCAGCAGGACCGCTCCTCGAACTGAGGGGGGTGACGAAACGCTTTCCCGGCGTGCTGGCGCTAAGCGAGGTGAGCCTGGAGGTTTATCCGGGCGAGATCGTCGCGCTGATCGGCGAGAACGGCGCGGGGAAATCGACGCTGCTTAAGACGCTGGGCGGGGTGCATCAGCCGGACGGGGGGGGCAATCTATGTCGACGGAAAGCCGGCGACGATCCGCTCCGTGAATGACGCGACGGCGTTTGGCATCGGGTTCATTCACCAGGAGCTTAATGTCGTCGATAACGTCGATATCGCGGGAAATATCTACCTCGGCCGCGAGCCGCTCACAGCAGGCCCGTTGAAGTTGATCGACCGGAAGAAGATCCACGCTGATGCGATGACCTACATGCGGCGGCTCGGAATCACCGCGCCGAAGACCACGCTGATCCGGGATCTGCCGATCGCCTACCAGCAGATGGTGGAGATCGCGAAGGCGCTCTCCATGCAAACGCGCATCCTGCTGATGGATGAGCCGACCTCGAGCCTGACGCTGAGCGAGACGGAGATATTGCTCAAGATCACCAAGGAGCTGCGCGAATCAGGGGTGAGCATCGTTTATATTTCCCACCGGCTGAGCGAGATTTTGCAAATCGCGGATCGCGTGGTGGCGCTACGAGACGGGAAGAATGCGGGTAAGCTGACCCGTGAGGAGATAAGCCATGAGGCGATGGTAAAGCTCATGGTAGGTCGGGATATTCTTTACCGGAAGCCATCCGAGACACCCGGTGGCGATACCTGCCTGGAAGTGCGCGATCTGCGCACGCAGCGCTATCCGGAGCGCAAGGTGTCGTTCTCCGTAAAACGCGGGGAGATCGTGGGTTTTGCGGGATTGGTGGGCGCCGGCAGGTCGGAGGTTGCGCAGGCGATCTTTGGCGTGGATCGGCGGGTGGGGGGCGAAATTATCATGAGTGGGAAGGCGCTGCCGGGCGGTCAGCCGAGGGTCGCGATAAGCGAGGGGATCTACCTGGTGCCGGAAGACCGGCGTCATACGGGGCTGGTGACATCCATGACCATCCGGGAGAATATTACGCTGCCGGCGCTGGAGCGGGTGTCGAGCGGGGGTTTTATTAACGGAGCGCGCGAGCTGGAGGAGAGCGAACGGCTTTCGAAGGAAATGCGGGTAAAGTGCTCCTCCGTGGAGCAGCGCGTTGCGACGCTGAGCGGCGGCAACCAGCAAAAGGTGGTGCTGGCGAAGTGGATGGCGCTGAAGCCGAAGCTGCTGATTTTTGACGAGCCCACGCGCGGCATCGACGTCGGGGCGAAGGCGGAGATTTACGACCTGATGCGCAAGCTGGCGGAGAATGGTGTGGCCGTGATGATGATCAGCAGCGACATGGAGGAAGTGCTGGGCGAGAGCCAGCGCGTGGTGGTGATGCACGAGGGATCGATCGCCGGCTTCCTCGATCGCGCAGAATGCAGCGAGCAGGCGATCATGCGGCTCGCGGTCGGGCACCATGAGGTGCCCGCGGATACAAAATAAAAAAAGATTGAACCCTTATGGTTAAACAACTTATCCGCAAACGCGAATTCGGCATCTTCATGCTCCTTTTGGTGCTGTGCATAACCGTCGCGATTCTGAATCCCCGCTTTCTCCTTCCGCAGAACCTGCAGAACAACGGGAGATTGATAGGTATTTATGGCATCTTCGCCATTGGTATAGGGCTTGTGATCATCACGGGGGGCATTGATCTGTCGATAGGCTCGCTGATGGCGGTGCTCGGGGTGCTGCTTTCCATCGCGCTCACGGAGCTGCACTGGCCGTGGCCGATGGCGATCGGCGCGATACTTGGGTTGTCTGCATTGCTCGGCTGGGCGCATGGGCTGCTGGTCACGCGGCTAAAGTTGCAGCCGTTCATCGTGACGCTATGCGGTCTTTTGATCTATCGCGGCGCGGCGCAGTTCATTGCGAAGGAACAGACCAAGGGGTTTGGGAATGGCGTGGGATTCGAGGGATTGCAGCGCGTGTTGACCGCGAGCCCGATGGGGGTGCCGACGCCGTTGATCGTGATGCTGGTGCTGGCGGCAGTGATGGCCGTGGTGTTGCACCGCTCGGTTTTCGGGCGTTATCTTTTTGCGGTGGGTCAAAATGAGGCGGCTGCGCGCTACTCGGGTATCAATACGCAGAGGATCATATCGAGCTCGTATGTGCTCTCGGGTCTGTTTGGGGGAATCGCGGGGATCCTGCTGGCGTTTTACACGAACTCCGTGTCGCCCTCCTCGCATGCGCAGAGCTATGAGTTGTATGGGATCGCGGCAGCGGTGCTGGGCGGGTGCAGCCTGAGCGGGGGCGAGGGGTCGATCCTTGGCATCGTGCTCGGGACGGCGCTGCTGCAGGTGCTCCGGAATCTGGTCATCCTGTTGGGCATCCCGTCGGCGTTGGACCTCGCGGTGATGGGCACCGTGATCCTGATCGGCGTGATCGTGGACAAGCTTCTGAAGAAACCCTAAGGGACGGAAGCAAGACTGTTGGTTGGTGCGGCGTTTTTCGGTTGACAGTAGTTAGGTGCCTTATATTCTCCTGCACTGACGATTCGGTGACTAATTTGTTATGCCGCTCCTGATGCTCAAGGACCTTCCGCGCTACGACTGCCTCATCCAGGCCGCCGGGCGCTGCCATACGCTCCAACCGAGCGCGACGGATGCTTTTCTCAACTTACTACGGACGGGGGATGATGTTTTTGCGGTCGTGGCCCGGTTTTTCTCCGGGCACGACGTCAGCCAAGGACGCTTCACCGTGTTGATGCTGCTGGGCATGGAGTGCGGGGAACCCGGCCAGCCAGCGACACCCGCCACGCTGGCGGAGCAGGCCGGCGTGACGAGGGCGACAATGACTGGGCTGATCGATACGCTGGAGAAGGACAAGCTGGTGGTGCGGGTGCCCGATGTGAATGACCGGCGCACGATCCATGTGAGGCTGACGCGGCAGGGTCGCAAGGTGCTCGACGGGATGCTGCCCGATTATTTTCAATGTGTCGCGGATATCCTGCGTCCCCTTTCCGAGGCAGAGCGTAAGAAACTGGTCCGGCTGCTGCAAAAGGTGCAAGCCGGGCTCCCCGCGATGGGCGCGAAACCTTCCCGATAGTGGTTTATGGCTAAAAGAATAATTCTCGTGATCGTGGTGTGGGTGCTGCTGGTGGCGGTGCTGGGAGGCGTGAAGTTCCTGCAGTATAAGGCCGGCATGGTGAAGTTTGCCCAATTCGCGACCGTGCCGCCGGTGGCGGTGACGACGGCAGTAACGCACGCGCAGGAGTGGCAGCCTGTGTTGAGTGTGGTGGGTTCGATGCGCGCCGTGAATGGCGTGATGGTAAGCACGGACCTGGCGGGGATCGTGTCGAATATTGCATTCGAGTCGGGGCGCGAGGTGAAGAAGGGGGATCTGCTCGTAAAGCTGGACACCGAGCAGGAGGATGCGCAATTGCACGCGGCGGAGGCGCGACGGGAGCTTGCCACCATTAGCCTCGGGCGGCAGAAGGATTTGTTTGCGAAGAAGGCGGTGGCGCAGTCGGACTATGATGCAGCAGAGAGTGAGTTTCGCCAGGCGGACGCGGCAGTTCAGGAGGCGCAGGCGATGATCGCGCGGAAGACGATCGTGGCGCCATTCGACGGTCTGGCAGGCATTCGGCAGGTTGACCTGGGACAGTATCTCAATGTCGGCGCGACCATCGCGCCATTGCAATCGCTGGACCCGATCTACGTGGAGTTCAGTATTCCCCAGCAGGATTTCACACAGGTGGCGTCCGGCAAGAAAGTGAAGGTACGTGCGGATGGCATAGAGGGGGAGGAATTCGGGGGAGAGATCACGGCGATTGATTCAAAGGTCGATGAGGCAACGCGCAACGTCACTATCCAGGCCACGGTAAAGAACCCCGAGCGGAAATTGCGCCCGGGGATGTACGTGAATGTCGATGTGCTGCTGCCGGAGCAGGAGGGAGTGATTGCGATCCCGGCGTCGGCGATCAATTACGCGCCGTACGGGGATTCGGTTTTCATCGTCAAAGATGCGGACGATGGCTCCAAGGGGAAGGTGGTGGTGCAGCAGTTTGTCAAACTGGGTGCGACCAGAGGCGACCAGGTGGCGATTGTGAGCGGGGTGAAGGAGGGCGACGAGGTGGTAACCTCGGGCGTTTTCAAGCTGCGCAGCCATGCGGGGGTGGTGGTCAATAATAACGTGAAGCCCGGAGATGAGTTGAACCCGAACCCGCCTGATACCTAGGCCGGAGCGGCTCGCGAAATATTTCCAATGCGATTTACCGATCTTTTCATCCGCCGACCGGTCGTGGCGATGGTCGTGAATCTGATCATCCTACTGGCGGGCTACCAGGCGATCCATACGCTCAATGTGCGGCAGTATCCGCGCAGCGACATCGCTGTGGTCACGATCACGACGACTTATGTGGGAGCGAATGCGGACCTGGTGCGGGGTTTCATCACGACGCCGCTTGAGCGCGTGATCGCGAGCGCGGATGGGATCGACTACATGGAGTCCCAGAGCGCGCAGGGGCTGAGCACTATCTCCGTACACCTGAAGCTGAACTACGACAACAACGCGGCGCTTACACAAATCCAGGCGAAGATCGCGCAGGTGCGGAATGATCTGCCGCCAGAGGCGGAGGCGCCGGTGGTGGACTTGGAGACAAGCGATAATCAATTCGCGGCGATGTACCTGAGCTTTTACTCTGATGATCTCAATCCGAACCAGATTACCGATTATCTCACGCGGGTGGTACAGCCGAAGCTGACCGCGATCAGCGGGGTGCAGCGGGCGGATATTCTTGGGGCCCGCACTTTCGCGATGCGCGTGTGGCTGAAGCCGGAGCGTCTCGCGGCGTGGAATATCTCGCCGTCAGCTGTGAGGGATGCGCTGGCAGCGAATAATTATCTCTCCGCGGTGGGAGCGACCAAGGGGTCAATGATTTCGGTGAACCTCGTCGCAAATACCGACCTGCGGACGCCGGATGAATTCGAGAACCTCGTGATTTATCAAAAGGGCAACACCATTGTGCGGCTCAAGGACGTGGCGGATGTGGAGCTGGGGGCGGAGAGCTACGATGAGGATGTTCGATTCTCGGGATCGAAGGCGACATTCATGGGAGTATGGGTGCTGCCGACGGCGAACTCGCTGGATGTCATCAGCACGGTGCGCGAGGCAGTGCCGGAAATAGAGAAGCAACTGCCCGCGGGGATGCATGTGGGCATTCCGTATGACTCGACGCGCTATATCGACGATGCGCTACATGAGGTGCTGCACACCCTGACGGAGACGTTGATCATTGTCATTTGCGTCATATTCCTTTTCCTTGGATCGCTGCGATCGATTTTGATTCCAGTGGTGGCGATTCCCATTTCGCTGGTGGGTGCGGCATTTCTGATGCTGATTTTTGGGTTCACGATCAACTTGCTTACCCTGCTGGCGATCGTGCTATCCGTGGGGTTGGTCGTGGATGATGCGATCGTGGTGGTGGAGAACGTAGAACGACATTTGCGGAGCGGGCTCTCACCGTTCGATGCGGCGATCGAGGGAGCGCGGGAGCTTTTCGGGCCGATCATCGCCATGACGATCACGCTGGCGGCGGTGTACGCACCCATAGGGTTGCAGGGAGGTCTGACGGGGACACTATTCCGGGAGTTTGCATTCACATTGGCGGGGGCGGTGCTGGTATCGGGTGTAGTGGCGTTGACGCTCTCACCGATGATGTCGGCGAAACTGTTGCGCGCCGGGGATAATGAGAATGGGTTTTCGGGCTGGCTGAATCATCGATTCGAGGCAGTGCGGCGGACTTACGTGCGTGTGCTGACGAGTATGCTGAATTGGCGCCCAGTTGTTATCACATTTGCGGCCCTCTTCGCGCTGCTGATGGTTCCGTTCTACATGTTTTCAATGAAGGAGCTGGCGCCGAAGGAAGACCAGGGGGTGGTTTTTGGCATTGTGCAGGCCGCGCCGAACGCAACGATCGACCAGACGAGCAAGTTCACAGGGATGGTGAACGATGTAT
>Ga0206863_1190_pt2 | contig 18369 bp, 11 predicted proteins | sample Alteio_BWOrgCont_41_FD_152634 | JGI IMG/M metagenome (GOLD analysis project Ga0206863, IMG submission 152634) | Enriched cells from forest soil in Barre Woods Harvard Forest LTER site, Petersham, Massachusetts, United States -... | ecosystem: Environmental > Terrestrial > Soil > Temperate forest >...
ATGGCATGGATTTAGTTATTTCAACCACAAGGCCGGAATTATTAGCTGCATGTGTAGCAGTTTTTTATAATCCCAATGATTCACGATATTCTCATTTAAAGGATAAATTTGCTATTTCTCCGTTATTTGAAGCAAGAGTACCTATTATTGCTGATGAGTTAGTTTTACAAGATAAAGGCACAGGTTTAGTCATGTGTTGTACTTTTGGTGATACGACAGATATTGTTTGGTGGCAAAAACATAAACTTCCTATAAAAATTATTCTAAATAAGCAAGGTAGGATAAAAAATTGTACTGTATTTGACACAAAAGAAGCAAATGAAATATTTGCCTCAATCATAGGATTAAATGTTGGTCAAGCAAGAAATAAAATCATAGAATTTCTAACAGCAAAAGGTTTTATACTCAAATCTGTGAGTTTAACTCATACAGTGAAATGTGCTGAACGTTCAGGAGCACCTCTTGAAATTATAACAGCTTCTCAATGGTTTGTACGAGCAGTGGAGCACAAGCAAGATCTACTCAAAAAGTCATCGGAGATAAATTGGTACCCGTATACTATGAAAATTAAATTGGATAATTGGATTAATGCAATTAGCTGGGATTGGTGTATCAGTAGACAGAGATTTTTTGGAATCCCATTTCCAGTTTGGTATTCCAAGAGAAAAGGAGAAGAAGGAAAAATTCTTTTTGCAACAAATGATCAGCTTCCAGTTGATCCAATTAAAGATTTGCCACTAGGTTACTCAAGAGATGAAGTGATAGCCGATATGGATGTTATGGATACTTGGGCAACTAGTGCAGTATCTCCTCAGCTTTCAAGTCTTGCAATAAATGAAAATTTTTTCATAGATTATGAACGACATAAAAGTCTTTTTCCTTTTGATCTTAGGCCACAAGCGCATGAGATTCTGCGTACTTGGGCATTCTACACAATTTTAAAATCTTATTTACATGAAAATAAATTGCCTTGGAAAAATATTATGATTAGTGGATGGTGTTTAGCAGAAGATAAAACTAAAATGTCAAAATCTAAAGGTAATAGTGTTTCCCCCATAGATCTAATTGAAAATTATGGAGCAGATGCCATAAGGTACTGGGCATCGACATCAAGACTTGGAGTTGATACGGCATTTTCTGAAGATATGCTAAAGATTGGCAAAAAGCTTATGAATAAAATTTGGAATGCTTCAAAATTTGTATCATCTCATTTTTCTAAAATAGATTTATCGAAAATCTCAACATTTGAGGAAGCTATAGAAAATAAAATTATATTCCATGATGTAGATCTTTGGATAATTGGAAAATTGAGGAATACAGTGGATCTTGCTACAAGGAATTTAGAAATTTATGAGTATGCGGTGGCTAGAGAATTTGTTGAGAACTTTTTTTGGAAAGATTTTTGCGACAACTATTTAGAAATATCAAAATCAAGATGCTACAATGAAGATGGATCAGATGATAAAGGACAAAAAAGTGCAATTCTGACTCTATATTATATACTCCAAATTTTATTAAAGCTTTTTTCAATATATATGCCGCATATTACAGAAGAAATTTACCAGTCTTTATATGATATAGGTAACTCCATACATTCAAGAGGCAATTGGCCTGTTATGAATATGAACATTGATACTAAAGCTATTAAATTTGGCAGTAATCTTGTTGCAGTTCTTGATATGGTAAGAAAAATCAAAACAGCAAAAAATCTGTCTATGAAAGCATCAATCAAAAAATTATATGTACTTTCTTCTATGAATTTTACCGATTTGATTCTTGCAGATATGAAAAATGTTACAAATTCTGAAAAAATTCTTATGGTAGATAAATTTGAGGATAATTCTGAATTAATTAGTGATGAAAATGGTAATTCAATAGTTGTTCAGTGGATATAATAATTATAAAAGAAGACTATAGATTTTCTCATATCTATTTTATATGCTTTTCTCTTGTAAGGATTATGAATGTAAATGAAAGTTGGACGTAGGATATATAGTGATAATAAGTATGTGAATCTTCCTATGAGAAGGAAGATAAGTATATATATCGGCAGATTTTTTCTTTTTGTAAAACTTTTGGTGCTGTCTATTTTCGCATATATAATAATCGCGAAGCAATTTTCTACATATATTTTTGATGTTAGGAAAAAACTAAGCGAGTTCCTAGCTGATTATGGATTTGCATTAGAGAACGTTGTCATTGCTGGGCAAAAAAATATCCCGACCTCAGAAGTTATAGATTCATTAAATGCAGATATTGGGACACCAATTTTTTCTATTGATTTGGACAAGAGTTTAGAAAAACTTGCAAATAATGGTTGGGTTAAGTCGGCAATTATTCAAAGAAAATTACCAGATACTATAATTGTAAATTTATCAGAAAGAATTCCAGTAGCTTTGTGGCAAATCAATAAGGGGTTGTTTGTTATAGATGGTGACGGTGATATTATAAAAAATTGCCCTATAGAAAAATTTGATAAGCTAATTCATTTGATAGGAGATGATGCAAATATTCATGCAGCAGAACTTATCGAAAATTTAAAAGCAAATCATGAACTCGCAAGTAAGGTCATATATGCGGTGAGATTTGGACAACGTAGATGGGATCTAAATTTACAAGAAAATATAATAGTAAAAATGCCTCAGTATGAGTTCAAACAAGCATATCTATACTTAATTGATCAGCAAAAACAAGGAAAGCTTTTTGGAAATAACATTAAATCAATAGATCTTAGGGTGAAGAATAAATTCTATGTAGAAAAAAAACCTAAGATCTCTAATAACTAAGAAACTTAACTATATAGTCATTTAATTTGTATGAGACTAGGAACATTGAAAAGAAGCTATTCTCGTCATCTCTACGAAAGTAGGGATCTCTTTTTTTTAGAATAGATCCCGCATAAATGCGGGATGACTGAGAGAAACAATAAAACCACGTGTCAAAGTAAGTTACTATATTTATCTAAAACGTACCCTTCCTCTAGTAGTTGCGCTTGCCACTACCTCTACGCCTTCACTCGAAGCAGCTCCGTGGACTAAAGCTTCGACAGCTTTTGGTGCTGTTCTTAATATAGATTTGAACTTGCTTTTTTCACTGCTAGCTACAGTAGCAGGTAATGCGGTTGCTCCAAATGGGATATGAGTATGTTCATAATCTGTTGCCATTTCCTTTATAGTATGATCTCTATAGAAATATTTTTCTCTTTTGTGTACATCTTGAGCTGCCCAATATTCTCTCGTTCTTTGACTCCTCATATTCTTGTCTATTGTATTAGTTAGAATTGATATTACATCCTTGTCTAAACTAGTGTCTGATTCTATATGTTTTCTAATTTCGATTAAATCATCTGTATGAATAGGTTTGGTTTCATAACCTGCTGACGGACGGATAGATGTGTAGGTAGCTATCAAATATGTTAAAGCGTCCCAGTGACCACCATCGTCTCCATCATAATCAATTTTAACACCTTTACCTTCTTCTGCTAATTTTTGAATTTTGCGAGTGTCGCTATAGTGTATTCTCTCTTCCTCTGTTTTTGACTTATATTTAATCCTCTGTTTTTTTGCTGCATCCATATTACTATCTATGATATCGACCAAATAGTTTCTAATCGGGTCGTCAGTACTTCTTGTTTTCTCTATATGCCGTTTTATTATCATTAGGTCTTCCAAAGCAATGGGCTTATCAAGATGTTTATAAAAATCTTTATGAAAAAATGCATTTTCTTCGTGGTGCGCTGCATAAGGTGTGTCTGGAGGTAGCGCGTCATATGTGTGTAATAAATATTTTAACGCATCGTAAGTTTCAAAGTTAAAATGTCCATCTTTTTCCCTTTCAAGTATAAAAGAGCCTCCAGCTTCTGCAACATCTGCAACTGCCGAAAGTACTGCTGTCTCTGCTTCGGGGCCAGAGCCGTCAACATATTTAATCACAGGGAGTGCTTCCGTTTTTTCTGTGTTCTGATCTGGTATTTCCCGTGGTGTTGGCATCCTAGCTCTGTGGTGTGCTATCGCTTCATTAACTTTAGGGCTAAAAAGAGTATCAAATCCGTGTATTCCCCCTTGTCCTCTTGTAGCTTTTAGTTCTTCTTCAAATTCAGGAAAGAATTTATCACTTGCTGATGCAAGTAATGCAGATTCTAAGGCAGATACAGTATCATAATCTTTACCAAGCTTAGTCTTTTCTTTGCCTGTCATCAATCGAATTTCATGACTAAGTACTTCAGTTCTATAGCTTTTAAGTATTTTCCAAGCTTCTTTATTAAGAGTATATGCGCATCTGACAGAAGCTTTTTCACCGTGGTCTTCAGTTACTTCATCTAGAACATTCTGTAATTCTGGTCCAAGTACTTTTGCTAATTTCGTAAAATCTTTTCTAAGTTCAGATAGAGCATTAACCTTTTCTCCAATAATAACTGCCAATACATCAACATCTCGCAAATCTGGTCGTGAAATGTTACTTAAATGATCAGTATTCGATGTGTTGATAGCATCTATACGGTGTGCAATATTTTCAGATAATTCCATTAACTCTCCTTCATATGGGATGCCTCTTGCTACGAAAAGCTCTTGTAGTCTCTGAGATATCATTTCTTGATATGGAGTTTTAGGTTTTTCACGCGTTTCTGGTGTGTCAGGAGCTTTGCTCATAAGGTACCCTATTGTTTATGTGTTCTATAGGATAGGCTACCAGCTATTTATGGCACATAAAGTTTTAAGACAATTTAAGCAATAAAAGAATTTTCTTTTGTGATTTTTCGGTCTCTTTTTGAAAGATTAAAGACGTTTAAGTGCCGTTTCGAGAATAAGGCTTGCTGCTATAGAGTCGTCCATTTCATTTCTTTGTTTTCTATTATATCCAGCATACATTAATAAGCTATTCGCAGCTTTTGATGTTCTTCTTTCATCCTGTAGATAAATTGGTATTTGTGTATTTTGAGCTAGTTTTTCAGCAAATTTTTTAACTTTATTAGCGCTTTCACCATATGATCCGTCCATGTTGACAGGTATGCCAAGCACAAATCCAGATACATTATGTTTTTGTATAAATTCTTGTAATTTGTTGAAAACATTATTTTTTGAATTTTCAATAATTGCAAGAGGGAGAGCAATAGTTCTTGATGGTGATGATAATGCAAGACCTATTTTTTTCTCTCCGTAATCAATACCAATCAATATTGAAGTCTCATCAATATATTTGCGATATTCATTAATATTTTCTGTTATAGTACTCACTTTGGAATATTTTTATCTTGATCTTCGTCTTTTAAATTATCCTTAAAAGATTTAAGGCCTTTTGCAAGATCTGCCATTATTTGAGGCATTTTTCCAGCTCCAAATAGTAAAAATACTATTATCAAAATTACAATGAGATGACTCATACTTAAACCCATAATATTAACCTATTTATTATTTAATTACTTACTAGTTGCTTTATAATGGAATATTGTGTATATAGTATAGCACAATTATTCAGGTAACTAAATATGTCAAATAAAAATTGTAAAGTTTGGTTGTATGCTGTTGCAGCGATTGTTGCAGTGGGCTTGATCATTTATAATAATATGTCTCGTGATGAAGGCGTAGTTAAGTCAGATAAAAATGAAACTAGGACTGAGGAGACACAAATTTTACCATCATCGGATGAAAAGTCTATAGAAGGAAAAACTTCTTCAGAAGCTGCTGCAGAACAAAAAGTTTATGGCGACTGGAAATTAGCATGTCAAAAATCTGAGAGTGCGAAGAAAGAAGTTTGCGCATTGCAGCAAAATATTACTGTAAAGCAAGATGAGAAACAAGTGCCTGTAGCGGCTTACGAATTTACATATACAGATAAAAAAGATCTTAAGATGATTCAAGTATTACCTCAAGGCGTGCTTCTTCAGCCAGGAACATCTTTGATTGTAGGAGAAAAAGTAATAGCAAATGCAAAATTTACTGTGTGTCAAAATGGTGGATGTATTGCTGTTGCTGATATTGCAAAAGAAGATTTAAAGCTTATTTTGTCAAAAGATTCAGTAGCTCTTGGGATGTTTAATAGTGAAGGAAAACAAACTGATCTATTAGTTTCTACTAAGGGGCTTAAAGAGGGCCTAGAGGCTTTAAAAGATAAATAAAATACCAATTTTATTTTAATATTATCAAGAGGATTTAGCGAGGTTAGGATTTGCGCACGTATAGTACGCTTGCGCCAGCCTCACTCTAAAATTGGTATAATTTTATCAGTATAGTCAATTACTTTGAATGTAGGGACTTGGGTGTTTTGTTTACCTATATTATGTTGCTCCTGTCCCTATTCCAAATTGAACAATTATACTTATTACGTCATTTCTGCGAAAGCAGAGATCTCTTTTCTTAAAACTGGATACCGTATTAAATGTGTGATGATTGAGAGAGATACAACAGCTTCGAAACAGGATAAATTACTCTTACCTTCTATAAATCATGACTTAGTCTGTTCTGAATTTATATTTGAAATATTAAACATCTTTCGATATTAGCTAAATCTTTTACTATATTACGATTTTGCCATCCATTATTTTCAAAAATATTACATATTTTACTAGCTTGCTTATATCCACATTCTAAAATAATTACTCCATTGAATCTCAAGAAATTCTTAGCTTCATTTGCTATCATTTCGTACATTTTTAGACCATTATCTTCTGCAAATAGTGCTTTATGAGGTTCAAAATTTACTACCTCTCTTGACATAGAATAGATTTCTGATTGAGAAATATATGGTGGATTACAGGTTATTAAATCAAATTTTTTATTACCTATAGAAGAAAACAAATTGGATTCTAGAAAACTAATAGATTCATTAGTTCCCAGTTTGATAGAATTTTGTTTTGCTATTTCTAGTGCATTATGGCAAATATCAGTTGCCAAGATTTTAGCACCCTCCACCACAGTTGCAATTGAGATAGCAATACACCCGCTACCTGTGCATAAATCTAGCATTTCTGGATTTTCTCGTTTTTTTAAAAAAGAAATTGCTTCATCTACAATTAGTTCTGTTTCTGGTCTTGGTATAAGAACATGTTTATTTACTTCAAAAATATGTCCGTAAAATTCTTTTATTCCTAAAATATAAGCTATAGGTTCTCCAGCTAGTCTTCTTTTGCATAATTCATCAAATAAATTTTCTTGTTCATATGTAAGATTGTTTTTGGAAGAAATAATTAATTCTTCGAGGCTCATATTCAAGATTTGTTGTAAAAGAAGACGAGATTCATTAGGAGAGAGTAATTGCGTAGAATAGATAATGTCGTTAATAGTGCTCATATTAATAGAATTTTTGATTATCATATGACGTTATATTTGCTCTTTCGTGCAAAATCTTTAGCATATTACTATTATTACCAATGAAAAATAAGAGTTTTTCTTTATGAAAGTTCTGAGGTTCATTATAAATATGATTTGGCCATTTAGATTTTTTTTTATAGGGCCATTCATTATGGTTTTTATTTATTCTCTTGATCTTTCATTTCGGCCATATCTTACAAAATTGATGATAGATAAGATTTCTACAAAGTCATCACCTGAATCATATTATGCTATATTAAATTTAACTATTATTTATATAATAATTTTATATTTAGTTCCTATAGGTTGGAGGATATATGATTGGTGTTGTTTAAAATATGAGCCTTCGTTAAAGAGCCATATAGCAAGGACAATGATAGATAAACTCACAGATCAAACTCATAATTTTTTTCATAAAAATTTTCCAGGTAGTATCGCAAATAAAGTAAATGACACAGTAAAATATGTGCCTCAACTCGTCACTCTTGCTCTTGATTCATTTATTATGAATTTTGTAAGCTTAATTGTTGCCATTTATGCTCTATGGAGTATACATTTCTGGTTTGCTATTGCTATGTCAGTTTGGGCTTGTCTTTTTATTTTTATGTCAATTTTTGTTGTGAGAAAATTTTCAGAGCTAGCATGCTTGAGCTCTGAGGCTTCTTCTAAAGTTGTTGGGAATATTGTTGACATACTTAGCAATATATTAAATGTTAGACTTTTTTGTAGTAAGAATTTTGAGTTGACTAAGCTTTCCAGTATTCAGGAAAAATATAGAAAAGCGATAAAAAGAAAAAGGATATTTTCTCTAAAATTTTATTTAACTCAAGGCGTGGTATTTGCCACCTATCAAGCCATGAGTGTAGTAATGCTTATTTATCTATACAGTATTTCAAAAGTTACGGTAGGAGATTTCGCTATGTTATTTTCAATAAATACTAGCATTGTTGTTGGTCTCTCTAATATGACGGAAAATATGAGATTATTTAGTGAGAACTGGGGAGCAGTAGGGCAGGCGTTAAAAATTCTTGAGGTGCAAAATATAGTAAGAGACCATAAAGATTCTCTGCCTCTTATAGTAAAAAATGGTAAAATAGAATTTAAGAATGTAAAATTTCACTATAAGGGGGACAATCCGTTGTTTCAGAAACTTTCTGTTACAATAAATTCTGGTGAAAAAGTTGGACTGGTTGGATATTCAGGAAGTGGCAAAACTAGTTTTGCTAATATGATTCTTAGATTATATGATCCTAACGTAGGGTCTGTATACATAGATGGGCAAGATATTCAACAAGTGACATTAGATTCTTTAAGAAAGTCTATTGCTGTAATTCCACAAGATACTTCATTATTCCATAGGAGTATTTTGGAAAATATACGTTATGGAAAAAGAGATGCTAGTGATGAAGAGGTTATAGATGCTGCAAAAAAAGCAAATGCTCATGATTTTATAATGTCTCTCCCTCAAGGTTATAATAGTCATGCAGGTGAGAGAGGAGTAAAAATTTCAACTGGACAAAGGCAGCGTATAGTTATAGCTAGAGCCATTCTTAAAAATGCTCCTATACTTATTTTTGATGAGGCAACAAGTAATCTTGATGCTATTACAGAAAATTTTATTCAAGAAAATTTGAAAAATATTATGAATGGCAGGACTTGCATAGTTATTGCGCATAAGCTTTCAACTCTTTGTAATATGGATAGAATACTGGTATTTGAGCATGGTAAAATAATTGAAGATGGTTCTCAATATGAACTATATGAAAAAGGCGGTGTGTTCAGGAGTCTTTGGGATGCTCAGTCCTTAGGTATTTTGCCAGAGACAAATCCTAATTTTGTGCAATAAAATGATTGCTCATTCCGTTATCTCCGCGAAAACAGTGATACGTTTTTTTAGATGAATCCCGCATTAAATGCATAGTTGTCCGAAGTTTGATTAAAAACTAAAGGATTCTTTAAAATCCGTGGGTCTATTGTGATAAAATAATATAATATCATAGGTAATTGCTCTTTTTAACTGCTCAACAAATCTTTTTTTTGCAAGTTTGAAGCTAGCAAGATTATTAGGTGTTTAGTCCCATATTGTAAGGACGATGATATTACAATATGGGACTAAATAGGTGTTTTTGATATTAAATCAGAAAAATTCGCCTTCATAATAGTCTCTATGTTTAAATATGAAACTATACTTACTATTTTGAATTTATCCACTTCGGACAGCTATGCATTTAATGTGGGATGACTGAGAGGAGCAACAACGTCCCATGTTCAAAGTAATTGACTTATAGTGTAATTTTTAGCTTATGAACTATAAAACTGGCGGAGAGAGAGGGATTCGAACCCCCGATACACTTGCGCGCATACACGCTTTCCAAGCGTGCGCCTTCAACCACTCGGCCATCTCTCCGTACAATGAGGTCTTATAGCAGTTTTTTCTATAATTTACAATTTGTATTGTATGTCATGTTTTTTTATTATTAATTTAAGGTATTGAGTAAACAACTCGTAACAATGTAGCGTTCTGAAGTGTTAATGTCAGGCTTTTTTATGGTATAGGTTCAAATTAAAAGACTATATACAAAAAATACATGCTTTCATCTATATTTGGAACAATTGGCAGATTTATTGGGAAATTCTTAGGTGGTGGAATATTATCTTCAGCTGGAAGTTTTATAGGGAAATGGCTTGGAAATGCTTTAGAAAAGCAAGATAATGATTTTATAGAATATTATAAAATTGGAAAGAGTAGGGACAATAAATTATTTCCAATTTCTTTTGCTGCTGGAAAAATTATACCAATAGTTTTTGGGATTGCTAGGGTGACTGGAGATTTAATATGGTCAACAGATATTAGAGAAATTCCATTGCAAAGTAGCGATGTAAAGCATTTTAAAAATTACACAGCGATTTATAACAAAATAGATTTTCTATATTATTGTAGCTTTGCTATAGCTATTTGTGAAGGCGAAATCGATTCTCTATTAAGAATATGGGTTAATGATGAATTGATTGATTTTAGAGCGTATAAATACCGCATATATAAGGGTTCAGAAGATCAACTTCCAGATCCGCTAATAGTATCATCACAAGAAAATGGTTTTTCTCCTGCGTTTCGGTCCCTCGCGTATATTGTATTTGAAGATTTTCCTCTTGCTGAATTTGGAAATTTAATTCCAGTATTTTCTTTCGAAGTATGTAGAAAGTTTTCTAATGAGCAAGATGTAGATAATATAGAATCCAAAATTCATGGGGTTAATATTATACCAGGAACTGGAGAATTTATTTATGACACAATAATTCAAAATAAAAAAATATTTAGTGGAGTTTTTGAGATTAGTAATAAACCCATAAATTCACATAATAGAGAGAAGATTGCAGATAGTATATTTAGTTTAAATTACTTGCAAAAACTATGCCCAAATATTAGATGGGTAGCTCCAGTTGCATGCTGGTTTGCAAGCAGTTTAGATATAGGAAATTGTGAAATTTATCCAGCAGTTGAGTATAAATGTCCAAGTGACATTTTTTCAGAAGAATGGAATGTCTCCTCATTTAATAGAATTTCTGCAAGAGAAATATCAAGAGATGATGTTGGAAGACCAAATTATGGTGGTAGTGTTAATGATGCTTCCATAATTAGGTATTTGGATGAGATAAGATCGCGAGGCATTAAAATAATGTTTTATCCAATGATGTTACTCGATATTCCAGGCAAACCTTGGAGAGGTTATTTATCAGGAGATATTAGTTATATTCCAGATTTTTTTAATAAACCTCTTGGTTATAATAATTTTATTTTACATTATGCTAATTTAGTAAAAGGAAGAGTGGATGCATTTATTATTGGATCAGAACTTAAGTCTATAACTTCTATGATGGATGGAGAAATATTCCCTGGGGTTAATGAATTATGTAATCTTGCAACTAAAGTTAGAGAGATAATGGGATATTCAGTAAAAATTAGTTATGCAGCTGATTGGTCTGAATATCATCACTCTAGTGACGGATGGTATAATTTAGACGAATTATGGGCCCACAAAGATATAGATTTTATTGGAATTGATAATTATATGCCATTAACTTTGGCTGAGCATTATTCTCCAAATTTAAATGATATTAAATCTGGGTTTGAAAGTGGTGAAGGATATGATTATTATTTATTCAATGATCAAGAAGTTCATTTGCCGCAAAAATATGCATGGAAAAATTTGAGATGGTTTATTCAGAATTTCCATGTTAATCCAAATGGTGAGCAAACCAAGTGGGTGCCAAATTCTAAAAAAGTTTGGTTTACAGAGTATGGATTCCCATCCATAGATAAGGCAAGTAATCAGCCAAATGTTTTTTTTGATCCTGAATGTATCGATGGAAAAATTCCTATATATTCAAATGGAAATGCGGATTTTGCAATTCAGTTAATGTGTATAGATTCTTTTATAGATTATTGGAATTCCCAAGAATATGTGGAGAATATGTTTCTTTGGTGTTTTGATGCAAGGCCTTATCCGTCATGGCCACATCTTGAAATATGGAAAGATTCTTATTTATGGGAAAAAGGACACTGGATTAATGGTAAGCTTGGGCTACAGACTCTTGCAAATGTTATTTCAGAAATTTCTTTAAAAGCAAATATAGATAAACTTTCAATAAATATAAATCAGCTTAAGGAACCAATTTGCAGTTTTGCTATAACTCAAGATACTACAGGCTTTGAGCTTATTAATTTGCTTAGAAGCTTCTATTTTTTTGATATTCGTGATAGATCTGAACAAGGAGTAGAGTTTATTAAAAGAAATTTTGCTAACCATATTGAGATTGATAGCAAGGATTTTATTCCAGAGGATAATAAAATATACTCAATTAGGAATATTGCTTCTAGATTAAAAATTCATCATATTATTATTAAATATTTTTCTATTGAGGAGGAATATTCTGCAAGTGTAGAATCAGTTTTTGATGAAGATATTACGAAACAATCCTATAAAGTCTTAAATGTCCCATTTATTATGTCCTCTCAGGTTGCAAGAAGAATTGCAAAAATTTTAGTAGATCATTCAGATAGTGAAAAAGCTGAAATATCTATAAAACTACCAATTAATTATCTTGCAATATCTCCGTGCGATATTCTCAAATTTACGATAGATAATTTATCCGTTGAATTAAGAGTTGTAGAAATTGAGATAAAAAAATGGGAGATTAAAATTTGTGGGATAATAGAAAAAGCAATAGATGTTAATCTTAATTCTAATTATTTCTTCACTAATATAGAAAACGATAGTGATGGAATTTTTGAACAAATAGTGCTGCCAAGCAATTTTACATATGATGGGGCGGTTCATAGAAATTATATTTATTTTGTTAATTCATTTCGTAAGATAAAAGGTCTATATGTTTCATCATGTGAAAATGATTATATAAAAATAGCAGATGTAAGAGGTGGAAGCTCTGTCGGTATAATAACATATATCCAAATTGATGGAGAAATAAATCAATATTTAATAGATGAAGCTTCTTTTATAGATATTTATACAGAGGGAAATATGCCATTAATTTTTGGCAGATCTTTGTGGAATTGTAATTCCTTAGTTTTGTGTGGAGATATGCTTTTATATGCTAAAAATGTTCATGATTTAGGTGATGGTAATTATAGATTAAACGAACTAATTTTTGTCTTATATGAAGATATCAATATCACAGCTCATACATTGGTTGAAGCTGGAGCAAGAGTCGTTTTTCTTGATAGAATGCTGGCTATTTCCTATGCAGATGAGTTTGATAGTACTGATTTATACTATATATCTCACAAAGGAGATGCAAGGATTGTATAGTCTTTAACTTATATTTTAATATTATTAAAGTTTTTATTAATTTCTATCTCAAACATTTTTGGCAATTCTGCTCTAAATTTAAAGGCTTCGCCAAAAACTTCCTGTGGTATTTCAAGTTCATAAGCATGAAGGCAAAATTCAGACATATTTTTATCTGAAGCTCCATATTTAGTATCACCAACTATTGGGCACCCAAGCCCTTGCGCATGTACTCTCAATTGATGCATTCTTCCGGTTTTGGGCATAAAAAGGATAAGAGAGGTTTTCTTAGCAGTGCCTAGCAATTTATAATCTGTTTCAGCATAATCTCCTTTGATCGATATTTTTTGAATTTGTTTATAGCCATCTTTTATAAGATAATTAGTAATAGTACCACTTTCTTTCTTTGGTTTGCCATCTACAATTGCAAGATATTTCTTGGTTATTATTTTGTCTTCAAAGGCTTTTGCAAGTTTTGTTGCAGCAGTTCTATTTTTTGCAATTAGAAATACTCCCGAAGTATCTTTATCTAACCTATGGACTAGGCGAAAACCTTCATGAATTTTGTTTGTACTAAAAAATTTTTTATTTAGATACGAAAGTGCATCATCTATTGCAAATTTGACCTTTGTACCACCTTGGGAAGAGATACCTGATGGTTTGTTAATAACCATGAATTCATCAGAATCAAATATTCTATATTCATTCAAGATTTTAGCAGCAAGTTCTATAGTATATGCACTCACTGGTCTATCTTCTTTTTGATCTTCAATTTTAAATTCTATTCTATACTCAATAATGTCATTATTTTTAATTCTATCATTTGATTTGGCTTTTTTATTGTTAACTCTAATTAATCCTTTTCTTATAGTTTTTTCTATAAGAGCATGAGTAAGAGAAGGTTTTTCCAATTTTATGTACCTGTCTAGCCTCATAGGTGTAGGACAATTATTTATTATGTGTTCTTTTTTTATCATAAAAATTCTAACTCTGCTTTTTCTAATTCAATAACTTCATCTCTTATTCTTGCAGCTTTTTCAAAATCTAAATTATTAGCAGCTTGAAGCATCTCTTTTTTTAATTTCACAATATAATTTCGTAGTTTTGTTCTATTAGTAAGAAGCTGAGAAATATCTTTTTTAGGCTCATTAATAATATTCTCTACTCTCTGTAACTCTTGTATAGCAGATAATTTCTTATCTATTGTTGTAGGGATAATATTGTTTTTTATATTATATTCTTGTTGTAAAATTCTTCTGGCATCAGTTTTAGTAACTGCGGCACTTATAGATTTTGTTAAAGTATCTGCATATAATATAACTTTTCCTTCAGAGTTTCTTGCAGCTCTTCCTATTGTTTGGATTAAAGCAACTTCTGAACGTAAAAATCCTTCTTTATCTGCATCTAATATTGCAACTAAACCACATTCAGGAATATCGAGTCCCTCTCTAAGTAGATTTATTCCAACCAAAATATCATATTTTCCAGATCTTAGATTCTGTATTATTTCAATTCTTTCTAATGTATGAACTTCTGAATGTAGGTATGAAACTTTATACCCAGCTTCTGATAAATAATCACTTAAATCTTCAGCCATTTTTTTTGTTAGAGTAGTGACAAGTATTCGCATGCCTTGATTTATAGTATTTTTTATTTCCTCCATAAGGTCGTCAACTTGATTTATAGCTGGCTTTATTACGCATATAGGGTCAAGTAAACCAGTCGGCCTAATAATAAGCTCAACGAATTCGCCATGGGTCTTCTCTAATTCAAAAGAAGCTGGGGTTGCTGAGACATAAATTGTTTGCGGACGCAGTTCTTCCCATTCTTCAAATTGTAATGGCCTATTATCTAGAGCAGAAGGGAGCCTAAACCCATATTCCACAAGAGAGTTTTTGCGAGATCTGTCACCCTTATACATTGCGCCTATTTGAGGAACTGTGACATGACTTTCGTCAACAAATAAAAGAGAATCTTTTGGTAAATATTCAAATAATGTTGGAGGAGGCTTACCTGCACTTCTTCCTGTTAAATATCTAGAATAATTTTCAATTCCCTTACATGATCCAGTTGACATAAGCATTTCAAGGTCAAAATGAGTTCTTTGCCTAATTCTTTGTTCTTCAACATATTGACTATTATTTTTATAATAAGCTATACGTAGTTGTAGTTCGTCTTCGATGCCAAAAATAGCCTTATCAATAACTGATTTTGGGGTAACAAAATGCGATTTTGCATAGATTACAATACTATCTAATTTAGTAAATTTCTTCCCAGTTAGAGGATCAAATTCGCTAATATTTTCAAGGTCATTACCAAAAAAGCTTAACCTCCAAGCTTTATCGGAATAATGTGATGGAAATACATCTATATTTTCTCCACTCACCCTAAAGCATCCGCGAACAAAATTTATATCATTACGTTCATATTGCAATTGCACAAGCTTATTTAAAATTTCAGATCTTGGATATTGCTCTCCTTTTTTTAGAGTAAGAACCATTTGATAATATAAATCAGGTGACCCAAGACCATATATACAAGAAACTGAAGAAACTACGATAACATCTCTTCTTTCAAGTAATGACCTAGTTGCAGAATGTCTCATTAGATCTATCTGTTCATTTATTGATGCATCTTTTTCAATAAATGTATCAGTGCGTGGCAAATAGGCTTCCGGTTGGTAATAATCATAATATGAAACGAAATATTCTACTGCATTTTCCGGAAATAAATCCTTCATTTCAGAGTATATTTGTGCTGCCAAAGTTTTATTATGCGACATTATGAGAGTTGGTCTATTACTTTTTTCAATAATATTCGCCATGGTAAAAGTTTTGCCAGAACCTGTAACACCAAGTATGACTTGATCTTTTTTTTTCTCTAAAAGCCCGCTTAAAACTTGTTCGATTGCTTTTGGTTGATCCCCAGCTGGTTTGTACTTTGAGATTAATTTAAACTCTGGCATTATTGTATAATTTTATTTGCCGCAATTATACCTAATAATTCAAGTTAAGAATATAATTATATTTATCATAGTATTCCTATATTTAGTCACCTGGTTTTTCATTAGGAAAAGAGTTTTCTCCCCCAAGTCCTAGTTCGTCAAGCACATACTCACAAGGCAGTGTATCACAATAGTCATCTGATACTTCTACAACAACGACACAATCTTTTGGTGCAGTGACTAGCGTGTCCTCACAAGGTACACATCGTGAACTTGGTGCTAATGCCTCATCTACACTAATCAACAATCTATGTTCTATGAATGCATCTTGATATATAGTAAAAATATCTGATGTAATTAATAATCCTTTTAATGCATTTAAGTAATGGAAATCTAGATTATGTCCGTGCCATCCGTGAGATGCATGGGTTCCAATTGTATCTCCTGTACTTAAGTTTTTAACTACATGACCATGTATTGTTAAGTACGGATGGTCAAGGGCCTGAATTAATCTAGTAATGTGAGCGAGTGTGACACCAGTATCTTCTCTTTTTTCAGCCCAATTAGTGCTAAGAATGTCGAAGAGAAACTTTATATTCTGACTTGACATAGTAGAGATTTGTCGACCATCTTCTTCTGAATCCTCTTCTGTTATTGCTTCTAAGACATATCCATCTACATCTTCCATGCAAGCAATATCATCGGCAGCGTCACTATATCCGCTAACATATTCAGATGTAGTACATGATCTAGCGCCAACAGTGCTTTTATCTGTAGTGGAAGAAATTTTTTCCACTAGTTCTTTATAAATTGGTTCAACGCTATTTTCTATATATTTGGTAATAAAATGCCCAGATATGCCACAGTGTTGTGCATATTTTATTGTTGCAATCTCTTGTCTATTGTCATCTTGATAGAAATTCTTAAGAGTAGTTGTAAGTTTTTTTGCTGCTTTTGACTTTACATTTTCTGATGGTATTGCGTAAGTTATTCCTTCTTTTACAGCTTGACAAAATACATGATGTGGATTGTTTTTATGTAATATAGCATAAAAACGCAAATTTGCTGTATCATAAAGTCCATTAAATGTTACAGGCCCATCTAACACATCACATGTAAATACTTGCGCTGGTTCAGATTCAAAAACTTCTATTGCATGACGACCATGTTTTGATAACACACCATTTAAAGTTAGTATTTTTTTGTAAAAAGCTCGAGTATCAATTGTAATACCTTCATCCGCGGCTGTAGAGAGTGCTTTATGCAGCTTTTCTATGTTCTTTAATTCATCATCTAACGCTTTTTCTGATTTCAAACCCGCTTTATTTTTTTTACTATAAAATTGATTTATAGATTTAATAATATCATCAAATTTCATGATAACATCTGATATACCTTGTGCTAATGTAGCTCTTGTAGATTCATGTTCATCTATCTTACTAATAAGAAGTAATTCTGAGCTCCTTATACAATCTGCATCTAATTCTCTTAATATAGCAATCAAACTGCTAAATTTTTTCATGATGTTTTTAAGTGAATCTGCGTCTTGATGTATTGCGAGTTTTGTTCTTTCTTCCTCTAAAGCAGCTAAATTATTCTTGTAACAAATCTTGTATTTAATTTCATATTTATTTATTGCCTTGACTAAAGTATATGTTTCTCTTCCATCAATTCCAGCTTCTACAGCTTCTTTTACAAGCTCTTGTACTTCTCTATAACCGCCTATTTGCACTTTGGATAAAGCTATATCTATCGATTTTTCTAATAAATATTGCATTATTTCAATATTCATAAGCTCTGGCGTACGAGCAGTTTGTAGAGTTTTGGGTGTAATCTCTGCTCCATTTTCTATCAAATATCTTACCATCTCAATATTTTTATGTCCTATTGCGAGTTGTAGTGGGCTACCGTTCATTAATACAGTACAATTGACATCTGCTCCATGTTCTATCAAATATCTCACCATCTCAATATTTTGATGTAACATGCATATATGGATTGGAGCGTATTGTTGTAATAACTCTTTATGACCTGCTGCTATCTCTATTGTAAACACGTAGTTAACATCTGCTCCTAAATCTATCAAAATTTTTGCTGCTTCTATATTTCTTATAGCGCAAGCCTCCATCAACGCAGACCCACCCGCGAATTTAGTATTAGGGCTAACACCAGAATTTACAAGCGTTGTAATAATCGCAGAAATATTAGAGTGATGACCATAAATAGCCTTAGATAAAAGATGAGTTCCAATGATAGATCCATCGTGTGTGATTTCATTAAGAAAATTTCCATTACGAGAGATAAAATACTC